>OJUL01000899.1_pt1 | contig 8942 bp, 10 predicted proteins | sample 1601491 | NCBI WGS metagenome assembly OJUL01 (sample SAMN04436862, study PRJEB24849) | human gut metagenome | biome: human gut; feature: NICU; material: stool | host: Homo sapiens | place: USA: Saint Louis, MO | collected 2011-11-09 | reverse complement strand
TACTAAATGCTAGAAAACGAATAATTTAAAAGGATTTCAAGATTGCTAAATCTATTTAAGGAATCAAGTATATTTATTTAATTTGAAAATTATTTCTTTTAGTTGTTGTCAATCATCAGATTGACGAATAAATGTTCGTATTCTGGTAATGCTTACCATATAGACATTTTAAAGGGAGATGAATCATGGACACAGATAACCGGTTACGATTCGGGAAATATGTAGAATCATTAAGGAAGAACAAAGGAAAATCCCTGCGGGAAACAGCAAAAGCAATAAAAGTGTCTCCTCAGTATTATAGTGAGGTGGAGAAAGGCAGAAGTAGTACCTTTACAGCCGAACGGCTGAAACTGCTTGCCCGGTTTTTATTGTTGGATGATGAAGAATCCCATGCTCTATATGATATGGCAGCAGAATCAAGGTCATCCAATGATATTGTCACACCTCAGGACTGTGCCGACTACATGCTTGGCAATTCCTATGTGATAGAAGCATTGCGCCTGTCAATGGAAACGGGGGCAGGTGAAAAGGAGTGGCAGGTGTTTCTGGATGATTTAAAAGCAAGGAAGGGGTGAACAGATATGTACCAGCCTAAACTGAGAAAACAGTGGAGCGGCATTCCCATCATGAGGAATAGTGAGATTGATCTCCATGCGGAGGGATTCCTGCTCGATTACAAACCTTCTTTGCTTAAAACGCCACAGCCGGTGGATATTGAAGCGTTTGCGGAGTTCTATCTTGACCTTGCCCTGGATTACGCATACCTTTCCCATTGCGGGCTGATATTAGGCCGGATGGTATTCCGGGAGGCAGAACGGGTTCCGGTCTATTTACCAGAAGAGAAATGTGCGGATTATTTGTATGCCAAAAGAGGCACTTTGTTCATTGATAATACTTTATTGGAAGACCGGAAAGAGTACCGTTTGCGTTCTACGATAGGGCATGAGTGTGGTCATTGGATATTCCATTCTGATTATTATACTGTTATGGATAAAAGAAAGCATTATAAGAATGCCAGGCTGCCGGAAATTACAGGATGCAAAAAGACCGATATTGAGGGCGGGGCAGATATGGTCGGGAGAAGAAAGCTGGTTACAGATGCAGATTGGCTGGAGCATCATGCAAAGTATTTTAGTGCGGCTATTCTGATGCCGAAAACGCCGTTTATGAATGCCGTATCAGATTTGGCTGGTAATGGACGGGAAAGTGGAGTGGATCTACAGGAGAAGCTGGCAGATATATTCCAGGTATCGCCCGCTTCTGTAAAAATCCGTTTATCCCAGCTGGGGTTTAATAATTATGTATTCAGGAATGAAAGGACACAGGAGGATGAACAATATAACAAATTGCTGCAGATGCCAGGTGCCCTGTGAATGGCAGGGTGCCATTTTTAGAAAATGTCTGTCAACCAAAAGGGTGACACTTCTGTGGCAATTATTTTTTACTTATGATGTCAACCAAGTAATTGACAGGAAAGGAGCAATGCCGGATTGAAGGAAAAGATAAACTGCCCAATCTGTAGGAAACGGGCTTTTGATATTAGTGCTGCTGTAAAGGGGGAGGTTTGGATAGAACTGAAATGTCCCCATTGCAGAAATATTGTACAGGTCTGCTGCAGGATCAGGAGGATACAACAGGAAAGGGTCAAAGAAAAGTTAATTAAATAACAATAATCTACTGAGCAAAGGGTCCGCATAAGCGAGACACCAAATGGCCGGAGTAAAGCGAGTTTTAGCTTACTCCGGCTATTTTTTTGCCCATTTTTCCAGTTTTGCTGCTGCCGCTTTACTCCCGGTAAAGAAGGGAGCAGCAATGAAGATTCATTATGAGTTTGTAACGGGAGAGAAGTTGGAATTCGATGTGGATGACAGCATCGGAGATCTTGTCATTGAGATGGAGGTATTACAGTCCAGGAAAAACCGTGCTGAAACCAGAAGGCACAATTCGCTGGAAGGCTTGCAGGAACAACAGCCTGGGCGTAACCCAAAACAGTTCGTGGATGAAAAAGTGGATATTGAGCAGTTCATCATAGATTTGGACGAGAGGGAAAGGCTGCATCAGGCAATCAGGAAGTTGGAATACAGGGATTACCGGATTGTCAGCCTCTATTATTTTGGGAACAGGACCATGGAAGAAATCGGCAGGGAAATGGGGATTTCGGCTATGGCCGTGTCAAAAAGGCTGAAAAAGATTCCGGATAAAATAAAAAAGTTTATGCTCTAGTTTAAAAACCATATCTCCCGTGGCTATATAGTAGGGACCAAAAGTGTTCCGGAGTGAAAGGAGGTTTTGTTATGAGAAATATAAGGATTACCCTGAAAGAAGGAAAAACTTCCACTGTTTTGGATTCGAAGGGGGAAAAGCAGATTGCATCTTTGGCCTTACTTCCCCAAAAAGAGAAAGCAGACGTGGAGAACAGGAAGGGGGAATGGGGAAATGAAGCTTGCATTAATTGTAACGAAGCTTACCGGTAATGAGGAAAATGACCGGATGCGGGCAGCGGAATACTGCCGGTATACATCACACAAGGGGATGATTCCTATTAGTTCATATCTGAACTTCCATGGCATGTTTGAGGACGATTTAGGGGGTGCTGTGGAGCATCTGCTGGTTTCCCGGCTGGCAAAGAAGGTGGATGAGATATGGGTGTTCGGAAATGAGAAAGATGAGGAAAAGAAGAAACGGATAGAGGAAGCCTGCCGGGAATATGGGAGCAGGGCGAAGTATTTTGATGCGGCACAGATCGGGGAGGAACTTCTTATGTGTGCCATGTATACAGAGGAACTGATAGAGCGTCTGGAAGAAATGGAGGGAATTTAGATGGGTCCGGAATTATTGAAGATGGCAGAGAGCCTTGCGGTGGTGGTGGAAAGTCTGCGTGTGATGGCAGGCATTCAGAAAAGTGAAAATGCAGGGGACGGAGCCAGGCCGAAAGAGAAGTCAGAAACAGGAAATGGGACGGATACTGTAAAGGAAGGTAAGAAAAGTACGGAGAATGCCAGGGCAAAGGAAACGCCTGTGGCGGTGGAAGATATCCGGGCAGTCCTGGCACAGAAATCCCAGGATGGGAAATCAAAGGAAATTAAGGAGCTATTGGGCAGATACGGAGCAGTGAAGCTGTCTGCGGTGAAGCAGGAGGATTATCCGGCCTTGCTTGCGGAAGCGAAGGTGCTGTGATGGGGAGACATGCACTGCTGTCGGCCTCTTCTTCCAAACGGTGGCTGAACTGTACGCCGTCTGCAAGGCTGGAGGAGCAGTTCACAAAAGATACGGGGAGCGTGTATGCGGAGGAAGGCACTGCCGCCCATGCCCTGGCGGAGCATAAGCTGAAACGGTTGTTGAAGCGGCATTCCAGGCGTCCGGTGTCGGATTACCAGTGTGACGAGATGGAAGAGTGTACGGATGAATATGTGGCTTATGCCATGGAGCAGATTGAATTGGCAAAACAGAGTTGTTCTGACCCTATTGTCCTGATTGAACAGCATCTGGATTATTCGGCCTATGTGCCGGAAGGGTTTGGAACCGGGGATTTGGTGATTGTTGCGGATGGAACTTTAGCAGTGATTGACCTGAAATATGGGAAAGGCGTGGCTGTAGAAGCAGAGTGGAATCCACAGATGATGCTGTACGGGCTGGGAGCTTTGGAGTTGTTTGATGCCATTTATGATATTGATACGGTGCGGATGACGATTTACCAGCCGAGACTGGAGAGTGTCAGTACCTGGGAAATTTCTGTTTCTGGCTTGATGGAGTGGGTGGAAACGGAATTAAGGCCGAAGGCGGCACTTGCTATGAACGGTGAGGGAGAGTTCCGGTGCGGCACCTGGTGCCGGTTCTGCAAGGCAAAGAATACCTGCAGGGCAAGGGCGGAGGAATATTTGAGGCTGGCGCAGATGGAGTTTCAGGCTCCAGCTCTTCTGTCGGATGAGGAGATTGCGGAGGTTTTGAAGGTTGCGGATGACCTGGCGAAGTGGGCGGCGGATGTGTATGCCTTTGCCACGGATGAGGCAATCACCCACGGGAAGCAGTGGACTGGATTTAAGCTGGTGGAAGGCCGGAGCAACCGGAAGTATACGGATGAGGAGGAAGTAGCGGAGGCGGCGAAGGCTGCCGGATACACGGATATTTATAAGAGCACTTTGGTGGGCATCACGGAGATGGAGAAGCTGATGGGCAAGAAGAAGTTTGCGGAGGTGCTTGGGAAGCTGGTGCATAAGCCACAGGGCAAGATAACCCTGGTAACGGAATCGGATAAGAGGCAGGCAGTAGAAACAGCAACCGCAGAGGCGGATTTTAAGGAGGTATCATTAAATGGGAAATGAGAATGCGAATGTAAATGTAACGAAAGTGATTGTACCCTGCAGATTTTCTTACCTGCATTGCTGGGAACCGAATGCGGTGAACGGGGGAGACCCGAAGTATTCGGTGTCGGCCATCATTCCGAAGTCGGATACGGAGACTGTGGAGAAGATCAAGATGGCCATTGAGCAGGCGAAGAAGGACTCTGTTTCCAAGTGGGGAGGGAAGGTTCCGGCGAATTTGAAACTGCCGCTCCGTGACGGGGATATTGACCGGCCGGAGGATGAGGCTTATGCGGACAGTTATTTTTTCAATGCCAACAGCAGGCAGGCCCCGCAGGTGGTGGATCAGAACGTGCAGCCGATTCTTGACCAGTCGGAAGTATATTCCGGGTGTTATGGCAGGATCAGCGTGAATTTTTACGGATTCAACAATAACGGTAACCGTGGGATTGCGGCAGGGTTAGGGAATATCCAGAAACTGCGTGACGGGGAATCCCTGGGCGGAAGGAGCAATGCGGAGGAAGATTTTGATGCTGTGGGGGACGAGGAGGACTTCCTTGGGTAATGGCTGCAGGGCAGTGGGTGACCGCTGCCCGTCCTCCAAAGTACAGAGGAAAGGAGTCCTGCCATGGGAAGGATTTTAGAAATAGATATTGAGACGTACAGTGATGTGGATTTGATAAAATGCGGGGTTTACGCTTATGCGGACAGCCCTGCTTTTGAAGTGCTGCTGTTTGCCTATTCCTTTGACGGAGGGGAGACTCAGGTGGTAGATCTGGTGCAGGGTGGGGAGCTGCCGGGAGAAGTAGAGGATGCCATTTTTGATGGTGCTGTAGTGAAAACGGCGTTTAATGCAAACTTTGAACGGATTTGCCTTTCTAAGCACTTCGGGAAACAGCTTTCCCCGGAGTCCTGGCATTGCAGCGCAGTACAGGCGGCCATGCTTGCACTGCCCCGGTCTTTGGAGGATGTGGGAACGGTGCTTGGGCTGGAACAGCAGAAAATGAAAGAAGGAAAAGATTTAATCCGGTATTTCTGTATGCCGTGCAAGCCAACAAAAGCCAATGGTGGGAGGACACGGAACCTGCCATGCCATGCGCCGGAGAAGTGGGAGCTGTTTAAGACCTACTGCATACGGGACGTGGATGTGGAGAAGGGGATACGGAGGAAACTGCAGCACTTTCCAACTTCCGAAAGTGAGATGGAGTTGTACCGTCTTGACCAGAAAATCAATGACCGGGGTGTATTGGTGGACAGGGAGTTGGTATGGCAGGCAGTGTCCTGTGATCTGCTGCATAAAGATGTTGTGACGAAACGGGCGTATGAACTGACCGGGTTGGAGAATCCCAATTCCGTGGCACAGATAAAGTCTTGGCTAGGGGAGAACGGCATGGAGATGGAAAGCCTGTCAAAAAAGGCAGTGGCTGGATTGATAGAGGAATCGGACGGGGAGGTGCGGGAGCTTTTAAGGCTCCGGCTTCTGATGGCGAAGACTTCCGTGAAGAAGTATGAGGCCATGGAGCGGTCAGTCTGTCCAGATGGGCGTGTGCATGGCTTATTTCAGTTTTATGGAGCAAACAGGACGGGCCGGTGGGCCGGGAGGCTGGTACAGGTACAGAATCTGCCCCAGAACCATATCCCGGATTTGGAACTGGCTAGAAACCTGGTGAAAGAGGGACGCTTTGAGGATGTGGAGCTGCTTTATGATTCCACGCCAAATGTGCTGTCAGAACTTATCCGTACTGCCTTTATTCCGAAACCAGGCTGCCGTTTTGTAGTGGCGGATTTTTCTGCCATTGAGGCGAGGGTGCTGGCATGGCTGTCCGGGGAGAAGTGGAGGCTGGAAGTGTTTGCCTCCCATGGGAAAATCTACGAGGCTTCGGCATCTGCCATGTTCCATGTACCGATGGAGGAAGTGACGAAAGGCTCCCCGCTCCGGCAGAAAGGAAAGATTTCAGAACTGGCCTTGGGTTACGGAGGCTCTGTGGGGGTACTGACTTCCATGGGTGCTTTGGATATGGGGCTGGCAGAAGAGGAACTTGCCCCGCTGGTATCCACATGGAGGAATGCCAACCCCTATATCACGCAGTTCTGGTGGGATGTGGATGCGGCGGTGGTAAAGGCAGTGACTGAAAAAAAGAAAATGAGGGTGGGGAGGATTACCTTTGAATATAAAAGTGGGATTTTGTTTGTGGAGCTGCCGTCCGGGAGGAAACTGTCTTATGTGAAACCCAGGATGGCACTGAACAGGTTTGGCAGGAACGGTCTGACCTATGAGGGGATTGCGGAGAACAAGAAATGGAACCGGATTGAGACTTACGGCCCGAAGCTGGTGGAGAATATCGTGCAGGGGACGGCAAGGGATTTATTGGGAAAGTCCATGCTCCGGGTGGAGGAAAAGGGCTATCCCATTGTCATGCACTGCCATGATGAGATCATAGCGGAGGTGCCGGAGGGGACTGGCTCCGTGGAGGAGATGTGTGCGGTCATGGCGGTACAGCCAAAGTGGGCGGATGGGCTGCCGCTCCGGGCGGACGGCTATGAGTGTGCTTTTTATAAAAAGGAATAGGAGGCAGGGGAACATGAGGCTGTTTATTTCAACAGGGAATTCACGGATGGAGAAGCGGTGGAACGGCAGGGAGATGGAACTGGAGGAATTTATAGGGCGTATCTCCAAGACAATCCGCACTTCGGAGACGGTGGAGCAGTACCGGAAACTGTCCAAGGCGAGGCAGGATGACATCAAGGATGTGGGAGGTTTTGTGCTGGGGAAGCTGAAAGGCGGCAGGAGGAAAAAGGACTGCGTGGTGTTCCGGTCTGCCCTGACGCTGGATATGGATTATGCCACAGTGGACATCCCGGAGCAGATGGAAATGTTTTTTGATTTCCGCTGCTTTATCTATTCCACCCATAAGCATACGCCGGAGAACCCCAGGCTCCGGCTGATTATTCCGCTGTCCAGGACGGTATCGCCGGATGAATATACGGCAGCGGCGAGAAAGGTGGCGGAGGATATCGGCATGGAGCTTTTTGACGATACCACCTATGAACCGTCCAGGCTGATGTACTGGCCATCCACTTCTGCGGACGGGGAGTTTGTGTTCCGGGACATTGAGGGGGAAATCCTGAACCCGGATGAGGTGCTGGCAAGGTATCAAGACTGGAGGGATTCTTCGGAGTGGCCGGTGAGCAGCCGGCAGCAGGCGGTGGTGCATAGGGAGATGAAGAAGCAGGCGGACCCGCTTAAGAAGGACGGGGTGGTTGGGGCGTTCTGCCGGACTTATGGAATAGAGGAGGCGGTTGCCGCTTTTCTGCCGGATGTGTACCAGCCAAGCACCATGCCGGGAAGGTATGATTATATCCCGGCGGATTCCCAGGCGGGCGTGGTGGTCTATGAGGGGAAGTTTGCTTATTCCCACCATGCCACAGACCCGGCCTGTGGGAAGCTGATGAATGCGTTTGACATGGTAAGGATTCATAAATTCGGGGAGCTGGACAGCCGCTCATCCGAGGATACAGACCCTTCAAAGCTGCCTTCTTTTAAGGCGATGAGCGGGTTTGCGGTAAATGACGAGAAGGTGAAATTGACCATTGCCGGGGAGCGGAGGGAAAAGGCAGAGAAGGAGTTTTCACAGGCAGATGGGGAGTGGCTGAAACAGCTGGAGTATGAGCCGCGCTCCACGGTGTTGAAGAACAGCCTGAAAAACCTTTTGCTGATCCTGAACCATGACGAGAAGCTGAAAGATATTGTGTTTAACCAGTTGAGTGACGGCATGGAGGTTAAAGGGGAAGTGCCGTGGGAGCATCCCGGCCGGTTCTGGAGGGATGCGGATGACGCACAGCTGATTTCTTATATCGACCTGACTTATGGGACTTTTTCCGCAAGGAATTATGACATTGCGGTGGCGAAGGTGGCGGATGACCGTTCCTACCATCCTATCCGGGAATTTTTGTCCACGCTGCCGGAGTGGGATCAGGTGCCGAGGGTAGACACGTTACTGGTGGATTATCTGGGTGCTTCGGATAATGCCTATGTCCGGGCAGTGACCAGAAAGACTTTGTGTGGAGCCATTGCAAGGGTGATGGAGCCGGGCTGTAAGTTTGACACCATGCTGGTTTTGAACGGCCCGCAGGGCAAGGGAAAATCTACGCTGATTTCTAAGCTGTGCGGCGAATGGTTCAATGACTCCCTGCTCCTGAATGATACGAGGGATAAGACGGCGGCGGAGAAGCTGCAGGGGTACTGGATTCTGGAGATTGGGGAGCTGGCAGGGCTGAAAAAGACAGAGATTGAAACGCTCCGTGGGTTCCTTTCCAGACAAAATGACATTTACCGTGCATCCTTCGGGCGCAGGGCTACCCCGCATCCGAGGCAGTGTATATTCATCGGGACCACCAATGCGGAGAGCGGGTATCTGAGGGACACCGCAGGGAACCGGAGGTTCTGGCCGGTGAAGACGCCGGGGGACGGGAAATATGCATCCTGGGAGATGACGCAGGAGGATGTCCGGCAGATCTGGGCGGAGACGCTGCTCTATTATAAGGCCGGGGAGTCTCTGCACCTGGACAACGAACTGGCAGGGATGGCGCTGAAAGAACAGCAGACCGCCATGGAGGTGGATGAGCGGGAAGGCATGGTGC
>OJUL01000892.1_pt1 | contig 8994 bp, 6 predicted proteins | sample 1601491 | NCBI WGS metagenome assembly OJUL01 (sample SAMN04436862, study PRJEB24849) | human gut metagenome | biome: human gut; feature: NICU; material: stool | host: Homo sapiens | place: USA: Saint Louis, MO | collected 2011-11-09 | reverse complement strand
CGTTCAGGCGCCAGGGCGGTAAGCGCCATTACCGCTTTCCCGCCCATCGAATGGCCGATAAAGGTGGCGCGCTCGATCTGGTGCGCGTCGAGCGTATCAAGCAGATCCTGCGCCATGGTGGGGTAGGTCATCTCTGGCGACCGCGGCGACAAACCGTGGTTGCGCATATCGACCTGCACAATATCATGGTCGGCGATCAGGTCGCGGGCGAGGATGCCCAGGTTGTCCAGGCTGCCAAACAGACCGTGGACCAGCACGATCGGGGAGTGGTTGTGCGGATTCTGTGCAGATTGCGCTCGGCTATTTAATTTCATGGCAAAGTTCTTTTTTTCGCTCCGTCGGGTTAGGGTATTATGTTGGACATTCTGCCATCCGGCTGCAAGACCCAGAAGTTTTCTGAGTTTTACCGCCATCCTGGTTTGACGCTATCCGCGGTTGGGATTTGTACTTATAATCCCAACGATTTGTATTCAGAAAAGATATCGCACTGGATTAAGATGAAAACAATTGAAGTTGATGATGAACTCTATCGCTATATTGCCAGCCACACTCTGCATATCGGCGAGAGCGCATCCGACATTTTACGGCGTATGCTAAAATTTTCCGCCGTTTCCCAACCGGCTACACCGGTCAGCAAAGCCGCGCCGACGCTGGCGCCAGCGCCTGTCGCTGAGGTGAAACCCGCTAACCCGGTGAAAGATAAAGTCCGCGCCATGCGCGAGATGCTGTTATCTGATGAATACGCCGAGCAGAAGCGCGCGGTGAACCGTTTTATGCTGGTGTTGACGACCCTCTACTCCCTGGACAGTAAAGCATTTGCCGAGGCCACCGAGTCTCTGCACGGCCGCACGCGCGTTTACTTCGCGGAAGATGCGCGTACGCTGCTGAAAAGCGGTAATCAGACCAAACCGAAACAGGTTCCTGGTACACCGTGGTGGGTGATCACCAATACCAATACCGGCCGTAAATGCAGCATGATTGAGCACATCATGCAGTCGATGCAGTTCCCTGCGGAGCTGATTGAAAAGGTTTGCGGCACGATCTAGCTTTTTAACATTTGCACCAGAAGGATCAGGCAATGGCAATCGATAAACGTGCGGGGCAGCCTGCGCAACAGAGTGATTTGATTAACGTCGCCCAACTGACTGCTCAGTACTACGTGCTGAAGCCTGAAGTCGGTAATGCGGAGCATGCGGTAAAATTCGGCACCTCTGGCCATCGCGGTAGCGCGGCGCGCCACAACTTCAACGAACCGCATATCCTGGCCATCGCCCAGGCCATTGCGGAAGATCGTGCGAAAAACGGGATCACCGGTCCGTGCTATGTCGGCAAAGATACCCACGCCCTCTCCGAGCCGGCGTTTATTTCGGTGCTGGAAGTGTTAACCGCCAACGGCGTCGACGTGATCGTGCAGAAAAACAACGGCTTCACCCCGACGCCGGCGGTCTCCAACGCGATTCTGGTGCATAACAAAAAAGGCGGTCCGCTGGCGGACGGCATTGTGATCACCCCGTCACACAACCCGCCGGAAGATGGTGGTATCAAGTACAATCCGCCAAACGGCGGCCCGGCTGATACCAACGTCACCAAAGTGGTGGAAAACCGCGCCAACGAACTGCTGGCCGCGGGCCTGCAGGGCGTGAAACGCATTTCTCTGGACGCGGCGCTGGCTTCTGGCCACGTTAAAGAACAGGATCTGGTGCAGCCGTTCATCGAAGGGCTGGCGGATATCGTCGATATGGCCGCGATCCAGAAAGCCGGCCTGACGCTGGGCGTCGATCCGCTGGGCGGGTCCGGTATCGAATACTGGAAACGCATTGGCGAGCACTACAAGCTCAATCTGACCATTGTTAACGATCAGGTGGATCAGACCTTCCGGTTTATGCACCTCGATAAAGACGGCGCCATCCGCATGGATTGCTCCTCAGAGTGTGCGATGGCCGGCCTGCTGGCGCTGCGCGATAAGTTCGATCTGGCGTTTGCTAACGACCCGGATTACGACCGCCACGGGATTGTCACCCCGGCGGGGTTGATGAACCCGAACCACTACCTGGCGGTAGCGATTAACTACCTGTTCCAGCATCGTCCGCAGTGGGGCAAAGAGGTGGCGGTGGGTAAAACGCTGGTCTCCTCCGCGATGATTGACCGCGTGGTGAACGATCTGGGCCGCAAGCTGGTGGAAGTGCCGGTGGGCTTTAAGTGGTTTGTCGACGGCCTGTTCGACGGCAGCTTCGGCTTCGGCGGCGAAGAGAGCGCCGGGGCCTCCTTCCTGCGCTTCGACGGCACGCCGTGGTCCACCGATAAAGACGGCATCATCATGTGCCTGCTGGCGGCGGAAATCACCGCGGTGACCGGGAAAAACCCGCAGGAGCATTACAACGAACTGGCGGAACGCTTCGGTGCGCCGAGCTACAACCGTCTGCAGGCTTCCGCGACCTCCGCGCAGAAAGCGGCGCTGTCCAAGCTCTCTCCGGAAATGGTCAGCGCTGACACCCTGGCGGGGGATCCGATCACTGCCCGTCTGACCGCGGCGCCGGGCAACGGGGCGGCGATTGGCGGCCTCAAGGTGATGACCGACAACGGCTGGTTCGCGGCGCGTCCGTCAGGCACCGAAGACGCCTACAAGATCTACTGCGAAAGCTTCCTCGGCGAAGAGCATCGCAAGCTGATTGAAAAAGAAGCGGTAGAGATTGTCAGCGAAGTGCTGAAGAACGCTTAACAACGCACTACCATCAGGCCCCTTGCGGGCCTGATTTTTTTCGCAAGGATAGCGATGAAAATACAACGGAAGTCCCTGTTTTTGTTCTGGGCGTGGATGGATCTCTTTTTCGTCCTGCAATTCTTATGGTGGAATATTGCCCACCGCCGCCTCCCTTTTTACGACGATCTGCTGGCTTATCTCCAGCTGCTGCACACCTGGGGCTCCGCGGCGGTCTGGCTGTACCCGCTGAATGTTCTGCTGATTATCAGCATCCCGCTATCGATGATCTTTTTTTTCCGCCAGAGCCGCTATGCGCTGTGGCTGGCCTGGGGGCAGGCGCCGCTCAGGCTGCTGTTTATGCAGCCTTCGCTATCGCTGGGCCTGTGGCTGATTCAGGCTGCCGGCATCAGGCATGTAGCGATCCTGGCAGGCTTTCTGCTGCTCTCTGAAGGGCTGAAAATCGCCAGCCTCTGGTACTGCAGAGGCGGGATTCAGGGCATAAAGCGATAGCCAATCCCGGTTTCGGTCAGCAAATGCTGCGGCCGTGCCGGATCGGCCTCCAGCTTTTGTCGCAGATGACCCATATAGATCCGCAGATAGTGGCTGTGCTCCACGGCGTTAGGCCCCCACACCTGATTCAGCAGCTGACGCTGGGTAAGCACTTTGCCGGGATTATTCAACAGCGCCGCCAGCAGGCGAAACTCGATAGGCGTCAGGTGGATCTCTTCGCTGCCGCGCAGGATGCGGCGGGCGGGGATATTGACCTCCAGGTCAGCGAAGCGCACCACCGGCTCATCGGCCTGCGCCGCGCCGTGGCGACGCAGCGCGACGCGCAGGCGGGCCTGCAGCTCGCCGATGCCAAAGGGTTTACTTAAGTAGTCATCGGCGCCGGCATCCAGGGCGGCAATTTTGTCATGCTCTTCGCTACGCGCTGACAGGACGAGAATCGGCATCTGGCTCCACTGACGCAGGTCGCGAATAAAATCAATGCCGTCACCATCCGGCAGGCCGAGATCGAGGATCGCGAGGTCGGGCTTACGGGTGGCGGCTTCAATCAGCCCACGCTGCAGGGTTTCCGCTTCAAATACGCGCATGCCGTCGGCTTCCAGCGCGGTGCGCAGAAAGCGTCGGATAGCGTGTTCGTCTTCGATAATCAGAACGTTAATCACAATTCCTCAGGTAGCTCTTCCAGTTCAGGGGGCGTTTCTCCCGGCAGTGTAACACGGAATGAGGCGCCGCCCTCGGGCCGGTTGCTGGCGGAGATGGTCCCGCCGTGGACGTCGACGATGGCCTGACAGATGGCAAGGCCCAGCCCGACGCCAGGGATCGCCGACTCTTTGTTGCCGCGGGCGAATTTATCAAAGATAGTCTGCTCCTGGCCTGCCGGGATCCCAGGACCGTTATCCCATACCTCCAGCGACAGCTGCCGGGCGTCCGCCTCGGCGCGAATGCCGATGCTCGCCCGGGCGCCGGCATACTTATGGGCATTTTCCAGCAGGTTGATCAGCACCCGCTCGAACAGCGGCCCGTCGACATGCACCAGCTGGAGGGGATCGGGTAAATCCAGCTGAATATGCTGGCCGCCGAGGCTTGGCTCGAGCATGCGCAGCGCGCTGCCGACCACTTCCTCCAGCGTCAGCCACTCCTTATGCAGATTAAAGCCGCCGGACTGGATCCGCGCCATATCCAACAGGTTGTTCACCAGCCGGGTGGTGTTGAGCACATGCTGGCGGATTTCGTTGGCCTGCGGGGCATGTTTTGAACCTTCGCTGGCCAGATCGAGGGTCAGAATTTCCGCCTGGCCAAACAGCACGGTCAGCGGAGTACGCAGATCGTGCGACAGGGCGGCGAGCAGCGAGTTACGCAGGCTTTCCCGCTCGCTGGTCAGACGGGCCTGCTCTTCGCTGGCGGTCAGGGTGAGGCGCTCCAGGGCGCTGGCCACCAGCAGGGTAAAGGTCTCCAGCAGCCGCTGCTGCTCCGGGATCATCAATTGGCGCAGATTCTCCGGTTCCACCACCAGTAGTCCCCAGGTGCGGGCGGCGCTCTTCAGGGGCAAGATCTGATACGGCACGCCGGGCAGGGTATCGGTGCCGGCGCCGGCAGGTTGGCCCTTATCAAAGCTCCAGCGGGCGATGGCATCATCCCACGGGGTCAGCCCTGGCTGGTGGGTTAAGGGCAGCAGTTTTCCCTGGGCGTCCGGGAGCAGCAGCTGGCTGCGGGCCTGAAAGGTGGAGGCGATAAACCGCTCGCTGGTGGTGGCGATATCCTGCTGGCTGCGACCCACCGCCAGCGCTTTAGACATCTCATACAGATGGCGGGTACGGCGTTCACGGTAGCGCGCCACCCGCGCCTGGTAGCGTACGCCGGCGGTGAGGTTGCCGATAAGCAGGCCTACGGTGAGCATCACGCCGAAGGTGAGCAGATACTGGACATCCGACACCGCCAGCGTCCCGCGCGGGGCGACAAAAAAGAGATCGAAGCTGATGACGTTGATCACCGTCGCCAGCACCGACGGCCAGCGGCCATAGACCAGGGCGATGAGCACCACCCCCAGCAGATAGAGCATCACCAGGTTGGCGGCTTCGAAGGCCATCAACCACTGCATGGCCACCAGGGTAATGATGGCGCATAGCGCCACCGCCACCGCGCAGCCCTGCAGCTGCAGGCGCCATTTCTCCAGCGCCGGACGGCTGTCGCTGGCGCGTGCGGCAAGGGGGAAGGGTTTCTCATCGAGGGCGATTACCACCAGATCGAGGTCCGGCGCATGGCGAGCCAGACGATCGGCGAAGCCGCTGCGATCCCACCAGCGGCGCTTGCTTTGGCGGCCGATGACGATTTTGCCGAGGTTATGTTCGCGGGCGTAGTGGAGGACCGCTTTCTCTTCCGACGGGTCGGAGAGGGTGGCGGTTTCGGCCCCCAGCTCCTGGGCCAGACGCAGCGCGGCGAGAATAGCCCGCCGCCGGCCTTCCGGCAGCCGGTGCAGGGAAGGGGTCTCGACATACACCGCATGCCAGACGCTGCCCAGGCGGGCGGCGAGCCGGGCGGCGGCGCGCACCAGCTTTTCGCTGCCGGTGTTGTGCCCGATACAGAGCAGGATCGCATCGCGGGTGTGCCAGACTTTCTCCTGGCCCTGACGGTCGCGCCAGGCGCGCATCTGCTCATCGACGCGGTCGGCGGTGCGGCGCAGGGCCAGCTCGCGCAGCGCAATCAGATTGCCCTTGCGGAAAAAGTTTTCGATAGCGCGCTCGGCCTGGCCGCCGATGTAGACTTTGCCCTCATTGAGCCGCTGGCGCAGATCGTCAGGGGGGAGGTCCACCAGCACCACGTCGTCCGCGGCGTCAAAGAAGGGATCGGGAACCGTTTCCCGCACCTGCACGCCGGTGATCCCGCTGACGACGTCATTCAGGCTTTCCAGATGCTGGACGTTAACGGTAGTGAAAACATCTATCCCGGCCTCCAGCAGTTCATCCACATCCTGCCAGCGCTTTGGATGGCGGGAGCCTGGCGCATTGCTGTGCGCCAGCTCATCCACCAGAATCAGCGCCGGACGGCGGGCGAGGGCGGCGTCGAGATCGAACTCATAGACGTACCGCCCGCGATGGGCAAGCCGCCGCGGCGGCAGAGTGCTCAGGCCCTGCAGCATCGCGGCGGTCTCTTTACGGCCGTGGGTCTCCGCCACGCCAATCAGAATATCCAGCCCCTGGGCGCGCAGCCGCTGCGCTTCCGCCAGCATCGCCCAGGTTTTCCCCACCCCGGCGCAGGCGCCAAAGAACACTTTCAGTATGCCGCGATGCGGGGCGGCGGTGTGCTGCAGCAGGCGGTCAGGGTCCGGGCGCAGCGGCTCGTCACTCATTTACTTATCCTTCAGGGCATCCAGCGCCATATTGAGTTGCAGTATATTGACCACCGGCTGGCCAAGGAAGCTCAGCAGCGGGGTTTGTGTGGCCTGATTCACCAACTGGGTTACCTGCTCAACGCTCAGCTGGCGCGCTTGAGCCACCCGGGGCACCTGCCACAGCGCGGCGGCCGGAGTCAGGTTGTTATCGAGACCGCTCGCCGAGGTGGTGACCAGTTCGACCGGCACCCGCGGGTCGGCGTCCGGGTTGGCGGCGCGCAGGGTCTGCACGCGCTCGCTCACCGCTTTATCCAGCGCCGGGTTGCTGGCGGCGAGGTTGCTGCCGCCAGAGGCCATGGGATTATCCGCCGTCTCCGCGGTGGCCGACGGGCGGCCCTGAAAATAGCCTGCGGCGGTGAAGTTCTGGCCAATCAGCGCCGAGCCGCGCACTTCACCGTTCAGGCGGATCAGCGAGCCGTTGGCCTGTGAGTTAAACCACCATTGTCCCAGGCTGGTGGTAAGCAGAGGATAGACGCCGCCGGTGAGCAGCGTTAACAGAATAAATAGCACAAGTGCCGGACGAATCAATGACATAGTTTGTTCCTCACACCAGACCGCTCAGGGTCAGCAGCAGGTCGATGGCTTTAATACCGATAAAGGGCACCAGCAGACCGCCGAGGCCGTAGATCCACAGGTTGCGGCGCAGCATCGCCGAGGCGGAGAGCGGGCGATAGCTGACGCCTTTCAGGGCCAGCGGGATCAGAAAGACGATGATCAGCGCGTTGAAGATAACGGCGCTGAGGATCGCCGATGAGGGCGAATGCAGGCCCATCACGTTCAGCATGGCCAGCTGAGGATAGACCGCGGCAAACGCCGCCGGAATAATGGCGAAATATTTCGCCACGTCGTTGGCAATACTGAAGGTGGTCAGCGAACCGCGCGTCATTAACATCTGTTTGCCGATATGGACCACCTCAATCAGCTTGGTGGGGTTGGAATCCAGGTCGACCATGTTGCCCGCTTCCTTCGCCGCCTGGGTACCGGAGTTCATGGCTACCGCCACGTCGGCCTGAGCCAGCGCGGGCGCGTCGTTGGTGCCGTCGCCGGTCATCGCCACCAGCCGACCTTCCGACTGGTACTGGCGGATCAGCGCCAGCTTGGCTTCCGGCGTCGCTTCGGCGAGGAAATCATCGACGCCGGCCTCGGCGGCGATCGCCGCGGCGGTCAGGCGGTTATCGCCGGTGATCATCACCGTTTTAATGCCCATTTTGCGCAGCTGGGCGAAACGTTCTTTGATGCCGCCTTTGACGATATCTTTGAGCGCAATAATCCCCAGCACCTTTTCCCCTTCGGCGACCACCAGCGGCGTGGCCCCCTGGCGGGCGACCTCTTCCACCTGTTTATCGACATCGGCAGGGAAGTGGCCGCCGTTGGCCTCCACGTGGCGGCGAATGGCGTCCACCGACCCTTTGCGGATCATGCGCTGATCGATATTGATGCCGCTCATCCGCGTTTGCGCGGTAAAGGGGACAAAGGTGGCGTGCAGCGACTGCAGATCGCGTTCGCGCAGATTAAAGCGCTGTTTCGCCAGCACCACGATGCTGCGCCCCTCAGGGGTTTCATCCGCCAGCGAGGAGAGCTGGGCGGCGTCGGCGAGGGTTCGCTCTTCCACGCCGCGAGCCGGCAGGAAGGCGGAAGCCTGGCGGTTGCCGAGGGTAATGGTCCCGGTTTTATCCAGCAGCAGGACATCGACGTCGCCAGCGGCTTCCACCGCGCGGCCGCTGGTGGCGATCACGTTGGCGCCGAGCATACGGCTCATCCCGGCGACGCCGATGGCCGACAGCAGCCCGCCGATGGTGGTCGGGATCAGGCACACCAGCAGGGCGACCAGTACGGTAACGCTGACCGCATTGCCGCTCCACGCCGAGAAGGGCCAGATGGTGGCGGTGGCCAGCAGGAACACCAGCGTCAGGGCGATCAGCAGGATCGTCAGGGCGATCTCGTTCGGCGTTTTACGGCGCTGGGCGCCTTCCACCATGGCGATCATCCGGTCGAGGAAGGTTTCTCCCGGGTTCACGCTGCAGCGGATCACCAGCCAGTCGGAGAGAATGCGTGTCCCGCCGGTCACCGAGGCAAAATCGCCACCGGATTCACGGATCACCGGGGCAGACTCGCCGGTAATGGCGCTTTCATCCACCGAGGCGCCGCCTTCGATGACTTCGCCATCGCAGGGGATAATATCCCCGGCTTCCACCAGCACCACGTCGCCTTTGCGCAGATCTTCCGCCGGCACGTGGTCGACCGGCGCGTCATGCTGCGGGGCGCGCAGTTTGCGGGCGAAGGCCGTTTTTTTCACCCCTTTCAGGCTGTTGGCCTGGGCTTTGCTGCGGCCTTCCGCCATCTCGATGAGCCGACATCGAGGTGCCAAACCACTCCGTCGATGTGAACTCTTGGGAGT
>OJUL01000880.1_pt1 | contig 9149 bp, 5 predicted proteins | sample 1601491 | NCBI WGS metagenome assembly OJUL01 (sample SAMN04436862, study PRJEB24849) | human gut metagenome | biome: human gut; feature: NICU; material: stool | host: Homo sapiens | place: USA: Saint Louis, MO | collected 2011-11-09 | reverse complement strand
TATCGTTCCGCTTAGAAAACCAGAATTTTATGCTTTTCTGCATTATAGCACGATTGACCAAAAAGAACAAGCTACTGTAAAATCCATACATAACGGATTTACAGCAACTTGTTCTTTTTTATTTTACGATCTTATAATATTCTCTTGACGTGATTGCAAAGACTATCACATAGAATACTGCAAAGACTGCTGATACTCCAATTGTGCACATCATGGATAAATGTGTATCTGACAGATTAAACACAAGAAGGAGCTTTGTAATCGGTTTAAATGCCACTGTCACATGCAGGATCGCCATAAGAAGCGGAACAAAGAATACTGTCAAAATCTGGCTGTGAATCGATCCTTTGACTTCTTTCTTACTCATTCCTACTTTCTGCATAATCTGATACCGGTCTTTGTCATCATAGCCTTCAGAAATCTGTTTGTAATAAATGATCAGGACCGTCGCCATCAGGAACAAGAATCCTACAAAAATTCCAAGGAAGAAAAATCCGCCGTAAACGCCATAAAATTCCTGTGCATAAGCTTCTCTGTATTCTACATAGCATGACTGCACCTCGCCGCTTGTCTCCATCCGCGCTTTCATGGATTCCAGAGCTTCACTTTTTGCAGTGTCATTTCCCTTCATATCAAAATTCAACAGATACTGCATCGTGATCGGAATTTTGGTCGGACCATAGAGCTGTATCACATGCTCTACAGCTGCATCATCCGCCATTACCAGATAAATATTCTTTGTCACATCTGCCTCTTTCTTTTTCTGCAGATTGGATTCCTTCAAGTTTTCTTTTACATGATAATTCTCTTTACCTAACACGATTTCTCCGCTGTCAAACTCTTCATCCGGGAAATAGGTCAGCACTTCATCCGGAGCAAGTGAAATATCGGTTCCTTCCAGGGCATTATAATCTGCCAATGGAATCACATACAAGCCTCGCATCGCATCTGCATCATATCCACTTCCTGAATCCGTATCAAACTTGAGCTGATTGTCATATTTCATGGCGCTCAGCGGCACATACCGGTATTTTTGTTCATAAATAATCTCCAGCCCCCGGCTTTGCGTCTCTTCCTGCACGATCCGCTCCATCGCTTGTATATTTTCCGGAGTTGTTTCATCAGATGTTGCGGAAAATTCAGTCTTAAAACGTGTATTCATTATATTTTCCTGCCCGATATACAAGGATGCTGTCGCAGAAATCAATACCAGTACAATGGTACTCATAATACAGATATTTGCCAGTCCTACTGCATTTTGTTTCATTCGATAGATCAGACCTGACACTGAAACAAAATGTTTTGTCTTATAATAATAGGCTTTATTTTTCTTCAATAATTTTAACAGCGCTACACTTCCCGCTGTAAACAGAGCGTAGGTTCCGAAAATAACCAGAATTACTGCAATAAAAAATTTTGTGATCGCACTAAGCGGTGACTCTGTCGTCTGTGCAATATAATATCCGCTTCCCAACAAAAGAATTCCGATCACTGCGATCAGCCAGTTTGCTTTTGGTTCTTTTTCTCCTTTTTTCCCTCCCTGCAGAAGTTCCACCGGATTGACTCTCTGCACCTGGAAAATGTTCCAGATCAGAATCACAAGAAAGATAGCTCCAAATAGACCGGCACTGATCAAAATAGCCTCCGGTTCCACAGAAAACTGAAATGCAACATCAAACCGGATCAATTTCAGGAGTACCAGAAAGATGAGGCGTCCGAATACGATTCCTGCCAGGATTCCTCCAAGGATACCTGCGCCCGCAGTATAGATGCTCTCCCAGACCATCATCTTTGTCAGGTTCGTCTTATCCATTCCAAGCACCTGATACAATCCCATCTCTTTTTTTCTCTGACGAACCAGAAAACTGTTCGTATAAAAGAGAAAGATTGCCGAAAAACCACCTGTGATCGTAACTGCAAAATTCAGGATCAGACGCAGCTGGGATGCACCGGGCATGGTATCCAGCGCCGAATTGGTGGAGACTAACAAGAGATCATAAAACATCATGACAGTCAAAATGCAGGTCAGAAGATACGGAAAATACGTCTTTCCGTTTTTCTTAATGTTGGTCGCAGCCAGCTTTGGATACAATACATTACGCATTGTCCTCACCTCCCGTTGTCAGCGCAGTCAGTGTTGCGGATATTTTTTCATACAATTCTTCATTGCTCATATTGCCGCGGTACAACTGATGGAACACTTCTCCGTCCTTGATGAACAGAACTCTGTTTGCCGTACTCGCTGCCTTCACACTGTGCGTCACCATCAGGATGGTCTGTCCCTGCTGATTGATCTCCTTAAACAAGCGAAGCAGTTCATCTGCAGCCCGCGAATCCAACGCTCCTGTCGGCTCATCTGCAAGGATCAGCTTGGGCTGCGTGATCAGCGCTCTTGCCACTGCCGCCCTTTGTTTCTGACCGCCGGATACTTCATATGGAAACTTCTTCAAAAGTTGAGTGATTCCAAGCTGCTGTGCAATTGGTTTGAGTTTCTGACTCATCTCCGGATACTTTTTGCCGGAAAGTACCATCGGAAGATAGATATTGTCCTCCAGAGAAAATGTATCCAGAAGATTGAAATCCTGAAATACAAATCCCAGATTCTGCCGGCGAAATGCTGCCATTTCTTTATTGCGGATCTCTCCCAGATCTCTTCCTTTCAGGTACACCTTCCCGGATGTTGGTTTATCCAGCGCTGCCAGAATATTTAAAAGTGTTGTCTTTCCGGATCCGGACTCTCCCATGATCGCTACATATTCTTTCTCCTCCACCGAAAAGTTCACATTGGAAAGCGCCTGTACCTGATTTCCTCCAAATCGTGTGGTATATATTTTTTTCAGATTCTTTACTTCCAGTAATGTCATCGTCATTCCTTCCTTTCATTTCTCCCGTTTTCTTACTTCTCGTTTATTATAACTGGAACACAGAAGCTTGTTCCATTGATTCACATTACAAATCACAACTGTTGTCTTACGTTTTTGTAAGGTTTGGCTTTCCGGCAGATAAAACATTGCCACATCTCATCCGCAATGTTACAATTAGTATCAGTTTGAATACAAAGGAGTTTTCAGATATGAAACAAGAACGATGGAAATCTATTTTAAAACCTCTGACCATTCTTCCGGTCATTGTCATGCTCTGTACCATCTTTGGATTTTCCAATCAGAACGGAACAACTTCCGGTGGATTGAGCCAAAAAGTAAGCAGGCAGATCGTCACTGTCTGTGATACCCTCTTTCATCAGGACTTGGCGGAAGAGACAATCGAACATTATACCGAAAAAATCGAATATCCTCTGCGCAAAGCAGCCCACGCCACGGAATACCTGATCCTGACTCTGCTGGCTGCCCTGCCGCTTTATACCTATGGTCTTCGTGGAAAAAAACTGCTTTTGGCTCTATTTTTATTCTGTGTCATCTCCGCATCCGGGGACGAATTCCACCAGTCCTTTATTCCCGGCAGGTCTCCCCAGATTACAGATGTATTTGTAGACAGCATCGGAATCCTGACAGGATGCGGCATCACATACCTTGTATTACGTAATCGCCCGTCCGATACGGCTTCTTCGAAGAAGCGTAATACACAGAAAGGATAGACCTCCGATTCCGGCAATCAGGACCGGCACTGCAATCCACGCAGATACAGCAGCCGGTTCTGCATATTTTTTATATCCATCCAGAAAAAGAATGTGGATCAGATAGATCCCAAACGAACATCCGCAACCGATATCAAGAAGTCTTCTTGTCCTTTCTTTCAGACGGATCTCACAGTCCTGCCAGCGAATAAGAATCATAAAAAATGCAGCGCCTGCAAGTACGATGAGCGGACATCCGTATTCCAGAACCCGTTCATAATGCTCCCCTGACCGCTGTGTGATAAAGACTGTCAGAGCAAACACGCCGGTCATACAGCCGATAAAAATTGCAGCTGCCCATTTCTGACTGATTCGGATATATCTCCGGTACTTATAAATAAAATACCCGATAAAAATATAAAGCATATACACCTTGTCTCCGATCAGCGGCAAATCATAATACGCTTCCCCATTTTGCAGGGAAACCACATAGTTAAAGACTACGGAAGCGCTGCAGACAACAAGCAGAGCTCTCTCCAGTTTTCCGCTCATTCCTTTGCACATGACCTGAAAAAACGGCAATACCATATAAATTGGGATCATCGCATAAAGATACCACAAATGAGGTTCTGTCGGTACATACAGAATCTCTTTCAGATCATATTCTGTCTTCATAAAAGCACGATTCCAGATATAGTACACTACACTCCATACTACCAGTGCGATCAAAAAACGAAGCAGTCTCTCCCCGTGTTTTTTCAACGGTTCTTCTCTTCCCAGAAGCAATGCTCCGGAGATCATAAAAAAACAGGGAACACTTACTCTCGCCAGTGTATCCAGTAAAAGTGCAAACAAATACTCACTCTGTGTAATTTCTCCATATGCCCTACAAAAATAATTGGTCACATGGATCACAATCACAAAAATGCAGGAAATCATCCGTATGATCTCCAGATTATAATTTCGTCTCATTTATCTTCTCTTTTCGTCTTTCTCTTTTGTATCCGGTTCTTTTTTCATCAGACTTGCCTTAATGACAGTCCCTTTTCCAAAACGGGCATCCAGCTTCTCCATCGCATCTTTTAATTTCTGATGCTTCTCATCCAAAGGCTTGGGGATCTCAATATCAAAAATAGATAGCTGCATAGGCTCTTTTTCATCCACCAGTTTTGCCGTCCGGATTCCAAGCAGGCGGACCGGTTCACCTGTCCATACTTCTTCAAACAGTTCACAGGCACTCTCGTAAAGAACATTCTGATCCGATGTCGGCCGCATCAGCTGTTTCTGATGCGAAATCTTTCGGAAATCATAATATTTGATTTCCATACTGACCATGGATGCTTTCTGACCGGCTTTTTTCAGCCTTTCACCAACACTCGCTGCCAGATGTGCAAAGACCGGACGGATTTCTTCCAGTGTTTCTGCATCCTTTGACAATGTCGTAGAATTTCCAACCCCTTTTGCTTCTGCCTGCTGTGACTGTACACTGGAATGATCGATTCCGTTTGCAAACTCCCAGAGCATCTGTCCATGGCTCTTCAAATGCAGCGTGATCAGTCTGGGATCTGCCTGTGCCAGATCTCCAATCGTCAGAATTTCCAGCTTTTTCAGGATCTCCACACTGGAATGCCCTGCCATATACAGTTCTCCAATCGGAAGAGGCCACATTTTTACACGGATTTCTTCCGGAAACAAGGTATGTACCTTGTCGGGCTTTTCAAAATCCGAAGCCATCTTTGCCAGCAGCTTATTCGAAGAAATTCCCACATTGACCGTAAAACCGAACTTCTCCCGAACTCCGTTCTTGATCAACATAGCCGCATCAACCGGGGAACAGAAACCTTCCATCGCCTGTGTCATATCCACATAGCACTCATCCACACTGACCTGTTCGATTTCTTTCGTAAATGTCCGAAGATAGTCCATCAGCATCCGGCTTTTTTCCCGGTACATCTTATGATCCGGCGGTTCCATCACCAGATTCGGACACTTACGAAAGGCATTCGCAACAGGTTCCCCTGTGCGGATGCCATATCTTTTTGCCGGAATTGACTTTGCGAGAACAACCCCATGACGGGATTTCTGATCTCCGCCGATGATCGACGGGATCATACGCAAATCTGTTCCGGCACCATTTTTTAATTGTTCGACTGCAGTCCAGCTTAAATAAGCCGAGTTGACATCTATATGGAAAATAACGGGTGTCATGCGACGATCTGTCCTTTCACTTTTGCCTCTAATTTTCCGTCAACAACATCAATCTCAATCCGATCTCCTCTGCCCACATTTCCTGCAAGGATCAGTTTTGCTGCCAGCGTCTCCACATTCTTCTGGAGATATCTCTTCAGCGGTCTTGCTCCGTACATCGGATCATATCCGCCTTCCACTACGAAATTCTTCGCAGCATCCGTCAGCTCAATGGAGAGTTCTTTGTCTACCAGACGCTTGTTGACATCTTTTACTAACAAATCAATGATGGCATGAATATTCGATTTCGTCAATGGTTTAAACATAATTATTTCATCCAGCCGGTTCAAAAATTCCGGTCTGAAATGTGCTCTTAAGTCATTCATGACCAGATTCTGATTTGATTCTTCGATCGTGCCGTCTTCCCGGATTCCTTCCAGAAGATAATTCGCCCCGATATTGGAAGTCATGATCAGGATCGTATTCTTAAAGTCTACGGTTCTGCCCTGTGAATCCGTAATCCTTCCGTCATCCAGCACCTGAAGCAGGACATTGAATACATCCGGATGGGCTTTCTCGATCTCATCAAATAATACAACAGAATACGGTTTTCTTCTGACTGCCTCTGTGAGCTGTCCGCCTTCGTCATATCCGACATATCCCGGAGGCGCTCCGATCAGTCTGGACACGGAATACTTCTCCATGTATTCACTCATATCAATGCGGACCATGTTATTCTCATCGTCAAACAGACTCTGAGCAAGTGCCTTGGCAAGTTCTGTCTTTCCAACTCCGGTAGGTCCCAGGAATAAGAAAGAACCAATCGGTTTGGTCGGATCTTTGATTCCTGCTTTGGAACGGATAATCGCTTCTGTTACCAGCTCCACTCCTTCGTCCTGTCCGATGACTCTTCGGTGTAGCTCGTCTCCCAGATGCAGCGTCTTGCTTCTCTCACTCTCGTTGAGTTTTGCCACCGGAATTCCTGTCCACCGGGAAATGATTCTTGCAATCTCCTCATCTGTCACAGCCTCATGCACCAGAGAAAGATCTTTTGCCTTTACCTTTTCTTCCTCTTCCTCCAGCTGTTTCTGCAGCTGCGGAAGTCTTCCGTACTGCAATTCCGCCGCTTTGTTCAGATCGTATTCCCGCTGCGCTTTCTGGATCTCTTTATTGACCTGCTCGATCTCTTCCCGGACCTTCTGTACCCGCTCTACAGATGTCTTTTCATTCTCCCACTGTACTTTCTTACCTGCATATTCTTCTTTTAGTCCTGCCAGCTCTTCCTGCAGATGTTCCAGACGCTCTCTGCTCAAACGGTCCTCTTCCTTTTTCAGTGCCTCTTCTTCAATCTCCAGCTGCATCACACGGCGTCTCAGCTCATCCAGCTCTGTCGGCATGGAATCCAGCTCTGTCTTGATCAGCGCACAGGCTTCATCCACCAGATCAATGGCCTTATCCGGCAGGAAACGGTCAGAAATATATCGATTCGACAAGGTTGCTGCTGCCACAAGCGCACTGTCTGTGATCTTCACTCCGTGGAAGACTTCATAACGCTCTTTGAGTCCTCTTAAAATAGAAATCGCATCTTCCACACTCGGCTCTTCCACCATGACCGGCTGGAAACGTCTCTCCAGAGCCGCATCTTTCTCAATATACTGACGATACTCATCCAGTGTCGTCGCACCGATACAGTGCAGCTCGCCTCTTGCCAGCATTGGCTTTAACATATTTCCCGCATCCATGGCACCATCTGTCTTACCTGCTCCCACAATGGTATGCAATTCATCAATAAACAGAATGATCTTGCCGTCACTGTTCTTCACTTCTTCCAGAACGGCTTTCAGACGCTCTTCAAATTCTCCTCTGTATTTTGCTCCTGCAACCAGAGCTCCCATATCCAATGCAAAAATCGTCTTATCTTTCAGTCCCTCAGGAACATCTCCGCTGACGATCCGCTGTGCCAGCCCTTCTACGGCTGCCGTTTTACCGACACCAGGCTCTCCGATCAGGACCGGATTGTTCTTTGTCTTACGCGACAGGATCCGGATCACATTTCGAATCTCTTCGTCACGTCCAATGACCGGATCCAGCTTCTGATCTCTTGCCCGCTCCACCAGATCCTGTCCATATTTGTTTAACGTATCATACGTTGCTTCCGGATTGTCACTGGTCACTCTCTGGTTTCCACGCACAGTAGAAAGTGCATGCAGAAAACCTTCCCGGCTGATTCCAAACTCACGAAATAACGGCTTTAAATCTCTGCTTGCATATTTCAGTAAAGAAAGGAAAATATGCTCTACAGACACATACTCATCGCCCATCTGCTTTGCTTCATCCTCTGCATGGATCAGTGCATTGTTCAGATCCTGACCGACAAACACCTGCCCGCCCTGTACTTTCGGACGCTTATTCAAAAGCTCTTCTACTCTGTTAATAAACAGAGGTCCCTGAATGCTCATCTTTTCCAATAATTTTAAGATCAGACTGTCATCCTGCGTAACCAGCGCATATAATAAATGCTCCTGCGCAAGCTCCTGATTGCCATAATCATACGCAATCTTTTCACAATTCTGCACTGCCTGCATTGAATTCTGTGTAAATTTATTTATATTCATAGCAACTCCTCCTCACTACTTGTTTCATTGTTCTACACGTAATATAGCATTCATTATTAGCCACGTCAAGAGGTGAGTGCTAATTATTTTGTGAAGATTTTGTGAAGCCTTGATTTTACGGGCTTCACAGGGATTTTTCACTTGCTTTCGCACTCGATTTTCTTGATTTGACCACATTTTTACGACAAATTCTTGAAAAAATATATTCGTCTGATTTTCTTACCACATTTTACGACAACGACTTCTGGTTTATACCACAGCAGGTATGGTTTCCGGCAGATTCATTTTAGACATCTCGTTTTCCACGTGAGACTTCTCTGCAATATGATTGTAGACATTCATTGTAATCTGTGCATCTGAATGTCCCATCACATATTGCATGACCTTTGGATTGACGTTGTTTTCACCCAATCTGGTACATCCCGTATGACGAAGGGTATGCGATGAAATAGGAGGCATCAGCTCCGGCTCTCGCTTCTCTTCTTCTGCCAGTTTGGTTTCTTTCTTATTATAGGCATTGACAATATTTTTCAGAAAGCTGTTCACTCCCGCCGGCATGATCGGACGTCCATGCTTTGTATTGAAGATGAATCCACTACGTCCACCGATCTCCACATTACTCTGTAAACCAAGCATCAGGTTCAGCTCTCTCTGTTTACGGAACGCGTCATATACCATCTGTGTCATAGGAATATCTCTGATTCCTGCATCCGTTTTGGTTTCTGAATCATGGAAACAATATCCTTCATCACCTTCATAATACACAAGCTGTC
>OJUL01000876.1_pt1 | contig 9187 bp, 8 predicted proteins | sample 1601491 | NCBI WGS metagenome assembly OJUL01 (sample SAMN04436862, study PRJEB24849) | human gut metagenome | biome: human gut; feature: NICU; material: stool | host: Homo sapiens | place: USA: Saint Louis, MO | collected 2011-11-09 | reverse complement strand
TTATGCGGATGCTGGCGGGATTACTGAAACCCGACAGCGGCAGTGCCACGGTGATTGGCTTTGATCCGATCAAAAACGACGGCGCGCTGCACGCCGTGCTCGGCTATATGCCGCAGAAATTCGGCCTGTATGAAGATCTGACGGTGATGGAAAATCTCAATCTGTACGCGGATTTGCGCAGCGTCACCGGCGAGGCCCGGAAGCAGACTTTTGCTCGCCTGCTGGAGTTTACATCTCTTGGCCCGTTTACCGGACGCCTGGCGGGCAAGCTCTCCGGTGGGATGAAACAAAAACTCGGCCTGGCCTGTACCCTGGTAGGCGAACCGAAAGTGTTGCTGCTCGATGAACCCGGCGTCGGCGTTGACCCTATCTCACGGCGCGAACTGTGGCAGATGGTGCATGAGCTGGCGGGCGAAGGGATGTTAATCCTCTGGAGTACCTCGTATCTCGACGAAGCCGAGCAGTGCCGTGACGTGTTACTGATGAACGAAGGCGAGCTGCTGTATCAGGGAGAACCGACGGCCCTGACTCAAACTATGGCCGGACGCAGCTTTCTGATGACCAGCCCGCACGAGGGCAACCGCAAACTGTTGCAACGGGCATTGAAACTGCCGCAGGTCAGCGACGGCATGATTCAGGGGAAATCGGTACGTCTGATCCTCAAAAAAGAGGCTACACCAGACGATATTCGCCATGCCGACGGGATGCCGGAAATCAACATTAACGAAACTACGCCACGTTTTGAAGATGCGTTTATTGATTTGCTGGGCGGTGCCGGAACCTCGGAATCGCCGCTGGGCGCAATATTGCATACGGTGGAAGGTACACCTGGCGAGACGGTGATCGAAGCGAAAGAGCTGACCAAAAAGTTTGGCGATTTTGCCGCCACCGATCACGTCAACTTTGCCGTCAAACGCGGTGAAATCTTTGGTTTGCTCGGGCCAAACGGCGCAGGGAAATCGACCACCTTTAAGATGATGTGCGGTTTGCTGGTACCGACCTCTGGTCAGGCGCTGGTGCTGGGCATGGATCTGAAAGAGAGTTCCGGTAAAGCGCGCCAGCATCTCGGCTATATGGCGCAAAAATTTTCGCTCTACGGCAACCTGACGGTCGAACAGAATTTACGCTTTTTCTCTGGTGTGTATGGCTTACGCGGTCGGGCGCAGAACGAAAAAATCTCCCGTATGAGCGAGGCGTTCGGCCTGAAAAGTATCGCCTCCCACGCGACCGATGAACTGCCATTAGGTTTTAAACAGCGGCTGGCGCTGGCCTGTTCGCTGATGCATGAACCGGACATTCTGTTTCTCGACGAACCGACGTCCGGCGTTGATCCCCTCACCCGCCGTGAATTTTGGCTACATATCAACAGTATGGTAGAGAAAGGCGTCACGGTGATGGTCACCACCCACTTTATGGATGAAGCGGAATATTGCGACCGCATCGGCCTGGTGTACCGCGGGAAATTAATCGCCAGCGGCACACCGGACGATTTGAAAGCGCAGTCGGCCAACGATGAGCAACCCGATCCCACGATGGAGCAAGCCTTTATTCAGTTGATCCACGACTGGGATAAGGAGCATAGCAATGAGTAATCCGATCCTGTCCTGGCGTCGCGTGCGGGCGCTGTGCGTCAAAGAGACGCGGCAGATCGTTCGCGATCCGAGTAGCTGGCTGATTGCGGTAGTGATCCCACTGCTACTGCTGTTTATTTTTGGATACGGCATTAACCTCGACTCCAGCAAGCTGCGCGTCGGGATTTTACTGGAACAACGTAGCGAAGCGGCGCTGGATTTCACCCACACCATGACCGGTTCGCCCTACATCGACGCCACCATCAGCGATAACCGTCAGGAACTGATCGCCAAAATGCAGGCGGGGAAAATTCGCGGTCTGGTGGTTATTCCGGTGGATTTCGCCGAACAGATGGAGCGCGCCAACGCCATCGCACCGATTCAGGTGATTACCGACGGCAGTGAGCCGAATACCGCTAACTTTGTGCAGGGGTATGTCGAAGGGATCTGGCAGATCTGGCAAATGCAGCGAGCGGAGGATAACGGGCAGACTTTTGAACCGCTTATTGATGTACAAACCCGCTACTGGTTTAACCCGGCGGCGATAAGCCAGCACTTTATTATCCCCGGTGCGGTGACTATTATCATGACGGTCATCGGTGCGATTCTCACCTCGCTGGTGGTGGCGCGAGAATGGGAACGCGGCACCATGGAGGCTTTGCTCTCTACGGAGATTACCCGCACGGAGCTGCTGCTGTGTAAGCTGATCCCTTATTACTTTCTCGGGATGCTGGCGATGTTGCTGTGTATGCTGGTGTCGGTGTTTATTCTCGGCGTGCCGTATCGCGGGTCGCTGCTGATTCTGTTTTTTATCTCCAGCCTGTTTTTACTCAGTACCCTGGGGATGGGGCTGCTGATTTCCACGATTACCCGCAACCAGTTCAACGCCGCTCAGGTGGCCCTGAACGCGGCTTTTCTGCCGTCGATTATGCTTTCCGGCTTTATATTTCAGATAGACAGTATGCCCGCGGTGATCCGCGCGGTGACGTACATTATTCCCGCACGTTATTTCGTCAGCACTCTGCAAAGCCTGTTCCTCGCCGGGAATATTCCAGTGGTGCTGATAGTGAACGTGCTGTTTTTGATCGCTTCGGCGGTGATGTTTATCGGTCTGACGTGGCTGAAAACCAAACGTCGGCTGGATTAGGGAGAAGAGCATGTTTCATCGCTTATGGACGTTAATCCGCAAAGAGTTGCAGTCGCTGCTGCGCGAACCGCAAACCCGCGCAATTCTGATTTTACCCGTGCTGATTCAGGTGATTCTGTTCCCGTTCGCCGCCACGCTGGAAGTGACCAACGCCACCATCGCCATCTACGATGAAGATAACGGCGAGCACTCGGTAGAACTTACTCAACGTTTTGCCCGCGCCAGCGCCTTTACCCATGTGCTGCTGCTGAAAAGCCCGCAGGAGATCCGCCCGACCATCGACACACAAAAGGCGTTACTACTGGTGCGTTTCCCGGCTGACTTCTCGCGCAAACTGGATACCTTCCAGACCGCGCCGTTGCAGTTGATCCTCGACGGGCGTAACTCCAACAGTGCGCAAATTGCCGCCAACTACCTGCAACAGATCGTCAAAAATTATCAGCAGGAGCTGCTGGAAGGAAAACCGAAACCCAACAACAGCGAGCTGGTGGTACGCAACTGGTATAACCCGAATCTCGACTACAAATGGTTTGTGGTGCCGTCGCTGATCGCCATGATCACCACTATCGGCGTAATGATCGTCACTTCACTTTCCGTCGCCCGCGAACGTGAACAAGGTACGCTCGATCAGTTGCTGGTTTCGCCCCTCACCACCTGGCAGATATTCATCGGCAAAGCCGTACCGGCATTAATTGTCGCCACCTTCCAGGCCACCATTGTGCTGGCGATTGGTATCTGGGCGTATCAAATCCCCTTCGCCGGATCGCTGGCGCTGTTCTACTTTACGATGGTGATTTACGGTTTATCGCTGGTGGGATTCGGTCTGTTGATTTCATCACTCTGTTCAACACAACAGCAGGCGTTTATCGGCGTGTTTATGATGCCCGCCATTCTCCTTTCCGGTTACGTTTCGCCGGTGGAAAACATGCCAGTGTGGCTGCAAAATCTGACGTGGATTAACCCTATTCGCCACTTTACGGACATTACCAAGCAGATTTATTTGAAGGATGCAAGTCTGGATATTGTGTGGAATAGTTTGTGGCCGCTACTGGTGATAACGGCCACGACAGGGTCAGCGGCGTACGCGATGTTTAGACGTAAGGTGATGTAACTTCTTATCTTTCGCCAGCAAAGACACCACCGCCGGGCCGGCAAGGATTGCCAGCCCTGCAATTGCCAGTAAAAAGTTGTTTTCCAGTACGCGGGACAACAGCCACAGCACAATCAGCGCTGCACCAAAATACCAGGTCGTGGTCAGCTCTTCCAGCACGTCTGCCACCTCACGCCAGCGTTGCTCTGGGTGGCGCTGAAACACCAGCATCATCACTACCGTGACACAATACAGTGCGCATAATCCTACGCCGACGTGAACCAGAGTTTTACTCATCCAACCCACCACCAGCAGCGCCACTACCAGTAAATGCAACATAATCTGCCAGCAACTTAGGCCAGTTGCGACACGAACACGTTGTTGCCACTTCATGGCTTCTCTCCTGAAGAATTTATCTCTACTTATTCAGAGTACCGAACTTTACGGAAAATTCCGTAAGACCGCACCTTTTTGTGACGCCGACTACACTATTTCAATGAGATAAGAGGCAAAGACAGGAAAATTATGCCCGATCAAACACAACAATTTTCGTTCAAGGTGCTCACCATCAATATTCACAAAGGCTTTACCGCGTTTAACCGACGCTTCATTTTACCGGAACTTCGCGACGCCGTGCGTACCGTCAGCGCCGATATTGTTTGCCTGCAGGAAGTGATGGGCGCGCACGAAGTTCATCCGCTGCATGTGGAAAACTGGCCCGATACCTCGCACTACGAGTTTCTCGCCGACACCATGTGGAGCGATTTCGCCTACGGTCGCAATGCCGTATACCCGGAAGGACATCACGGTAACGCCGTTCTTTCACGTTATCCCATTGAACATTATGAGAATCGTGATGTTTCGGTCGATGGTGCGGAAAAGCGCGGCGTGCTCTACTGCCGCATTGTGCCGCCGATGACCGGGAAAGCGATTCATGTGATGTGCGTACATCTGGGCCTGCGTGAGGCGCACCGTCAGGCGCAGCTTGCGATGCTCGCCGAATGGGTGAATGAGCTACCGGACGGCGAACCGGTATTGGTAGCGGGTGATTTCAACGACTGGCGGCAAAAAGCTAATCATCCGTTAAAAGTGCTGGCCGGGCTGGATGAGATTTTTACCCGCGCCCACGGACGTCCGGCGCGCACGTTTCCGGTGCAATTTCCTCTACTACGACTGGACAGGATCTACGTCAAAAATGCCAGCGCCAGCGCGCCAACCGCGTTGCCGCTGCGGACATGGCGACACCTTTCTGATCATGCCCCTTTAAGTGCGGAGATTCATTTATGAAATGTAGCTGGCGCGAAGGCAATAAGATCCAGTTGCTGGAAAACGGCGAGCAATATTATCCCGCGGTGTTTAAGGCGATTGGCGAGGCACAAGAACGCATCATTCTTGAAACGTTTATCTGGTTTGAGGATGACGTCGGCAAACAGCTGCATGCGGCGCTATTGGCAGCAGCGCAACGCGGGGTAAAAGCGGAAGTCTTGCTGGATGGCTACGGTTCGCCGGATCTCAGCGATGAGTTTGTCAATGAACTGACGGCAGCTGGCGTGGTGTTCCGCTACTACGATCCCCGCCCTCGCCTTTTTGGTATGCGCACCAATGTGTTTCGCCGGATGCATCGCAAAATTGTGGTGATCGACGCGCGTATCGCCTTTATTGGCGGGCTGAATTACTCCGCCGAGCATATGTCCAGCTACGGCCCGGAGGCCAAACAGGATATTCTCCAGTTTGAGCTGGAAAACCTGCCAGGACAAAGCGCGGCGCGACGCTGGTGGCGACGTCATCATAAAGCGGAAGAGAACCGCCAGCCGGGAGAAGCGCAGGTATTGCTGGTCTGGCGCGATAACGAAGAACATCGCGATGATATCGAACGTCACTATCTGAAAATGCTCACTCAGGCGCGGCGGGAAGTGATTATCGCCAACGCCTACTTCTTCCCCGGCTATCGTTTTTTACACGCCTTGCGTAAAGCGGCACGACGCGGGGTGCGGATCAAACTGATCATTCAGGGCGAACCGGATATGCCGATTGTCAGAGTCGGCGCGCGTTTGCTGTATAACTATCTGGTTAAAGGTGGCGTTCAGGTGTTTGAGTACCGCCGCCGCCCGCTCCACGGCAAAGTGGCATTGATGGACGATCACTGGGCGACAGTAGGGTCCAGTAATCTCGATCCGCTCAGTTTGTCACTGAATCTCGAAGCAAATGTCATCATCCACGATCGTAATTTTAACCAGACGCTGCGCGATAATCTGAACGGCATTATCGCCGCAGATTGTCAGCAGGTCGATGAGACCATGCTGCCGAAACGCACCTGGTGGAACCTGACTAAAAGCGTGCTGGCGTTCCACTTTCTACGCCACTTCCCGGCGCTGGTGGGCTGGCTTCCGGCGCACACGCCACGTCTGGCGCAGGTTGATCCCCCCGCACAACCGACAATGGAAACGCAGGATCGGGTAGAAACTGAAAACACGGGGGTAAAACCCTGATGAGTAAATCACACCCGCGCTGGCGCTTAGCAAAGAAGATCCTCACCTGGCTGTTTTTTATCGCGGTGATTGTGTTGTTGGTGGTCTACGCCAAAAAAGTGGACTGGGAAGAGGTCTGGAAGGTCATCCGAGACTACAATCGCGTTGCACTGCTCAGTGCGGTCGGGCTGGTGGTCGTCAGCTATCTGATTTACGGTTGCTACGACCTGCTCGCCCGTTTCTACTGCGGTCACAAACTGGCGAAGCGCCAGGTGATGCTGGTGTCGTTTATCTGCTACGCCTTCAACCTGACACTCAGTACCTGGGTCGGCGGCATTGGTATGCGCTATCGTTTGTACTCCCGACTGGGGTTACCGGGCAGCACTATTACGCGGATTTTTTCGCTCAGTATTACCACCAACTGGCTAGGCTATATTTTGCTAGCGGGGGTTATCTTTACCGCAGGCGTGGTGGAGTTGCCGGATCACTGGTATGTCGATCAAACTACGCTGCGTATTCTCGGCATTGGCTTACTGATGATTATCGCGGTTTATTTGTGGTTTTGCGCTTTCGCGAAGCACCGCCATATGACCATCAAAGGGCAAAAGCTGGTGCTGCCTTCGTGGAAATTCGCCCTCGCCCAGATGCTGATTTCCAGCGTTAACTGGATGGTAATGGGAGCGATTATCTGGCTGTTACTTGGTCAAAGCGTAAGCTATTTCTTTGTACTGGGCGTGTTGCTGGTTAGTAGTATTGCTGGCGTCATCGTGCATATTCCGGCGGGAATTGGTGTGCTGGAAGCGGTGTTTATCGCGCTACTGGCTGGGGAGCATACCTCCAAAGGCACAATTATCGCCGCCCTGCTCGCTTACCGTGTGCTGTATTACTTTATCCCACTGCTGCTGGCGCTGATCTGTTACCTGTTGCTGGAAAGCCAGGCGAAGAAGCTACGGGCGAAAAATGAAGCGGCGATGTGAAGTATAGTTAAGTTCTTTAGTATGTGCATTTACGGCTAATGAAAAAACCGCGTATGCCTTTGCCAGACAAGCGTTATAGCTATAGCAGCAAGAATCCCAAAGAAACCGATAAAATAGTAATAGAGTGTTAATGCACCTATAAAAGCACAACGAACCGGACTCCATAATTCTTCACTATGGCTTTTTCCTGTCAGTTCAAGGAGCTTATTTCGTCCATGCGAGATAATGCCTGACCATAAGACAATCATTAAGCAACTTATTACCCAAATGGGTCGTTCACTCATTAATGTGGCATTCACGATGATTACCAGGGCCAACCCTGTCAACGTCATCATAATGATAAAACGATGAGAACCAGGATCAAATTTAAACAATAGACCTGCCAGCATACTGATTAAAAACATCGATCCCGCAGTGCTGAACACGACGATAATGGCAGATACAGGCGCTAAACTCGCAACGACAATCGCCACCAAAGAGATTAAAAACAAATATATTACGCCCGCGATGGCGGTATTTATCTTGTTGATATCTTTACTTAAGCCATACATAGAAAGTAATAATAATCCTATAGCAACATACATTTGCGGTGAATCATATTTTGTTGCCGTAATTTCGAGATACATAGCGCCCCAGGCCAGCCCTGCGGTTGCCACCAAACCCAAAGCGGTAATGAGCCATATGCCGTTTAATATCCTGGCTTCGTGCTGAAAATCTAATTTATTGCTATTTTGCGAGTATGATTCAATTCTTTTAGTTGTCCTTAGAAAAAAAACATTAATATTCACCATCAATAAATTTAAAACCACGCATACAAAATACTTTTGCATTTATGGATACAGAAAACGCTTCCGCTCGTCCATAAGGCATATTTTATACCTGGTACTTGTTAAGTGTCGTTTTTAATAAGAAAAAAAATCCCGACACATGGCCGGGATATTGATGATGAAAAAGAATTAACGGCGGTTGCCGAAGATCCGCAGCAACATCAGGAACAGGTTGATGAAATCCAGATACAAGGTTAACGCGCCAAGAATGGAATATTTGCGCAGGTTCGACGTGTCGCGAGTATCAATCTGCTCACCCATATTTTTCAGTTTCTGGGTGTCATACGCCGTCAATCCGACAAAGACAATCACGCCGATGTAGGTGACTGCCCACATCAATGCTTCGCTTTTCAGCCAGAAGTTAACCAGCGATGCCAGCACAATGCCGATTAACGCCATAAACAGCATATTGCCAAAGCCGCTTAGATCGCGCTTCGTGGTGTAACCGTACAGGCTCATTGCGCCGAACATCCCGGCAGTAACGACGAAAGTACTGGCGATAGAAGCAGCGGTATAGACAATGAAAATACTGGAAAGCGTAAGACCCGTCAGCGCCGAATAAAGCATAAAGAGCATCGTCGTTACACCTGCGCTCAGCTTTTGAATCATCGCTGATAACACAATAACCAATGCTAATTGCGCGATGATCAGACCGATTAAAAAGACACGGTTAGTAAACAACAGCTCCATCACGGCCGCGGAATTAGCCGCATACCAGGCAACAAATGCTGTCAGCAACAAGCCAACGGTCATCCAGCCATAGACTTGCGCCATATAAGTTTGCAAGCCAGCCCGGGGTTGTACGATTGAATCAGAACGTGGGAATCTGTCCATGACTTTCTCCTGAAGATATAAGGAATATCTTAAGGATACTGCAAAATGATGAGGCTGTGCATCGACGCAGCGTAAACGGATGTACTGAGCGGTGAAATTGCCGGACGCAGCGGTGCCTTATCCGGCTAACAATAAACTACCAGCGTTTTGCCGCCTGCTGATCGCTCTCCCGAGCTTCGACCCAGCGGTCGCCTTCCGGCGTGGCTTCGCGCTTCCAGAACGGTGCGCGGGTTTTGAGATAATCCATAATAAACTGCCCTGCTTCAAACGCAC
>OJUL01000872.1_pt1 | contig 9224 bp, 8 predicted proteins | sample 1601491 | NCBI WGS metagenome assembly OJUL01 (sample SAMN04436862, study PRJEB24849) | human gut metagenome | biome: human gut; feature: NICU; material: stool | host: Homo sapiens | place: USA: Saint Louis, MO | collected 2011-11-09 | reverse complement strand
CACGATGGCAGCAGGATAAAATGGCGCAATTGACGATGCCAGATCATCGCCGCGGACATCAGCATGCCCACCGCGACCAGTACCCGCCATACGTCAGCCGACACTCCGGCATACCCGAGAGCGACAATTAGCGCGCCGGGAATCATCACTCCCCAGCCGCTTCCTAATGCTCGCTGCAGCATGGTTTCACCTCTCACAACGATAATGATAACCAATATCATATGATAATCTTTATCATTTGTCATTTGCGACGTGCTCTGCCCCTTTTTCTTTACGTTCGCGGTAATGACATACATTCATGAAGGTGATAAATTAAGCGGATTATCGATATATATTAAATATTTTGCTTATTTTGCAAATAACCTTTTTTTGCACATTGTTATCAGACTCTTCATTTTTGGCTTTCATCATTTTGAAATTTAACGACTAATAATGATTCTTCCGATATGACTGCACAAACCTGGCGAGCACACTACGCACAAAAATATCAATATTCCTTACGGCTTTTTTTACTGCTTAATTTCATTTCTTCCTCGCTGTCGCTGGTAACCCCCCTATTTACGGTAGTTCGTTTTACGCTGCCCTGCGCCCTGATCGTCGTCTGCAGCGGGCTGCTGCTGCTCTGGCACTGGAAATGGCCGCAATCGAAAATAAATATTCCCACTATCTCGTTGTTATTTGGCATGCTATGGGCATGGCACGTAGTGACAAAAGCGATGCTATTGACACCGCCGCATTTTAACTATCTGGTGATCGCCCTATTAAGCATTCTGTTTATCGGCACCATCGCTTTTTCCAATAATATCACTGCCTTTACCCTCCACTCTTTACCAACTTTCCTTGCCTGCCTGATAATGGCGGAGGGGGAACAATGGTTGCGTATGACTTACTGCTTTATGCTGCCTATAGCCGGTATTACCCTGCAAAATATTATCCAGAAGCGCAGCGATGCCTTTACGCAGGGTTTAATGGATAAACTGATGCATGAACGCAATACGCTCAACGATCTCAGTATGCTCGATCCCCTGACCGGTTTGTATAATCGCCGCGGACTGCAGAACCGCCTCGATACCCTGCTGGCGCTGGACGGCGACAACCACTACGTGCTGCTCCTCGATATCGATCACTTCAAGGCCTATAACGATCACTATGGTCATATGATGGGTGACCAGGCGCTTATTCGCGTCTCTGCTGCCATTCGCAACGCTGTACGCTCACGCGATATTGTCGCCCGCTTTGGTGGAGAGGAGTTTATGGTGCTGCTGACCAATAGCAGCGAAGAAACGGCCTGGAAGACAGCCGAACGTATACGTCAGCGGGTCTATGACCTGAAGATCCCGCATATGTTTAATGAAAGCGTCGCCACCAACGTCACCATCAGTATTGGCCTGACGCCGCTCATTAATGACAACATTGAACAAGCGCTGGCGCGCGCCGACGGCGCACTCTATGAGGCAAAAAATAAAGGCCGCAACATTATTCTTGCCAGTTGACCTGCGCGCGCTGCGACATCGCGGCGCCGATAAAAGCCTTGCCATGCCGCCTGCAAGCAACTAATATCAGTAATCATTATCATTTAGATTTGTATTTGGAAATCGAATGGCCTGGCGTTCCCTTCCTCTCAGCGATGAACTTATCTGGCGGGCTCCTTTGCCGACGGCTGAGCATGCCCTGGCGGAGAGTATTCGGGAAAAAATCGCCACCCTGCGTCCACACCTGCTTGATTTCCTGCGACTTGACGAACCCGCCCCACGGCACGCGTTAACGCTTGCCGAATGGTCGCAACCCATCGCCTTGCGCTCCCTGCTGGCCACCTGGTCCGATCATATCTATCGTCATCAGCCGACGCTGCCTCGGGAACAGAAGCCTCTGCTCTCGCTCTGGGCGCAATGGTATATCGGTCTGCTGGTGCCGCCGCTGATGCTGGCGCTGCTCAATGAACCGCAAGGCCTCAGCCTGGCGCCAGAACATTTCCATGTCGAATTTCATGAAAGCGGCCGGGCGGCCTGCTTCTGGATTGATGTGCATAGCGATGCCGACATCGAGAGGCTTTCACCGCAGGCGCGAATGGATGCCCTGGTAACGCGCACCCTGCAGCCGGTTGTTGAGGCGCTGGCAGCGACGGGCGAAATCAATAGCAAACTTATCTGGAGCAATACCGGCTATCTGATTAACTGGTATCTTGGGGAAATGCGCGCGCTGCTGGGTGATGAGCGGCTTGCCGCGCTACGTCAGCACTGTTTTTTTGAAAAACAACTCGCCGATGGCCAGGATAACCCGCTGTGGCGAACGGTGATGCTGCGTGAAGGGCAGTTAGTCCGACGCACCTGCTGTCAGCGCTATCGCCTGCCGGATGTCCAACAGTGCGGCGACTGTACGCTTAAATAATTACCACTTACCTGAAAAGTAACGGGCGGCCTTTACCGCCCGTTGCTATTTATGCGGTCTGTTGACTCTCCTGCTCCGCCCGCTCGGCCTCTTCCGCTTCCTGAGCAAGCAGCTGTTTCTCATATACCTTAAAGAATGGGAAGTAGATGATTGCCGACACGCAGGCCAGAACAATGACCAGAATCGCCGCCCGGAAATCCCAGCCCAGCGCCCAGGCGCCGCCAATTGGCGCTGGCGCCGTCCATGGTACGACGGAGATGACGCGGCCAATCAGATCCAGCTTCATTGCCGCCCAGGCCAGCACCGCGTTCACCATCGGCGCCAGCAGGAACGGAATAAAGAACACTGGGTTCATGACGATAGGCGTCCCAAAGATCACCGGCTCGTTGATATTGAACAGGCTTGGCACCACGCTCAAACGACCAATGGAGCGCAAATGCGCTGAACGGCTGCGCAGATAACAGAACACCAGTCCCATGGTCGCCCCGGAACCTCCGACCACGATAAAGAAGGTCCAGAACGCCTCCATAAAGATATGCGGCAGAGGCGCGCCCTGGGCCAGCGCCTGCTGGTTCATACCGAGGTTAGTCAGCCAGAACATCTGCAGCATCCCGGACACGATCGCCGCACCGTGGATCCCGGCAAACCACAGCAGGTGGCCGATCAGCACCGCCAACAGAATTGCCGGCAGAGAGTCGGCTGCCGAAACCAGCGGCTTGAAAATGGCCATAATGGCCTGCGGGATCAGCATGTCAAAATGGTGCTGGATAAACAGGCTCAGCGGATAGAGCGTCAGCACGACCACCAGCACCGGGATCAACAGATCAAACGAGTTTTTGATCATCGGCGGAACCTGGTCCGGCAAGCGGATCCCAATGTTGTGCGCTTTCAAGAAACGCATCATCTCCACGCAGTAGATCGCCACCAGGATGGCGGTAAAGATCCCGGTCCCCCCGAGGCTATCCACCGGCAGCGTGCCACTGGTCTTCGGCGCGGCAATCAGCAAAAAGGCCATGATCGACAGCATTGCGCACATAAAGGGATCGAGCTGATTGGATTTCTCGTAATGCTTACCGAGGTTATAGGAGATTGCCGCGCAAATGTAGATCGACATGATCCCCATCGTCATATCAAAGGGGGTCAGAATACGCCCCTCAAACTCTTTCGCCAGATCCAGCCAGGCGCGGGCAAAACCCCAGGTGGTATCCGGTGAGAACGGTGGATAAGCAAACACTAACAGGAACGATCCGACGATCATAAACGGCATCGCTGAGATAAATCCGTCACGGATAGCCATGACGTGGCGCTGCGACGAGATCCGCCCTGCTATGGGGCTTATGTAATTTTCTACAAAGCGAAATATCAAATTAAACGCAGCATGGTTAGCAGACATAGTAGCCCTCCTGACAGGCTATTGATACTGGCCCAACAACGATTACCCTGCCGTTACGATGACCGCTTTTTGACGCAGCAGGCCGCTGGCGGATGTGCAACCGGCTATACTGCTCATGAGGCAACGATTCATACACGGCTCTTTTGTTATAAATAAAAGGAGAAGTGACTGTTCCAGTATTCATCTCAATGCAGATAACCGCAACCGGTTACAGTAACCGGTTACGGCGATTGTGAAGGAGATCGACAAAATAGAAAGAATCTGGATTGTCCGCGCTGATATTTACACTCCGCCAGGCTTGTGACAGATTTAACCAGGCTTAAATCAGGAGAATCCAATGAGTCTGCAGTCTGTACGGCAGTTTTTTGCCGAACACGCCCCCGATATCGAAATTATTGAGTTAAATCAGAGTACCGCCACCGTCGCACTTGCCGCTGCCGCACACAACGTTGAGCCGGGGCAAATTGCCAAAACGCTGTCGCTCAAGATCAAAGATAAGATTGTACTGATCGTCGCCAGGGGCGATGCGCGGCTGGATAATAAAAAGCTGAAAGAGACCTTTGGCGCGAAAGCACGCATGCTAAGCAGCGATGAAGTGGTTACCTGGACCGGTCATCCGGTCGGCGGCGTTTGCCCGTTTGGTCTGGAAAATCCGCTGGCAGTCTACTGCGACGTCTCTCTCAGACATTATCAGGAAGTACTACCCGCAGCGGGAGCCATCCATAGCGCGGTTCGCATTGAACCAGAACGCATGGCGCAGCTCACCGATGCAACATGGGTAGATGTGTGTTTATAGCCGCATTACGCTACCTGTTTAACGGCGCTGGTCGTACTATTGAGCGGTAAATGCAACAGGATATCCGCCGCGTTTAATAAACCAATGTCTGAGCGAACTCCGAGCTTGGTCATGGCGTTAAACTTATGCGCGCGGATCGTTTTAATATTCCGGTTGAGCTGTATCGCAATATCAGAAAGCGAATATCCCCACGACATATACCGAAGGATGGCGTGCTCCGTCGGGCTTAGCGGATCGTTGCACGCCTCTCTGTCGCAAAATTGTTCGCTGCCGCTGAGATGATGATTGTCCAGTAGCTGCAGCAAACGCTCCTGTAGCCCGCGTCGCGGCGCGGATTTATTCAGTATGCCGTGCAAACAGGCCGGCATAAGATGGCCGATCAGGTGCATTTCACTTTCATTATTAGCCAGAATAATCGTTTGGACTTCCGGCCGGCACCGCGCCATTTCATGAACAAAGAGCAGACTCTCGGCTCGTGAAGAACGACTTCCCGAAAGAGAAAAAATAATGGTTGACCAGGGAAACGGTATTTCCGCCGCCCTGAGCATACTGACATTTTTAAACAGATGAATATGATAACGGCGATTATCTTCACGACTAAAGATATAGCGCCATGCCATTTCCGTCATCACGCATTTTTCTACGATGGCGACATGGCGGGTTGTACTATTTTTTTCCATTCCATTTGCTCCCCGTAAGCTGAATTGATATTCAGCTCTTGCATTCCCTGCGCGCTGTTGATCCAGGCATACATTTCAGCGTTGCTGCGTAGAGATAAGCGACGCATTGCGCTGTTTTTCTGCGCGCTGATCGTCTTATTACTCTTTTTCAACAGCGCGGCGATCTGGTTTATTCCCCACCCCTTCGCCAGAAGGCGCAGAACTTTACGCTCTGAAAGAGTGAGCATCGCCGCAGAGTGGTAGCTTGCGAAATCGCTGTCCTCATCCCCGGCAAACAGCGTACGGCTAATCTGTTCAGCCGCACGGCTACCGGCGCAAATCACCTCAATCAGCCGGTTAACCGGCTCGCTCTCGGAGATCAACGAGCTTTCAGAACGAATTAATAGCTCAACGGCCAACGGATAGAGGCTGTCGCTGACCATAAAAACCCAGTGAATATCACGGTACTGAGTCATGAGGGAGTAATAACGCTCGCAGACGGCTCGGGGGTGCGCAATCTCGCCGGAGATATCCGCGACAACCAGCACCGCCCGCCGCAGTTGTAAAAGGGTGAGCTCATCATGAGAACGACAAAAACTCAGTTCGTAATCAGGGAGGTTCTCATTGAAGATCACCTTTAACCCTGATTGCATGACGGGAATTTTACTAATAACGACGCCAAACTTACCTTGTCCTGGTAACATAACACCTCCGCTTCCTGTCGAAGTTCCTTCGCTTGCCTGCAAACGATCGGCGAGCGACTTTATCGCCATATCATTTCCTGGATGAATATTAAAATCATATTCATGGCCTGCGCACACGATATACGTAACGACCGAACCGTGGTCATACCGTGTAAAATATTATTGCCGTGTATACTTGCGATTAATATTAACACAGACGTTCCTGCGCTAATAAATTAGAAAAGATAAAAACATTATTTAGCAAAAATAATTTCAGTACTGAACATTATGAAGCATTATCTTTAATTGTTTCTCTAAATGCTTTGGGTGACATACCGCTATAGCGACGGAAAAAACGCGAAAAATAGGCTGCATCGCTAAACCCCAAATAATCAGAGAGTTGTGTAATCGTCATGCGGGTGTACTGCAGATTGCGTCGCGCTTCAAGCATCAACCGCTGATGCAATACTCCAAGAGCGCTACAGCCATAAAACTCACGACATAAATAATTTAAGTGCGTAACCGACAGTCCAATCAGCTTCGCATACTCCGCCAACGGGAGATGCTGTCGGTAGTGGCTCTCGATAAGGCGGGCGAAGTGACGCATGCTGCGCTTCCGCTCCGCTTTATCTTCCGCGGGGGACGCGGGATGGCACTGTCGGTTCAGCCAGACCAACAGCGTCCCCAGCAGCGAATAGAGCATCATTTCTCGCGCATCGTGCTCTTCGCAGTACTCCTCGCGAAGCGCTGAAAACAGCGTATGCATGCGCCCACGAGAACGGCCCACCGGCACACACTGCGGCACGCTAAGCACATCCAGAGGGCGACCGAACTGATTTTCAAACCGGCTCAGCAGCGGCAGCGCCAGAGAGAGCACAAACCCTTGCGTCCCGGGTGAAAAATTAAACCCGTGAATACAGAGGGCGGGAACCACCTGGATGCAGGACTCCGTCATCACCGCGGTGGCGCCTTCAATTTCGATCTCCGCCCGCCCCTGATGCAGATAGAGAAGCTGGACCATTTCCGCATGCTGATGGACGCGAATATGCCACTGATACAGGCTGCTGCGCTGTAAAATCGACTCACAGTGCAGCAGGTCCGGCGTCGGCCAGCCGCACTCTTCGCCATACAGCTTAAATACGGGCACGTTTTGAACGAACGGCATGATGACTCCTCTTAATTCAGGCGACACGCTCCATGGGCAAGCCCACGTAGTTTTCCGCGATGGTGGTCAGCCCGGCGCGCGAGCCCAGATAGTAGCGGCGGTCGGCGGCCTGCATTTTAGCGTCGAACGCGTTCTGATCCGGAAAATCATGCAGCAGGCGGGTCATAAACCAGCTAAAGCGTTCCCCTTTCCAGACCCGATCCAGCGCCAGTTGCGAGTAGGCCGCCAGCAGATCGCTGCGGCCACGATGGTAGTATTCACGCAGAATCCGCCACAGATAGTTCACGTCCGATGCCGCCAGATTTAATCCTTTCGCCCCGGTTGGCGGAACGATATGCGCCGCATCCCCCACCAGGAACAACCGCCCATATTGCATCGGCTCCACGACGAAGCTTCGCAGGGGGGCAATGCTCTTCTCAAGTGAGTGACCAGTCACTAACCTGGATGTCAGCTCTTCCGGCAAGCGGCTTTTCAGCTCCTGCCAGAAGCGCTCGTCCGACCATGCTTCAACCTTATCGCTCAGCGGAACCTGCAGATAATAGCGGCTGCGGGTCAGTGAGCGTTGACTGCACAATACAAACCCCCGCTGATGGTGCGCATAAATAAGCTCCGGATTGACCGGCGGCGTATCCGCCAGCAGGCCTAGCCAGCCAAAAGGCCACACGCTCTCGTAGGTCTGCAAAATGCCAGCTGGAATACTTTGCCGCGATACGCCGTGGAAACCGTCGCAACCGGCAATAAAATCGCACTCCAGACGGCAGGTTTCCCCTTCGCTGAGGTAGGTGATCGTCGGCCGGTCGCTTTTGGCGTCATGGATAGCCACCTCGCTCACGCCATAGACAATCGGCGCGCCGCTGGCGGCCCGGGCAGCCATCAGATCGCGGGTGACTTCGGTCTGGCCATAAACCATTACGCTCTTACCGTCGGTTAGCTCGCTCAGTGCGACGGGCACCCGCTGGCCGTCAAACAGAAACTCCACCCCATGATGCACCAGGCCTTCGGCATCCATCCGCTGCGCCACGCCCGCTTCGCGTAGCAGATCGACGGTACCGCTTTCCAGAATTCCCGCGCGGATGCGCCCCAGCACATACTGCGGCGTTTGACGCTCAAGGATCACGGTATGGATCCCGGCGTTGTGCAGCAACTGCCCCAGCAGCAGCCCGGAGGGGCCCGCGCCAATAATCGCGACCTGTGTCTTCATAGGGATGTCTCACTCTTGCAGGGTTAATTATTTGTATAATTTTTGTTTAATAAAAGTGCTTTTCTGCATTTTTGATAAGACAGTGGGGAAAAAGAAGGGATGAATGGCGACAAAAATTGCACTTTTCACCAAACTGGCAAAAGTGTGGGATGCTTCAAATTCTGCCGCCCCGCAGACTGGGAATTTTTGCACATTATTTGATCCCACCCCCCTCAGCCGCCACTGCGCTTCAGGTTAAAGTATCGGCAGATACCAGGCGTCGTGAACAATAGAGGAAGTATGCAGGTTGATCGGACACAGCAGCGGGCAATCACACGTTTATGCATCCAGTGTGGTCTTTTTCTGTTACAGCACGGCGCCGAGAGTGCGCTGGTGGAGGAACTGTCAACACGTCTCGGGCTGGCGTTGGGGATGGACAGCGTTGAAAGCGCCATCTCTTCGAATGCCATCGTCCTGACCACCATTAAAAATGGCGAATGTCTTACCTCTACGCGCAAAAATGTCGATCGCGGCATTAATATGCATGTGGTGACGGAAGTGCAGCACATTGTGATCCTCGCCGAGCATAAGCTGCTGGACTATCGCGACGTCGAGAAGCGTTTTGCGCAGATCGTTCCCCTGCGCTATCCGCGCTGGCTGCTGGTGCTGATGGTGGGTCTTTCCTGCGCCTGTTTCTGCAAACTGAATAACGGCGGTTGGGATGGAGCGCTGGTCAGCTTCTGCGCCAGCACGGTAGCCATGTACATTCGCCAGATGCTGACCCATCGCTCCATGCATCCGCAGATCAACTTCTGCATCACCGCCTTTGTCGCCACCACCATCTCCGGGCTGCTGCTGCGCCTCCCGGCGTTTGCCAGCACGCCGACCATTGCCATGGCCGCCAGCGTTCTGCTGCTGGTCCCGGGTTTTCCATTAATCAATGCCGTCGCCGATATGTTT
>OJUL01000869.1_pt1 | contig 9238 bp, 7 predicted proteins | sample 1601491 | NCBI WGS metagenome assembly OJUL01 (sample SAMN04436862, study PRJEB24849) | human gut metagenome | biome: human gut; feature: NICU; material: stool | host: Homo sapiens | place: USA: Saint Louis, MO | collected 2011-11-09 | reverse complement strand
TTTATTATTTTATGCAAAATATTAGTGCTTTTTCGTTGTTTTTTTATCCATTTTATGGTAAAATAAACTACACAACTGACAAGACGGAACATAAAAACTTCAAGTACTTCATATGAGTAAGGGCCCAAACCAAAAACCAAATATTTTAAGGAGGATTTCTATGGCAAAAAAACCAGAGAACAAAGCCCCGGAACCCATCAACAGCGTGGAGGCACTGCAGCAGCGAATCGCTTCCATGAAAGAAGCACAGAAAAAGTTTTCCGCCTTCACACAAGAGCAGGTTGACAGAATCTTTTTTGAGGCAGCCATGGCAGCGAACAAGCAGCGTATTCCGCTGGCAAAGCTGGCTGTTGCCGAGACCGGTATGGGCATTGTGGAGGACAAAGTCATCAAAAATCATTACGCAGCAGAGTATACCTACAACACATATAAAAGGGTTAAGACCTGCGGCGTAGTGGAACAGGACACCTCATACGGCATTAAAAAAATAGCTGAACCTGTTGGTATCGTAGGTGCGGTCATTCCCACCACGAACCCCACATCCACAGCTATTTTCAAATGTCTGATCTGTCTGAAAACCAGAAACGCCATCATCATCAGTCCCCATCCCAGAGCCAAGAAGTGTACCATCGAAGCAGCGAAGATCGTACTGGAGGCCGCTGTAAAAGCAGGAGCACCGGAAGGCATTATCGGCTGGGTCGAGGAACCTACCATTGAGCTTTCCAATGAACTGATGAAATCCGTGGACGTTATCCTGGCCACAGGCGGACCCGGAATGGTAAAGGCCGCATATTCCTCCGGGAAACCGGCCATCGGCGTAGGTCCCGGTAATGTTCCTGTTATCATGGACAGTTCCTGCGACATACCCACTGCTGTATATTCTGTTATCCATTCCAAGACCTTTGACAACGGTATGATATGTGCATCGGAACAGTCTGTCACTGCAATTTCAGATATCTATGATGAGGTAAAGAGGGAATTCATAAAGAGGGGCTGCCACGTACTGAACAAGACAGATCTCGACAAGGTACGCAAGATCATCCTGACAGAAGCCGGAACGGTCAATCCCAAGATCGTAGGCCAGCCTGCAGCGGTCATTGCCGAGATGGCAGGCGTCACGGTACCAAAAGAGACGAAGATCCTCATCGGAGAGGTAACTTCTGTGGATGTTTCTGAACCTTTTGCACATGAAAAATTATCACCTGTCCTGGCTCTTTATAAAGCAAAGGACTTTGATACAGCCCTTGACATGGCTGACCAGCTGATCAAAGACGGCGGCTATGGACATACTGCATCCCTGTACATCCATCCCTCCCAGACAGAGAAGATGGCGCAGCACGCAGACCGCATGAAGGCCTGCCGTATCCTGGTCAACACCCCATCCTCCCACGGAGGTATCGGTGATCTCTATAACTTCAAGCTGGCTCCGTCCCTGACCTTGGGCTGCGGTTCCTACGGCGGCAACTCTGTATCTGAGAACGTAGGTGTCAAGCACCTGCTGAACACCAAAACCGTTGCCGAAAGGAGAGAGAACATGCTTTGGTTCAGAGTCCCGGAAAAGGTATATTTCAAGAAAGGCTGTCTGCCGGTCGCTCTCGATGAGCTGAAGAACGTATACGACAAGAAAAAAGCCTTCCTGGTAACTGATACATTCCTCTATCAGAACGGCCACACGAAGCCGATCACAGATAAACTGGACGAGATGGGGATTCCGTACAGCTGTTTCTTTGATGTAACACCTGATCCCACCCTGCAGTGTGCACAAAAAGGCCTGGAGCAGTTAAATGCCTTCGGTCCTGATGTGATCATTGCCCTGGGCGGCGGTTCCGCCATGGACGCAGCCAAGATCATGTGGCTCATGTATGAACATCCGGAATGCAATTTTGAGGATTTAGCTATGGATTTCATGGATATCCGCAAGAGAGTCTTTGAATTCCCGAAGATGGGAGAAAAGGCAATGATGGTATCTGTCCCCACATCCTCAGGTACCGGTTCAGAGGTGACGCCTTTTGCTATCATCACAGACAAGACTACAGGAACCAAATGGCCTATCGCAGACTATGAACTTCTGCCGAATATGGCCATCATAGATGTAGACTTCATGATGAGCCAGCCAAAAGGACTGACAAGCTCCTCCGGTATTGACGCACTAACCCACGCCTTAGAAGCATACGCCTCTATAATGGCCACAGATTACACAGACGGTATTGCGCTGAAAGCAGTACAGCTTATCTTCGATTATCTGCCGTCCGCTTACGAGAACGGCGCTGCTGACCCGGTTGCAAGAGAAAAGATGGCCAATGCCTCCACGCTGGCCGGTATGGCTTTTGCCAATGCTTTCCTGGGCATCTGCCACTCCATGGCACATAAACTGGGCGCCTACCACCATGTTCAGCACGGTATTGCCAACTCCCTGCTGATCGAACTGGTAATGCGCTACAATGCAGACCCGTCACCGGTTAAGATGGGAACCTTTTCACAGTATCCCTATCCGCATGCAAAAGAGAGATACTGCGAGGTTGCGCGATTCATCGGCATCAAAGGCAAAAATGACGATGAAGTGTTTGACAATTTCATCGAAGCCATTGCCAAACTGAAAGAAAGAGTTGGGATCAAACGTACCATAAGAGAATACGGCATTGACGAAAAAGCATTCCTGGCTACCCTGGACCAGATGGTTGAGGATGCCTTCAATGACCAGTGTACCGGTGCCAATCCCAGATATCCGCTGATGTCTGAGATGAAAGAACTCTATCTGAAAGCATATTACGGGGAATGATTCCTCTGTAATGAATGGGAAGGTCCGAATTCGGACCTTCCCTGTTTAAACTCCCCTTCAGACCTACTGAATAGTTAGCAAATCTCTTCTATAAAATATCTGTGTATTCCCGGATCATCGGTAAGCTCCGGATGAAAGGCCAGCCCTAACTGGCTGCCATAGCGTGCTGCCGTTATATTCCCTTCTGTGACGGCCAGGATTTCCACATCCTCTCTGACTTTTTCTATATAGGGCGCCCGTATAAAGTTCATAGGGAACTGGCCCACTCCTTTCACTTCCTCCACAGTCTGAAAGCTTCCCAATTGTCTGCCATAGGCGTTGCGCCTGACAGTAACCGGCATGGTTCCGAAGCATGGCTCCCCTCCATCCACGTTCTCAGCCAGCAGGATCAGTCCGGCACAGGTTCCCATGACCGGCATACCGTCTTCAATACTTTTTCTGATGGGATTCAGAAGCCCCAGCTCCCCGAGCAGCTTTTTCATAACTGTGCTCTCACCGCCGGGAAGGATCAGAGCGTCCAAGTTTTCCCGGAAATCTTTTCTCTGCCTGATCTCTGTACAATCCGTCCCCAGGCTTTCCAGCATGTCTCTGTGTTCTGCAAAGGCACCCTGAAGTGCCAGAATACCGATCCTCATCATTTACCTCTCTCAGCCATGAGCAGCTCTATTTCCTGCTCATTGATACCCACCATAGCTTCACCCAGATCCATGGACAATTCTGCTATCATTTTTGCATCCCTGAAATTTGTCACAGCCTTTACGATCGCCGCTGCCCGCTTCCGGGGGTTCCCGGACTTAAAGATACCGGAGCCTACAAAGACTCCCTCTGCCCCGAGCTGCATCATCAGCGCCGCATCTGCCGGAGTTGCCACGCCGCCTGCTGCGAAGTTCACAACAGGAAGCCTTCCATGCTCTCTCACATACACCACCAGATCATAGGGAACGGCAAGTTCTTTTGCCTTATTGTATAATTCATCCTCCTCCATAGAGGTGATCCTGCGGATTTCCCCCTGCATCATACGCATATGGCGCACAGCCTGGACCACATCTCCTGTACCCGGCTCCCCCTTTGTGCGGATCATGGATGCTCCCTCATTGATCCTGCGCAGTGCCTCTCCCAGATCTTTTGCCCCACAGACAAAAGGCACTTTGAACTTCCTCTTGTCTATGTGATATACGTCATCCGCAGGGGATAGAACTTCGCTTTCATCTATGTAATCAATCTCTATGGCCTCCAGAATCTGTGCCTCCGCGAAATGTCCGATCCTGCATTTTGCCATAACCGGTATGGATACCGCGGACTGGATTCCCTGGATCATTTTTGGATCGCTCATCCTTGCCACGCCTCCTGCGGCCCGGATATCCGCAGGTATCTTTTCCAGCGCCATTACTGCGCAGGCTCCTGCCTCCTCTGCTATCTCCGCCTGTTCCGGTGTGGTCACATCCATGATGACTCCGCCTTTCAGCATCTGGGCCAGTTCTTTATTTAACTCATATCTGTTTTCCATTCTTATCTCCCTTTCTGCTTTTCCCTTTAAAGTGAATGTGATAAACCCATACCCATATCAGTTTAAACATCTTCCCGGGATAGACATGTGTAGAATTTATGATGTTATGAATTATATCTGCCATCTGTCCTTTTTACAAATGCCAGTTTTAATATTTTTAACCATGCCAGTTTTGCGTAAAGGGAAAAAAATACCTCTCAGGATTTTACACCTGAGAGGTTATGTATCTGTTGATCTGCGTTTTTACTCTACCTGCTGCTCACCTTCGCCAAAGAAGTAATGAGCCGCGCCATTTTCCAGTTTCACGCCTTTTGCCTCTGCCAGTTCACTTACAGTTACCAGCTTGTAGCCCTGTTCAACCAGTTCCGGGATTGCCCGGATCGCGGCCTTCACGGACCACTGATGGATGTCATGCATAAGAACTACAGAACCATCCTTCACGTTATCCACAGTTACCTGATAGGTCTGGTCTTCACTCTTTGTCAACCAGTCCTTTGTATCAATACTCCACATAATAAGAGGCATTCCAATTGCAGCCTGCACTGATTCATTATAAGCGCCGCCCGGCGGACGCATTACAGTTGCCGGTACACCTGCCGCATTGGAAATCGCATCATTGGTCCTTGATATCTGGCTGCTGACACTCTCAGAATCCAATGAAGTCAAATCCAGATGGTCATATGTATGATTTCCAAGTTCCATACCTGCATCCTTTAAGTCCTTCACTACATCAGGAAATGCCGCCGCATTGGAACCTAACATAAAGAATGTTGCCTTGGCATTATTTTTTGTAAGACAATCCAACAATTCTTCCGTATATTCCCCCGGACCGTCATCAAAAGTCAAAGCAACCATTGGCCGCTTCTTTGTCTCGTCATATTTTCCGCTGTCATCAAAAAAGTAGTCCTCACCGTCCAGCTCCAGCCATCCGGTCTTCATGTAGCCGTTCTCATCAAAATAATACTTAGAGCCGTCGATTTCTTTCCAACCCTCTTTGAAAAAGGTTCCATCTGTGTCACGGTACCACCAGCCCTTGTCGTCCTGCTGCCAGCCCATCACACCTGAGGATGTCATCTTTGACAGATCCGCCGCTCCCATAACCGGCTGCTTCGTTGCCGCTGTTGTATCCTCCTGGGTGGTTGTCTGGGCTTTAACCTCCACAGCTCCCTCTTTCGGTACCCCTGTCTTTCCCGAAATCAGTTTATGTATGCCCGTTCCCACAAGTCCGATCACCAACACCAGCACTGCTGCCATAGCTACCAGGCGCATTATCCTTCGTCTGCGCATCTGCCGCTTCTTTTCGAGTCTTCGTCTGCGCATGCGTTCCTGCCTTCGCCGCTCGTACTCCAGATCTCTTTCGTCTTCCATCATTATACTCCCATCTCCACTTACACTAGATATTCCATTTCATGATACCTTTTTTCTCGACAAGTTGCAACAGCAAATCTCTTAATTTTCCTTAAACCGTAAAAATTTCTTATTCTTATTATAATGTATTTTTCTAAGTTTGTATAGTCTAATCTTTACTATTTTTATCCAATTCTGTCATATAAAAAATCCGGAAAGAAAATTTACACTTGTCAGACCGGCTGACACCAATTTTCCCTCCGGATACTTCTATACACATGCTATTTTCTGCTCACATGCTTTTTTCTGTTCACATACTTTTTTCTGTTCACATGCTTTTTTCTATTCACATGCTTTTTTTCACCATTTCTTGTATTTGGTCCTTTATGCGCGCCTCTTTAAGATTCTGCCTGAACGTTTGGGCTGATATCCCCTTTTTCATCGTCAGACTTTCCAAAATAGTTTTTCGTCTCCGAGAATACCACACGGCTCAGCGCCACCAGTGCGATCAGGTTCGGAAAAGCCATCAGAGCATTAAAGATATCCGCAATGTTCCACACTGCCTGCACCGTCATATACGGCCCGATAAAAATTGCCAGAATATACAGCCAGCGGTACCCTTTTACCACCTTCCTGTTCCTGTTAAACAGATATTCAATACAGCGCTCCCCGTAATAGTTCCAGCCCAGGATCGTGGTAAATGCAAAAAATACCAGACACACCATCAGAACCACAGATGCCACCACCGGCGGAAACGGCAATCCCTTCTGGAACGCCGCAGTGGTGATCGCCACGCCCTCCAGTCCTGTATTCCAGGTGCCTGTCACCACGATGGAAAGGCCCGTCATGGTACAGATCACAATGGTATCAATAAAAGTACCCGTCATGGATACAAGTCCCTGGCGTACCGGGGAATCAGTCTGTGCCGCTGCTGCCGCAATCGGCGCACTTCCCAGGCCTGCCTCGTTGGAGAATATACCCCTGGCAATTCCCTTCTGCATGGCAACCATCATAGTACCCATGGCTCCGCCTGCCAGGGCACTGCCGGAAAACGCACTCTTTACGATTGCCAAAGCCGCAGCCGGGATTTCTCCCAGATGGGTCACTATAATAATAAGCGCAAATACAAAATACAATACAGCCATAAACGGCACTACAACCTGGGAAACCTGCGCGATCCTCTTCAGTCCGCCGATGACCACCAGGCCTACGCATACAGTCAGGATAAGGCCCGCAATGACAGTCGCTATGGAGTAACTTCCTCCAAACAAAGATATCGTGTTGGCTTTTTCCGGGTCAAAGAAGTTGCAGACCGCAGAGGAAATACCATTTACCTGGGTAAAAGTACCGATTCCCAGAAGGCCCACACCTGCCCCGAAAAATGCAAAGATTTTAGCCAGCCATCTCCATCTGACTCCCATACCATTTTCTATGTAATAAAAGGGTCCGCCCAGCACATGTCCGTTCCCGTCAATGGTGCGGTATTTGATGGCAAGCACGCCCTCGGCATATTTGGTAGCCATTCCGAAAAAGGCTGCCAGTACCATCCAGAACAAGGCTCCCGGGCCGCCTGCCGCAAGGGCGGTTGCCACTCCTACAATATTTCCTGTACCGATGGTGGCTGACATGGCTGTGCAGAGAGCACCGAAACTGGTCACCTCACCATTCCCGCTGTCTTCATTCTTAACCATGAACTTCAGCGCTTTCCCCAGATGCCGTATCTGCAGAAAACCCATTCTCAAAGACAGATAAATCCCTGTGCTGAGAATTAAAATTATCAGCGGCGGTCCCCAAACCACCTCGTCAAACCATGCGATAAAACGATCCAATTGCTGCAAAACTACCTGTAACATTTCTTCTTCCGTCCTCTCTTTTTTACATATTTTCTTCCGTTTAAAACGAAACAAAAAAAGACTGTGGCTTTCCACAGTCTCCATAAGAGTACGACAAAATATATACAAGATTTTACCTTTGTATACTCTGTCCTTTTGCCTGAGAGATTGGCAGCTAATGAAACTGCCGTACACCTTCGGCGCTCTTACTTGAGACTCTCCAGAGCCGTTGTTTTCACAACGTTTTATACTTTACCATATTCGCCCTGCAAACACAAGTGTTTTTTTCAGAACAACGTTTCCTTTTGCCGCTCCGGTTATAATACCATGATATGACGGTTTTTCCCCGGAACAGCATAAGCGCAGGGACTGCAAAAAATGCAACCCCTGCGCAGACTTAGAATCTTTCTTTTTTATACATGCAGTGATCAGAATTCTATATTCAACTCCTGCTCCTTCACATGATGTTTCTCCGCGAATCCGGTCAAAAACAGGGTCAACGCCCCGTCTCCTGTCACATTGCAGGCAGTTCCAAAGCTGTCCTGAAGCGCAAAGATGGTAAGCATCAGCGCTGTTCCAGTCTCATCAAAGAGAAGAACACCTGTGATCAATCCCAGGGAAGCCATAACCGTACCTCCCGGCACTCCCGGCGCTCCGATGGCAAACACGCCCAGAAGCATACAGAACAGCACCATCATCCCCACAGACGGCAGCTCGCCGTATAATATCTTGGATACCGTCATGACAAAGAACACCTCTGTCAGAACAGAGCCGCACAGATGGATATTGGCAAAAAGCGGAATGCCGAAGTTCACCATATCTTTCCTCAGTACCTTTGATTTTCTGGCGCCCTCAAGTGCCACTGCAAGGGTGGCGGCGCTGGACATGGTACCCACAGCAGTCAGGTAAGCAGGGCCGTAATATTTCAGCACTTCCAGTGGATTTTTCCCTGAGTATGCACCGGCTATGCCGTAGAGCAGCGCAAGCCAGATGTAATGTCCTGCCATAACGATAACAATGACTTTCAGGAACACAGGGAGCTGCTTTGTGATCGTTCCCTCATATGCCAATCCGCAGAAGGTTGACGCGATAAAAAACGGCAGAATAGGAATGATGAATTTTGTCACGATCTTCAGCACGATTTTCTGGAACTCATCCAGGATCGCTGTTGTATAGCGGGCTTTCGTCCACGCTGCTGCCAGACCGAGCATAATGGAGAATACCAGCGCACTCATAACCGGCATGATCTGGGGAATATCAAGCTGGAACACCACATTCGGCAGTTCCTTCAGTCCCTCCACCTCAGACTGTATGGACAGATGAGGGATCAGTCCGTATCCGGCTCCCATTGCCATCAATGCAGCCCCGATAGAAGAAGTATAGGCTATAACCAGCGCCACTCCCAGCATCTTAGAGGCATTGTTCCCCATCTTGGTAATGGACGGCGCAATAAATCCGATGATGATCAGGGGAACGCAGAAGGTGATGACCTGCCCCAGAATATATTTGATAGTTACCACTACATTCATAACTGCCTCATTTGCAAAAAGGCCGATGACCATACCCAGGACTACGCCGATCAAAAGACGCACGGGCAGGCTTTTCAATAATTTTTTCATCTTAATTCTCCTCTCTTTTTCCTATTTGTTTATCCCAGTATGCCCAGATGCTCCAGTAATATTTTCAATCCGAGAAGCACCAGGATAATACCGCCGGCAAGTTCCGCTTTGGCTTTGTATTTCGTCCCAAAGACATTGCCTACTTTATGGTCTC
>OJUL01000867.1_pt1 | contig 9259 bp, 9 predicted proteins | sample 1601491 | NCBI WGS metagenome assembly OJUL01 (sample SAMN04436862, study PRJEB24849) | human gut metagenome | biome: human gut; feature: NICU; material: stool | host: Homo sapiens | place: USA: Saint Louis, MO | collected 2011-11-09 | reverse complement strand
AGGTGCTGCTGGAGTACCAGCGCGACTGGTCGCGCAAAGCGACCTACGATGCGGTAATGGACCTGGTGCGCGAACACAGCGGCGCCTACGGGATGGGCGTCGATTACGCTTATACCATGGTGCATGGCGCGCCGGAGCGTAAAGCGTAAATCACTCCATCCTTCAGGCTGCTGCGTTGTTGGCTGCATTTGTCCGTCCCCAGCTACTGAATTTATTCAAGTTCACGGGGACGTGCCCGCCTGCCGCTTCAACGCAGCATGAAGGATGTTGTGTCAGATCATTTATGGAGAGTGGCAGGAGAAAACCGGCCATTTCCCTGAAGCAAGGAACTCGTCATGGCGCAGCAAAAATCGGTGACCCTGGTTATCAGCCATCTGCTCGATCCGCAACACAGCCAGCGCTACGAAGAGTGGCTCGGTAAAATTATGCCCATTGCGGCAGAATTTCCCGGCCATCTTGGGGCGAATGTGATCCGGCCCGCCGCAGGGCAGAATCTGTGGAGCGTCATAATCCGCTTCGATACCCTGGAGCACCTCTACGCCTGGACGCAGTCGGAAACCCGTCGGCAACTGGTGGCTGAGATTGCCCCACTGCTGACGGAAGGCGATCGGACTGAGGTGCGGACTGAACCGGCCTTCTGGTTTACCCCGCCGACGGTGAACGTACGCCAGCCGCGGCGCTGGAAACAGTTTCTGATCACCCTGCTGGTGATTTTCCCCAGCACCAACCTGGTGCCTGCGGTGACCGGCATGCTGCTGCCGTCGCTTAAGGGGAGCCTGCTGCTGCACCTCATCAATGATGCCTGCGTGGTTGCGCTGGTGGTCTGGTTCTGGATGCCCATCGTGACCCGCCTGTTTGCTGGCTGGTTGAAGAAAAACTGAGTCAGCCTCCTCAAGGAGTGCGTTATGTCGCAAACTGCCACACTGATTCTGACCCACGGTCAGATTCATACCCTCGATCGTGCGAATCCCCTGGCGGAAGCCGTGGCCATCGCCGACGGAAAAATTGTTGCCACCGGAAGTCACGATCGGATCATGAGCTTTGCCGCCGAGGGGACGCAAATCGTCGATCTCAAAGGGCATACGGTGATCCCGGGCCTCAACGATTCTCACCTGCACCTGATCCGCGGTGGGTTGAACTACAACCTTGAGCTCCGCTGGGAGGGCGTCCCCTCGCTGGCGGATGCCCTGCGAATGCTGAAGGATCAGGCGGATCGCACGCCGTCCCCGCAGTGGGTGCGGGTGGTCGGCGGCTGGAGCGAATTTCAGTTCGCCGAGCGGCGGATGCCGACCCTGGAAGAGCTGAACGAGGCGGCGCCTGATACGCCGGTGTTTGTGCTCCATCTCTACGATCGCGCGCTGTTGAACCGTGCGGCGCTGAAAGCCGTGGGGTATAGCAAAGAGACGCCGGATCCGGCGGGCGGCGAGATCGTCCGCGATAGCCACGGCAACCCGACCGGGATGCTGATCGCTAAACCGAACGCCATGATCCTTTACGCTACGCTGGCCAAGGGGCCGAAGCTGCCGCTGGATTTGCAGCTGAACTCCACCCGTCAATTTATGCGCGAGCTGAACCGACTGGGGCTGACCAGCGCCATCGACGCGGGCGGCGGCTTCCAGAACTATCCGGAAGATTACGAAATTATCGAACAGCTGCACGCGAAAGATCAGATGACCGTGCGCATCGCCTACAACCTGTTTACTCAGCGGCCGAAGCAGGAGCTGGAGGATTTCGAACGCTGGACCGACATGCTGAAGCCGGGGCAGGGGACTGACTTCTATCGCGCCAACGGCGCCGGCGAGATGCTGGTATTTTCGGCGGCGGATTTTGAAGATTTCCTGCAGCCGCGGCCGGATCTGCCGCAAGGCATGGAGGATGAGCTGGAGCGGGTGGTACGCCATCTGGTGGAGCATCGCTGGCCGTTCCGCCTGCATGCCACCTACGATGAGTCCATCAGCCGGATGCTGGACGTGTTTGAGAAGGTGAACCGCGATATCCCGTTTAATGGCCTGCACTGGTTCTTCGATCATGCCGAGACCATTACCGAGCGTAACATTGAGCGGGTGAAGGCGCTGGGGGGCGGTATTGCGGTGCAGCATCGGATGGCCTTCCAGGGCGAATATTTTGTCGATCGCTACGGCAAAGAGGCGGTGAAACATACCCCGCCGGTAGCAAAGATGCTGGCGCTGGACGTGCCGGTGGGGCTGGGCACCGATGCGACCCGCGTCGCCAGCTATAACCCGTGGACCGCGCTGTACTGGCTGGTCTCCGGGCGCACCGTTGGCGGGATGGCGATGTATGACGACGCCAACCGCCTGCCGCGCGATGTCGCGCTGGAGCTGTGGACGGCGGGCAGCGCCTGGTTCTCCAGCGAGCAGGGCAAGAAAGGCCGTCTGGCCGCCGGTCAGCTTGCCGATCTGGTGGTGCTGTCGAAAGACTACTTCAGCGTCGCGGAAGAGGAGATCAAAGGCATTGAGTCGGTGCTGACGGTGGTTGACGGCAAAGTGGTCTATGCCGCCGGTCACTTCTCGCCGCTGGCGCCGCCGCCTATTCCGGTGCTGCCGGAGTGGTCGCCGGTGGTGAAGGTCCCGGGCCATTACCGTTCCGCTCCGCCGGCGACGGCTAAAATCGGCGCCATGGTGCAGATGCACCAGTGCTGCGGTAGCTGTGGCGTCCACGGCCATCAGCATGATATTGCGCGTAAGTCGTCGATTCCGGTCTCTGACGAGCAGGCCTTCTGGGGCGTGCTGGGCTGCTCCTGCTTTGCCTTTTGATACCTGAAACCACCGCCCCGGCAGCGTCGGGGCGGTGGTTTCAGCCGCTGGCCCGGCGTCAATAGCGCTGCTCTGAGCCAAAGAGCGCCATGCGGCGGGCAATCATCTCGCGTACCGGCTGCAGTCCCTGGGCGATGACTTTCCGCGGATCGTTCACATCGTGCCCGGTGTCGGCGGCGAAAATTGCTTTCACCTGTTGGCACCAGGCGTACATATTTTCGGTATTAACGTTAATCTTGGCGGTGCCGCAGGCAATCGCCCGGCGCATATCCTCATCGGCAATTCCGGTGCCGCCATGCAGCACCAGCGGAACCTTCACCTGCTCGGCAATGGCTTTCATCTCGGTAAATCCCAGCCGGGCTTTACCTTTATACAGACCATGGGTGGAGCCCAGCGCGGCGGCGAGGCAATCCACCTGGGTTTCTGTCACCAGGGTGTAGCACTCCTGCGGATCGGCGTAGATGACTTCGGAATTGACAATGCCGTCTTCACTGCCGGCGATGGTCCCCAGTTCGGCCTCCACAGAGATACCTTTGCTGTGGGCCAGCGTCACCAGGTGGCGGGTAATGGCCAGGTTTTCCCTGAACGGCAGATGCGAGCCATCAAACATAATGGAACTGAAGCCGGCGGCGATCGCCGCTTCGCAGGCCTCCCGGGAGGTGCCATGATCCAGATGCAGCGCCACCGGAACATCAATATGCAAATACTCCATGGCGTTAACCACAATGTCATGAATACATTTTAACCCGAGCATATGCTTAGCCGTGCCGCCGGACACCCCCAAAATAACCGGTGAGCGGCACTGCTGGGCGGTGCTTAATACGGCGCCGACCCATTCCAGATTATTAATGTTGAACTGACCGACGGCGTAGCCGTCCCGCAGGGCATGCTGAAGCATGTCCTTCATCGACACTAACATATTCACCTCTTGATATTTATTAAATGCAGTTATTCTTCAAAATATTGCGTTAAGTTTCTCTCGTAGCTATTTAACGAGTGGTGGACGACCGCCAGGTCCGGCATCGATTCCCGAACCCCTTTTTTCTCAATAGAAATGGCGGCGGTCAGGCTGGCAAATAAAATAATGTTATCGATATGCCATGAGTAATGGACGCCATAGGTGAAGGCGCCGTGAAATACATCCCCGGCGCCGGTGGTATCAACGGCATTGCACAGCCAGGACGGGACGATCTGCAGCATACCGCTTTTTAAAAAAGCGCAGCCTTTTTCGCCAAGGGTAATAAATGCTTCACCGCGGCAAATTTTATTCAACTCAATCAGGGCCGCTTTAATTTCTGCTTCGGTGCTCAGCGAGCGATAGCTCATATAATCGCGGGCGAAATGTTCGCTCACTACAAAATAGTCAGTCCAGGCCGCCAGTTTAATATTGCTGGCGCGCAGTGACCCGCCGTCCATCACGACCCTGGCGTTGGGCAGTTTCTTAATTAAATATTCACTGATTTCCGCCTCATGGCCGTCAATTAAAATGGTAACCGGCTCCTCGCTGGCAATCAGTCGCTCGGCGAGGTCGTCCAGTTTGAGCTTTTGCTCGTAGGTCAGGGAAGGCGGCGTTTGCATCTTGCGGGTAATAATTGTCCGCGAACCCGTTAAGCGATTGACCAGCACCGAGGCCAGCGGGGTGATCATGTCATCGGAGAAAACCACCTGGCTGGTATCCACCCCCGCCTCGGCAAACTCATCGATAATGCGCTGACCGTAAAGGTCCTGCTGCAGATGACCAATGTAATAAACCTCCTCGCCCCATAATCCCAGCAGCCAGGCCGCATTGGCCGCCGGACCGCCGCCGCTTTCAATAAAATCATGACAAAAGTTTTTGGTATTCTCCTGGGGCCATTCATTGAGAAAGAAAAACTGATCGAAACAAGCAAATCCAATGGACAAAATAGCCATAACCACTCCTGATTATTTGTCAGCGGCGGAAAGCGTGGCCCTCCCGCCGGGAAAAATGACCTCGCTTATTCATTTTTCTGCTTCGCCGTCAGCTCCTCATAGCTGAGCGTGTTGCCCACCACCTGGACGTGACGGAAGCAGAAAGGCGCCAGCAGCGCGACGAGCAGCGCCAGACAAATCAGATAGATAGTGATCTGACCAAACTGGGTGAACGCATTCCCGATAATGATGCCCCATACCGCGAAGTCGAAATCGGCGAAGGTGCTGTTTTCAAACCCGAGGTTGCCGAGCGCCGGCAGCAGCATCGCCGGCAGGAAGGCGAGGAAGATCCCGCCGATAAAGGAGGCGATGATACATCCGCGCTTCCCCCCCAGTTTGTCGGCGAAGACGCCGGACGTGCCGCCGCAGAAGAAGTGCGGGACCATGCCGGGAATAATCAGCGCCATGCCCAGCCCGCCGAGCAAGAGCATCCCGACCAGCCCGCCCACAAAGGAGCTGATGAATCCCACCACCACCGCGGTGGGGCTAAAGGTGAAGAACACCGCGCAGTCAACGGCCGGGATGGAGTCCGGGATCAGCTTCTGGCTGATGCCCTGGAACGCCGGCACCAGATCGCCGAGGATCAGCCGCACGCCGTTATAGACAATGGCTACGCCAACGGCGAACTGCAGACCGGTCAGCACCGAGAAGATCAGCATGTTTTGGTCGGTGATGGTGCTCAGGTACGCCGACCCGGCGACAGCGCTGCAGACAAAGTAGATAACAAACATCACGATACCGGTGGTGACCGTGGTATCGCGCAGAAAGCCCCACTTTTCTGAAATTTCGGTATCGGCGAAGGAATTTGCCGGATTGCCGGTCCGGCTGGCGATCCATGCCGAGAGGTAGTAGCCGAGAGAACCGAAATGGCCCATGGCGATCCCGCCGTCTTCGGTTACCTGTCTGGTGTAACGCTGACCGATGGCCGGGGAGATGGCTGACCATGAGCCCAACAGGAATCCACCGATCAGGATCAACATCCAGCCCTGGAACTCTGCCGCCTGCAGAACGGCGGAGAACAGGCAGGCGAGAAAGAACGAATGATGGCCGGTCAGAAAGATATATTTATACTTGGTACAGCGGGCGATAATCAGGTTGAAAATAAAGCCTAACAGCAAAATACTCATGGTTTCCACGCCCAGCATTTTCTGGGCGACGGAGACAATGGCTTCATTGTTCGGAATAACGCCGCGGATATTAAATCCGGCCTCGATAATACCGCCCAGCGGATTGAGATTGGCAACGATAACGCCTGCCCCAGCGCTCAACATCAAATAGCCTAAAATCGGCTTTAATGTGCCGGTAAGCAGTTTGTTACCGGGGGAGCGCAGCGCCACTAAACCAACAAAGGCGATAAGCCCCATTAAAAAGGCGGGTTGACTGAATATTTCCGTTAAAAAACTAAGAATAGCCTGCATGGTCGTTCCCTCTATGCTGATTAAGAGTGAGTCGCAGCAATTTTCATCAGCGCGTCGGTAATATCCTCGGCGATCTTCGCTTTATGGACGTAGCTGCGAATGATGGCGACATGACAGTGGGCCGGAAATTGATTTGCCAGTTCTTTTATCGTGACGTAAAGGTCGGCTTTTTCCCCGACGGCGTTAGCAAAATCGACCGAGGCGACGTCCGCTTTGATGCCTAATTCGTCACAGATCTTTTTCACATTATTCGCAGCCATCAATGAGCTGCCAATACCGTTACCACAAACCGTTCTGATAACTAACATAATGACTACTCCATTTGTTTTTGAATGAAATGTAAGACTGAATTAACGTCATTTTCCTGCTGAAGAAAGGTCACAATATCTGACTCGATCAGCGAGGCTATCAGTTGGATCATTTTGATATGACTGTCAGCATCGGCGCCGGCGATCGCGATGACCACGGAAACCGGATCGAACTCATCGTGGCCGAAGGAGATTGGCGTGGCGGTGGTGACAAGTGAGAACCCGGTCTGTAATGCCCCTTTTTCCGGGCGGGCATGCGGCATGGCAATCCCGTCATCTATCACGATGGCGGCGCCAAAATCTTCATATACCGTCAGCATCTCGTTGACATATTCGGCACTGCAAATCTGGCAAGTAATGAACCCGCCAGTTCGATGGCTTCTTCCGCACGGGAAATATTCTGCTTAAGGGCGATTAACGACGGGTCAAAAATAATTTCCATCCTCAGCTCCTGAACGTATTCCTGTTCCTGAGTTAAATCATGACCAAATACATTGATGAAAATGATGGATGAGATCACATCCGCGGTTTTAAATATTGATGGGGATCACATCGACGGCAAAGTACCGGCAGAAAACGATATAAATAATTTATATATTTTTCAGTCTGTTATGAAGGCTTTGTATTTTGACGCTGAAATTTGGCAGAGAAAAAGTGAGAGGTAGAGCGAATTTTTTCGCCAGAAGTGTATCGCTGGTCATAAATATCGGCGGGTCATTTTCTTAAATTTTGACGCCGCTAACAAAAAAGGCCCGCCTGAGCGAGCCTTTTATTAAAACGCGTGCCGATTACAGGCTGGAAACGTTTTCGGTCAGGTATTTTGCAACGCCTTCCGGAGAGGCGGCCATACCTTCTTTTCCTTTTTCCCACTGCGCCGGGCAGACTTCGCCGTGCTCTTCGTGGAACTGCAGGGCGTCAACCATACGCAGCATTTCGTCGATGTTACGGCCCAGCGGCAGGTCGTTAACCACCTGATGACGAACGATGCCGTTGGCGTCGATCAGGAAGGAGCCGCGCAGCGCTACGCCTTCGTCCGGATGCTCAATACCGTAAGCTTTCTGGATTTCACGTTTGATGTCAGCAACCATCGCGTATTTAACCGGGCCGATACCGCCCTGGTCTACCGGGGTGTTACGCCATGCGTTGTGCACGAACTCGGAGTCGAAGGAAACGCCAACCACTTCCACGCCGCGTTTCTGGAATTCTTCGTAACGTTTGTCGAACGCGATCAGCTCAGACGGGCACACGAAGGTGAAGTCCATCGGCCAGAAGAACAGAACGGTAGGTTTACCGTTGGTGTGCTGTTTGAAATTGAATTTCTCAACGATCTCACCATTACCCAGCACAGCGGCTGCAGTAAAATCCGGCGCTTGACGAGTGACCAGAACCATTTGATTCTCCTGTAATTACTAAGGTTATTTGGAACGCAACGCGGGCAAGTATAGAGCCTGCCCGGCAATAACACAAAGAGGCGCTAACAATCGTTCAGCCAGCTTTTACCTATCAATGACGTGGCTATTACAGCTGTTTGTTTTCTGCCAGGCGCATCATCTGCGGATAAAAGCGCCAGAACTGCGTCTCCAGACGGTCGTAATGGATATCCAGATCCTGCCAGGAGTCGCGTAGCGCCTCGAGACGTGGACGGCGGCTGGCCATGCCGTTCAGCACGCGCTGAATAAAATCCATTTCCCGATAGCGCTCCAGCCAGCGCTCCGACCACAGATATTGATTGAGATTGACGAAGCGGGGCGGCGAGTCGGGCAGGATGGGGACGATCTGCCGCTCGGCGTAGCGTACGAACTCGTCCAGCGGCAGGTCAGGGGAGAGCTGCGTCCAGTGCTGGGACAGGAAATGATCCCACATGACGTCGAGGGTGATGGGGGCGACGCGGCGGGTCTGCGGGCGAAACCACTCCCGCGCCTCTTTGACTTCCGCCAGGTTGTCAGTCATCACGTCAATCCGCCGATGCATAAAGATGCCGTCGATGATCTCCGCCGGATAGTCGCCCTGCGGGTTGCCGCGCACGAAGTCGGCCATCAGGTTGCCGGGCAGCGAACTGTCGGCGAGATGGGCCAGGTGCAGGTGGGCGAGAAAATTCATAAAACGACATCCTTTAAATACGAGCGGGCAGGTGGAAACACCGATGTTGCGCTGAACGCCGCCTCGGTGGCCGAATGGCATGCTGTCTGGCCGCGCGCGGCACCTTTGCCACCGGTAAGGCATTCGGTTGCCGCATGGCGGCATTCGGAATGATTTGGAATATAGATTATGTCATTCATCCGGAGGGGTAAAGGTTGCAGCCAGACCGCCCCGGCACTAGACTACCCGCCTCTTTATTCAGTCTGAGTTACCGTCATGCGCGTTACCGATTTTGCTTTTGAACTACCCGAATCTCTGATCGCCCACTATCCGATGCCTGAGCGCAGTAGCTGTCGCTTGCTCTCCCTGGACGGGCCGACGGGCGCGCTGACGCATGGCACCTTCACCGACATTCTCGATAAGCTTAATCCCGGCGATCTGCTGGTGTTTAACAACACCCGGGTGATCCCGGCGCGTCTGTTCGGTCGTAAGGCCAGCGGCGGCAAGATTGAAGTGCTGGTGGAGAGGATGCTGGATGATAAGCGCATTCTGGCCCATATTCGCGCCTCAAAAGCGCCGAAGCCGGGCGCCGAGCTGCTGCTGGGCGATGACGAGAGCATTAAGGCCACGATGCTGGCGCGTCATGGCGCGCTGTTTGAAGTGGAGTTTAACGACGAGCGCCCGGTGCTGGAGATCCTTAACGGGATCGGCCATATGCCGCTGCCGCCCT
>OJUL01000862.1_pt1 | contig 9312 bp, 7 predicted proteins | sample 1601491 | NCBI WGS metagenome assembly OJUL01 (sample SAMN04436862, study PRJEB24849) | human gut metagenome | biome: human gut; feature: NICU; material: stool | host: Homo sapiens | place: USA: Saint Louis, MO | collected 2011-11-09 | reverse complement strand
CTCCTTATTTCCTGAAGCTGTTTTTCATTGCTTATACATGATCAAATACTCCTTACATAATTAAGGAGAACAAAATGAAACTTAATACACGCCAACAATTTGTATTACTTAAATAGACCAGTGAAGGTACGTATCAGAATATCCGGTGAAGTGATTAATATTTCGTTGAATATTTCTCCGGATTTTTGAAACCTGCTGCTGTAGAAATTCTGAATAGGAGGAATTATGCCTTTAGCAGCCAAACTTACCGACAAAGGCACCCAGCACGACGGTTATTACGAGACCGTCATCACCGCCGGGTCATCCACCGTTTTTATCGATGGTCTCCCCGCAGCCCGCCAGGGAGATCCGCTGACGCCGCATGCTAAACCGAAGCATCCACCTCATCCCCGAAAAATCGCCAGAGGCTCTTCAACCGTCTTTATTGACGGCCTGCCCGCCGCCAGAACCGGTGATGCTATTGACTGCGGCGGCGTGGTTATTGGTGGCGGTACGGTAAATATAGGCTGATATGTCTGAGAGGTATTTATGTCCTTAAAAGGTCTTCGCTTTACGCTGGAGGTTGACGGCCAGGAGCCGGACACCTTTGCAGTGGTGAATTTCAGGTTAATCCAGAACCAGTCTTATCCGTTTGTGATGAGTGTGGATGTCGCCAGCGACTCTTTTATGCAGACGGCGGAGATGCTGCTGGAGAAGAACGCAACGCTGACCATCTGGCAGGGCGTCATCCCGCAGCGTTATATCACAGGCGTGGTGGCAGGGTTTGGTATGCAGGAGAACAACGGCTGGCAGATGCGTTACCACCTGCGTATCCAGCCGCCGTTATGGCGGTGCGGGCTGCGGCAGAACTTCCGCATCTTCCAGCAGCAGGATATCCGGACGATATCGGCCACGTTACTGAACGAGAACGGCGTCACGGAGTGGACGCCGCTGTTTTATGAGGACCATCCGGCGCGGGAGTTCTGTGTGCAGTACGGGGAGTCGGACCTGGCGTTTCTGGCGCGGCTGTGGGCGGAGGAGGGGATTTTCTTCTTTGAGCGGTTTGCGGCGGACAGTCCGGAGCAGAAGCTGACGCTGTGCGACGATGTGGCGGGGCTGTCACAGGCGGGGGAGTTTCCGTTTAACCCGGACACATCGGCAGGAGCGGAGACGGAGTGTGTCAGTATGTTCCGTTATGAAGCCCATGTACGGCCGTCATCGGTGCAGAGCCAGGATTACACGTTTAAGGTGCCGGACTGGCCGGGGATGTATGAGCAGCAGGGTGAGAGCCTGAACGGACAGCTTGAACAGTATGAGATATTTGATTATCCGGGAAGGTTCAAGGATGAGCAGCACGGCAAGGATTTCACGTTGTACCAGATGGAGAGCCTGCGCAGTGATGCGGAAAAGGCCACAGGGCAGAGTAATTCGCCGCGGCTGTGGCCGGGAACGCGGTTTACGCTGACGGGGCATCCGCAGAAGATGCTGAACCGTGAATGGCAGGTGGTACAGAGCATACTGTCAGGAAGCCAGCCGCAGGCGCTGCACGGCAGCCAGGGGAGAGGAACCACGCTGGGAAATCAGTTAGAGGTGATACCGGCGGACCGGACCTGGCGTCCACGGGTGCAGAGCAAACCGAAGGTGGACGGGCCGCAGAGCGCCATTGTCACCGGTCCCGCAGGAGAGGAAATCTTCTGCGACGAACATGGTCGGGTACGGGTGAAGTTTCACTGGGACCGTTATCACGGGATGACGGAGGAGAGTTCGTGCTGGGTGAGGGTGTCACAGGCGTGGGCGGGGCCGGGGTTCGGTAACCTGGCGATACCGCGCGTGGGCCAGGAGGTGATTGTTGACTTCCTGAACGGGGACCCGGACCAGCCGATAATCATGGGGCGGACCTACCATGAAGATAACCGCTCCCCGGGCGACCTGCCGGGAACGAAGACGCAGATGACCATCCGGTCAAAAACCTATAAAGGAAGCGGATTTAACGAGCTGCGGTTTGAAGACGCCACCAGTAATGAGCAGGTGTATATCCATGCCCAGAAGAACATGGATACGGAGGTGCTCAACGACCGGACAACGGATGTGAAACATGACCATACGGAGACCATCGGGAACGACCAGAAGATAACGGTGGTGAAGGGGCAGACGGTTCAGGTCGGGACCAGAAAAGAAGGGGGCCACGACCAGAGTATCACGGTGGCGAACGACCGGTGCATCACGGTACGTAATGACCAGACGCTGCAGGTGACGAATGACCGGACGGTGAGCGTGAGTAATGATGACGGCCTGTACGTCAGAAATGACCGTAAAGTGACGGTGGAAGGGAAGCAGGAGCATAAGACGACGGGGAACCATGTCAGCCTGGTGGAGGGAAAGCACAGCCTGGTGGTGAAGGGGGACCTGGCGAGGAAGGTGAGTGGCGCGCTGGGGATAAAGGTGGACGGGGATATCGTGCTGGAGAGCAGCAGCCGGATAAGCCTGAAGGTGGGTGGCTCGTTTGTGGTCATCCATTCAGGGGGCGTGGACATCGTCGGGCCGAAAATCAATCTCAATAGCGGCGGTAGTCCGGGGACGCCGGTGCCGGCGCTGCAACCGGCGGTGCTGAAAGCGCTGGCAGATGATAAAAGTTTAGCGGCTGAGCAAAATGATAGTAATGCATCGTCCGATCAGAATGATAACAACGATGAGGGTGAGGAAGCGCCAGAAAAATCGGTGTGTAAGGAGTGCCTGAAAAGGGCGCAGGAAGCCGCCGCCGCTTTTGCGCCTCGTGGATAAGGGAGAAAGACAATGATAACAGTATCGCCACACGCTACCGATCAAGACAAATATATTATCTGGCTGAAGCAGGCTGAATCATTCTGTTCTGCCGCTGGTTTGGATTACATAGATGTGCTTGTTGACCAGGCTGGAACAGACCAACCTTTGCAAAATGATATGCTTCATCTGTGGCCAGCCATTCACTGGTATGCCTTGTTTGAAGGAACGCCTGAAGCTGAGACGATGGAGTATTCCCCTGTAGTGTTACGCCTGTACTTTGCGCTCAGTAGCCATCGCAAATTTCTGGCACAACTGATGGCGTCATTTGCTGATACGCCGCGTCTTACTTTGTTGATATCCCCTCTTACATTCGACCTGCTGGGGCGGCATCTTCAGGTATTGTCACAGGTTCAGTGGGAAGAACAGACCGGATTGCTGCGTTACTATGATAATCGGGTGTTCCCTTTACTGTTCACTCATGTTTTGACCAACGAGCAGCAAGCGACATTTACGGATATTGCATTGTTCTGGAGCTGGTTAGACCGTGATGGAGAGATTAACTGGAAATCAGGAAGTTTTTCACCAGAACGCAGGCTTACTGACAACCCGGAGATGAATCGGGTGGATGATGTACAGGTGGGATTGATGGGCTGTATCTGCGACGCTGAAGCCCTGATGAAGGAGAAAGCAGTCAGTGAACTCAGTCAGGAAAGCTATTTTTCGCACTGTCTTGATATTGCTATCAGGGCCAATGACGCGGGATATTTCGGGGCTTTGCGGGACTTCGAGGGATAATATTGTGGTGATGTACAGGGGTATACACAAAATCATTCAAGTTGCATCAAGGCGGCAAGCGGGCGAATCCCCAGGAGCGTGCATAAGTACGTGACTGGGGTGAGTGAACGCAGCCAACGCAGAGTCAGCTTGAAGGACGATGTGTATATTTATCTTTTTAAAATTCCGTAGCTGTTAATATCAAGAGATAATCGTGAAATAAACGGAAAATCAAGCTCGACATGTAATGGTAGTATCCATCATGTTGCATTTGTGTTCGATCGTAATGTCAGTTCACGTGGTTGCAATATATTTTGCGTAATATCATCAATGCTCTGTCGATATTCCAATGTGTGACAATCGAAAGATATGTGTTTTATTTGCTTCTTTGTCAAAGCTTTGTTGTCGTAGAAATAATACCAATTAATCAAAATCTCGCAAAGTAAAGGAACCAGCAATATGCCCGTCGAAATAAAGAATGGTATTGGTGTGAGAGCGATTTTTAAATATTTTCGCTAATGGTTTTATTTGCAGTGCCAGGCTGTTCAATGACGAGAAATAGCGGTGATTACACTGCTGGAGATATTAAAGGTATGAACCATACCGATGTTGCTATTAATTATTTCAGTATCAATGGCTATGGCGGGAAAAATATAGTTCCGTTCGGGGAGCGGGGGGGTATTGTTGCGTTATGTTGCCAGATAAGTGGCATTCTGGATTAAAAGCCCGGATTGAGTGGGGAATTACACCAAATACAGTCCCTCTGCCACCACTCTATAAGGATTGGGATAAATATCAGGCCTGGGAGAAAAAACTCAAAGAAAGTTACATTCAACATACCGCAATTGTTGATATCCCGGAATACGGTGCTGAGCGTTGTGGCATGACCGTTCATTTTCTGCCATGCAATCAGATAAAAGTGACAACAGTCTGCCAAGGGTATGGTACACCAAATTATCCCATCAAAGAACCCCGCGAGATGAAGGAACCAGCAACATGTCCATCAAAATAAGGAAAAGTATAAGTATGAGAGCGATTTTCAAATGTTATTCTCTAATGATTTTATTTGCAGTATCAGGCTGTTCAATGGCGAGAAATAGCGGTGATTACACTGCTGTGGATATTAACGGGATAAATCATACGGATAAGGCTATAAATTATACACACATCAATGGTTACGGCGGACCAAATATTGGTCCATTCGGGGACGGTGGAGGATATTGTTGCGTTATGCTGCCAGATAAGTGGCATTCTGGATTAAAAGCCCGAGTTGAGTGGGAGGTTGATCCAAATACAGCTCCTCTGCCTCCAGGCTATAAGGACAGGGAGAAATTTGAAGCATGGAAGAAAGTTGCGCTAAACAGTTTTAGAAAATATTCAACAATTGTTGATATCCCGGAATATGATGCTGAGCTTTGTGGCCTGACCGTTCATTTTCTATCGTGCAATCAGATAAAAGTGACAACCGTCTGCCAGAAATATGGCACACCAAATTATCCTATCAAAGAACCCCGCGAGATGAAGGAACCAGCAACATGTCCAGCAAAATAAGAAATGGAATGAATATAACAAAAGTAGTTAAAGGCTGTCTGGTATTAATTTTGATGGTGATTTCGGGTTGCTCAGCAGCTAATTACGACGATTATACTGCAGGTGATCTCCGGGCAATAAATCATATTAAAGGTATCAGTATTAATTGGTTCACCGTAAATGGTTATCGGGTCCATGGTTTGGGCGGTGGATATTGCTGCATAATGTTACCAGAGAAGTGGCATTCTGGATTAAAAGCCCGGATCGAGTGGGAAGTAGACCCGACCCCCCTTGAACCTATTGCAATGAAAAAAGAAGGTTTTGGCTATGAAGAAGATGCTTATGCTAAACATGCTGCAAATTATCAAAAATATAAAGTAATTGTTGATATCCCGGAATACGGCGCTGAACGTTGTGGCCTGACCGTTCATTTTCTGCCGTGTAATCAGATTAAAGTGACAACCGTCTGCGAGGGCTATGGTACACCGAATTATCCTATCAAAGAACCCCGCGAGATGAAGGAACCTGCAACATGTCCAGCAAAATAAGTGGTCTGGCTTTTCCGTGTTATGCCCCCCCGGTGTTCCCTGAAGATGGGCGATTAATATTATCTGAAGCGCAGGTAAACGCGAACTACCTAAAACAAATCAATAAAACAGAAGAGCACAAAACCAACTGTAGTAAACAGGCTGGATTTAGAATTGGCTTTACGTGTAATCAAAGTCTGCATATTAGTCTGTTTTTTGATGGTACAAATAATAATGAATATAATGACACTCCTGGACACCCAACCAATATTGCCAAACTGTTTCATACGACCTATCAGAACGCAGAAGAACAGGGATATTTTAACTACTATATACCGGGTGTAGGCACACCATTTCCCAAGATAGGTGAAATGGATTACAGCAACAGCGGGCTGGAGTTCGCTACTGGTGGTGAAGATCGAATTAATTGGGCATTATTACGCCTCGTGGATGCCCTGAGCTATTCCATTGACCCTTCCCATAAGCGACTGGATGATAATGTGGCAAAAGAGCACATTCCTCTTATGCGCGCTCCCTGGCCTATGACTGGTGAAGTGAATCGTCGCAATGTGATTAACCCCTACCTGGAAAAATTACAGGGACTGTTAGAGCAAGCCAGTCCGCGCCTGCTAAACGTAAAGCTGTTTATCTACGGATTTTCCCGTGGCGCAGCGGAAGCACGAACTTTTGTTAACTGGTTGACTCAGTTAGCTTGCCCGCAGGAGCAACAGGTGATGCTGGCCGGGTTAGCTGTCAGTATTGAGTTTTTGGGGCTGCTGGATACCGTAGCTTCTGTGGGGGCGGCGCATGTTTTACCGGGCGCTGCCGGTCATATGGGATGGGCCGATAGTACTCAGCAACTCCCTGATGAGAGGCAGTTTCCCGGCCTGATTAAATGCTGCCGCCACTTCGTTGCCGCGCATGAGCAGCGGCTGTGCTTTCCGCTGGATTCAATCCGTCGTCCAGACGGAAATTATCCTTTAAATGCAGAGGAAATTATCTATCCGGGGATGCACTCTGATGTCGGTGGTGGCTATCCCGTTCGCGATCAGGGGAAGTCCTGTGGTGACTCAGGCGACATTCTTTCTCAGATAGCCCTGCATGATATGTATCTTGCTGCATTTGATTCAGGAGCACCACTTGCTGTTTATTCTAAATTTGTTACTCCATTAATAAAAGGTGTGTCGCCTCTGCGAATTATGAGTCCTTCTAGCGTAAAGGAATTTACGATTGCTAATTCATTAACAAAACGCTTCAACATCTGGCGACAAACGCTGCTGAACACCACTTTGCAGGGCACAGAAGAAATGATTGATACGAGGGAAGGTTATCACCCCTATCAACTTGCCCAGGTTCTTGAAAGCGCAATTAGTGACCAGATCGGCTGGATCACCGCCTGGCGTATCGGTCGCTATGCGAATAACAGTCTTCTTGTACAACCTTTTTATATTAAGGCGCCACAACTGGATAAAGATGGACTTGATAAAGAGGCCCAAGCGCGCGAAGAACAAATGGAAAATATCGAAAAAGAGCGGGTGAACAAGCAGAAAGGCAATGGCACACTTGATGAAAGTAATCAGGGCATACCTATCCTTGACCCGACGAACGCTCAGTACCAGTTGCGAGAGGCAGCCCGAGAATTTCAGAGCGATTATAAAGGATGGACGCGCGATATTAACGGCAGCGTCACGGAGAGAGCCATTCAGATTCTTGTGGATGTCATTCCTAAATATCCGGTGTATCTGATTAATGGCGATGATGAAGCAAAAGAATATCAGCAAATTAAGGCTATGGGAGACGGACTCTATCCACAATTTTTTATTGATTCACTGGGAACGGGAACGCGAACTCAGCCCTGCGCTGAATTACTGGCTCTCTATGATGACCAGGTTCACGACTCCCGCGCCTGGTTTATGCAAAGTTCGCTGGGTGGACGCGAACCCTGGGGCGGTTATTTTCGCTACCGCATGATTTACTTCGGTGATGAGGCTAATAAAGAGCTGAAGCTAATCTCTGCAGATGGCGAAGTTGTTGGCGATCAGCCCACATCCAACCGGGTCATTTATTGGATGGAATCGAAAACGGTGAGCCGAGGTTAAGTTCATAAGATTGAGGGGTTGGAGACCGGGAAAATGTAGACATGTAGTGCCTAATCACCCCAGTTCAAACCCATCCGCATCCCGCCATGCCGGAAACTTCACTCTGTACTCCCAGGGAAAGGTCAAGTAATCAGGGAAAGATCATCAGGAGTACACTTTTTGTACTAAATAATTCGCATTTTATGTTCAATAATTGAGGTGTTCCTTATTACCTAAAGCTGTTTTTCATTGCTTATGCATGATCAAATACTCATTGCATAATTAAGGGGGGCAAAATGGATCTTAAAAAATTGATGGAACATATTTCTATTATCCCCGATTCCAGGCAAGCCTGGAAAGTGGAACATAAATTGCCAGATATTCTATCTGTTAACTATTTGCGCCGTTATTTCTGGTGCATAAGGCTGGGAAGATATAGAGGATTTGGGGAAACACATCTCGATTTTTTGAAGTGATATGGTGATTTTGAAAATGGTATTCCTGTTCACGATATCATTGCCAGAGTTGTATCCTGTATCAGTCCTGCAAAATTTTACGAGTGCTTTATTAACTGGATGCGTGACTGTCATTCTTCAGATGATAAAGACATCATCGCAATTGATGGAAAAACGCTCCGGCACTCTTATGATAAAAGTCGTCAAAAGGGAGCAATTTATGTCATTAAAATCCGTCTTCATATTGTTTGCATGTCTCTGATGAATTTATTGATTTTACGTTTGAATGGAAAGGGCTGAAGAAATTATGCATGGCAGTCTCATTTCGCTCAATAATAGCAGAACAAAAGAAAAATCCCGAAATGACGGTCAGATATTATAGCATTTCTGCTGATTTAACCGCAGAGAAGTTCGCCACAGCGAACCGAAATCACTGGCAAGTGGAGAATAAATTGCACTGGCATCTGGACGTGGTAATGAATAAAGACGACTTCAAAATAAGAAGAGGAAATGCAGCAGAATTATTTTCAGGGATACGGCACATCGCTATTAATATTTTAACGAAAGATAAGATACTCAAGGCAGGGGCAAGATGTAAGATGTGAAAAGCAGCTGCGGACAGAGACTGCCTCGCGTCAGTCCTTGCGGGGGCGGGCTTTCGTAATCTTGCTCTGCAAGGGATGATAAAAAGTGCAACTTTATTCCACGCAGCTATTTAGACAGCGTACAGTAAACAAACGAAAGTTGTTATTTCAATGGTCAGGGCAAGAGCATGAAGTGTTTACTACACACTATGCTCTTGTCCTGGAGTCAGGTCTTGTTTGGAGGGATAAATGGTAGATATTGTCGAGGCCGATAAAACGGATATTTATTTCATTCAGGAGAGTGTTTATGGCAAAATCGGGTTGCCAGCTTTTGGTAATACAATAGGACCATCCGCACAGCAAGTTGTTAAAAAGGTATTCGCTGTCGTTAAAGAACGAGATAAGACACATGCAAAACAGAGATTATTGTTGGAATATAATGGTAACAAACTCTGGATGAATGCTATTGATGGCAGTGAAGCTATCCTACCAACAGAATTTTCTAAGCGATACGAACTTTCATTATTCAATACTACTAATTTTGGAGAAGATCCTTTTCCTGATGTTAATTTATATAATAATATGAAATCAAGTTTTTTTGTAAGGTTTGGTGGAACATCCC
>OJUL01000857.1_pt1 | contig 9394 bp, 8 predicted proteins | sample 1601491 | NCBI WGS metagenome assembly OJUL01 (sample SAMN04436862, study PRJEB24849) | human gut metagenome | biome: human gut; feature: NICU; material: stool | host: Homo sapiens | place: USA: Saint Louis, MO | collected 2011-11-09 | reverse complement strand
CATTATCTTCTTTGTATTTTATAGTATTATCAAATCTGACCCAGTAAAAAACAAAAACGAGGTATCAAAATGATTACAATGTTAATGGAAAAAGTTTTAAACGGAGGCACTCTCACCAAAGAAGAGGCAATACGCCTTTCCTCTGCAGAATTGGAGCCGCTCTGTCAGGCGGCAGACCGGATACGCCGGCATTTCTGCGGGAATGCTTTTGATATGTGCTCTATCATCAACGGCAAAAGCGGAAAATGTCCGGAGGATTGTAAATATTGCGCCCAATCTGTCCATTATTCCGCAGATACCGCTGTTTATCCTCTTCTTGATTCCCATGAAATCGTTCGGGAGGCAGAGGCCAATGCAGCAAACGGCATCCTGCGCTTCTCCATTGTGACATCAGGAAAACGTCTGAGTGACAGGGAAGTGGATCAGGTCTGCGAGAGTTTTCGGAAGATAAAAGAAACCTGTGGTATATCTCTGTGTGCCTCCATGGGACTCCTCTCCAAAAAACAGTTTGAGATGCTGAAAAGCGCCGGTGTGGTCCGCTATCACAACAATCTGGAAACCTCTCGCCGCTTCTTCCCTCAAATCTGCACCACACATACATACGATGACAAAATACAGGCTATTTTAGATTCTCAGGAGGCAGGCCTCACAGTGTGCAGCGGGGGCATTATAGGTCTTGGGGAAACCATGGAGGACAGAATTGATATGGCCCTTACACTGCAAAAGCTTCATATCCGTTCTGTGCCTGTCAATGTTCTGAACCCGATTCCCGGTACTCCTCTGGAGCATCGTGTGCCTCTGGATGAGGATGAAGTCTGCCGGACTGCGGCTGTGTTCCGTTTTCTTATGCCAGACAGTCTCCTGCGCATGGCAGGAGGCCGGGGGCTTATGAGAGACCAGGGACGGCGTGTGTTTCAGTCAGGCGCAAATGGGGCCATCACGCAGAATATGCTGACCACAGGAGGCGTTGCAGTTAATGAAGACAGGCTTCTGGCTGAGGAATTGGGATTTGAGATCAGGCTTTATGAGTAAAGACGGGGATTTTTTGAAATGAGCTTGAAATCTTAATTTTTCTCTGCTATACTGGATTTTGTAAAAGAGCTTATGCGGATTATAATAATCGTTTGCATAGGCTCTTTTTTTGTTATTTTATGGGTAAATCTGCCCTACTCTGCGTAACAATATTATTATGACCTGCCTTGCAGGCAGAAAGGATGGTTTGATTTATGAAACATAATTACAAAATACTTGCGAAAAATATCGGGATGGAACTGCTGGGCAGTGTCTTTATTGCCATTGGTATTTATAACTTTGCGGTGGCCTCCCATTTCCCTATGACAGGTTTTTCCGGTATCGCTCTGATTTTAAACCGTTTGTTTCAGCTCCCTATCGGTATCTCCATCATTGTGCTGAATATTCCGGTGGCCATACTCTGTTTCCGGCTTTTGGGAAGGCAGTTTTTTCTCCGTTCCCTGCGGGCAATGATCATTTCTTCCGTAATGATCGATTACCTTGCGCCTTTACTGCCTGTCTATGAAGGAAACCGGATGCTGTCAGCCATCTGTACCGGTGTGCTTGGCGGTTTTGGCTACGCTGTTATCTATATGCAGAACTCCTCAACAGGCGGAACTGATTTCATTATCATGGCGGTAAAGGCGCTGAAGCCTTATCTGTCCCTGGGAAAGATTGCTTTTTTATCTGATGTGGGGATCATTCTGCTGGGCGGTATTATTTTCCGTGATATGGATGGGATCATCTATGGAATGATCATTAATTTTCTGTTTGCCCTTGTGGTAGACAAAGTGGTTTACGGCATTAACGCGGGAAAGATGACCCTTATCGTGACAGAACATGGTCAGAAGGTCACAGAGATGATCGATACATGCTGCGGAAGGGGCAGCACCATTTTGAAAGGAGTGGGCGGATACCGGATGGATGAGAAGCAGGTAGTTATGTGTGCCTGTAATAACAAACAGATGTACTTTGTACAGAAAGCTGTGAAAGAGACGGACCCGGAAGCCTTTATCATTGTACTGGAATCGAATGAAGTACATGGGGAAGGTTTTGAAATGCTGAAGATCGGAGAAAGCGGAGCCTAATCGGGAGCAATGGTACCTGACATCCGATACGGCAGTGCCACAGTGCAACAAGGCGGCGGAAAAAATGCGTAAGGTGATCGTTTTTATCATCTTACGCATTTTTAATCAGGAAGAAAGTCCCGTGTGAGGGTGCCGGGCAGTTACAAAGGTTTTCAGTTGTCTATAACGGGCTGCCTTTTTATATTTTTATCAGTAAATATATCATATTCGTCTCTGCTGGTTGTACTGAATTCAGAGATCACGGCGCCCTCCGGGCCGGCCTGGAACCAATGTCTGGTGTCAGGATAGATTGTATGCTGTTGGCCTGGGCGGAGGATGATCTCGTGCAGGACTGTGTAAGTGCCTTCATAGCCTGCAGGTATTTTTCCCCTGCTGTTCCCGGTGGCTTCACCTTCCACATAGAGATAGACAGTTCCATATCTACAGCGGAAAGTCTCCTCCTTTCCCTCATATCCTATGGCACTGATAGGCACATGGCTGTGTTCCGGGCATGTCTGCCCTGGAAAGAGAACCATTTCCTTTGCACAGCACCTGTCTGTATTGATATAGGTGACAAGCTGAAGACCGATGCGTTCTATGTCATTCAGACCAAAATCAGCGATTTCGATATTTTCTTTTTCCTCTTCTGTAAGTGCTATATGTGCCTTTTCAAAGTAATCCAGCACTCCGGCTCTTTTCTCGTCGTATTCTGTCTTTTTCATGGTGTTCTCCTATCTTACAGAAGCCATCTGCAGAGCTGTCTCTTTGGCGCCCCTTACAATTATTGTTTTTGTCTCTCCCGGAAGAAGGTCAAAATAATTATCCGAACATCTGTAATTTCCTTTTACATGTACGCCGTGGGCAAAGGATTCAGAGTTAAGGGTGAGGATCCTGTCATTTCCCTCCTGTCGGTCCTCTGTGCAGATAACCTGACTCTTTTCAAAATCCAGATTCCGCATATCATCTAAGCGGAGCCAGATATTGTCAATGTTTTCATCAAGGACATACAGCATGATAGTTCCTTTTTTATAATCCCTGTCTGGAAGGGCTTCCCGCAGCAGATAGGAACGTTCTCCCGGTTCTGTCTCCAATTGGATCTTTCTTGTTTCTCTGATAGTTCCGTCAAAGGATACATAACCGAACTCTGCTGTGACCGACAATGGTTTGGGGGTATCGTTTGCCCCCTGTAATATGACACTGCCGTCCTCTGCACGCATAGTAAATTTTTGATGGGCCAGGGCACGTTTTACTCCATAGTAAGCGATTTTCCTTCTCAGATAGTAGTCAATAATGGTCCATCCCACTTCGCCCCATGCGTCATTGTACATCCAAAACAGACCGCCATAGCACTGCTCTTTGAACCGCATGGATTCCAGGGAGTATCCGTACATCATACCATGCACCATACCCGCGTAAGTAATGTAATCTTCCAGAGAAAGTCTGTCCGCGTGGTCAACATAGTTTTTCTCTATGGCTGTATTCACAGTGTCTTTTTCAAAGACATTGTTGTGCATCTGCCATACTTCACTGGTCCTGTCCAGAGGCTGTCCATCCATATATTCCAGGATCGTTTCCATACAGCACGGCCCTACATAGCCGTATTCACTCACAAACTTGGCCTTGATCTTATCGTAATCTTTTGCTTCAATACGCTCTTCCATCTTTTTGCTCATATAAGCCTGCTGCCAGTGATGGATGTCGCCTACGGTATCGTCGTTTGGAAGCTCCCCTCCATAGGGTGAACTATTCCAATAGGGAATAAAGGGACAGTTTGCATGGATGACTTCTTTGGAGAGGATATTTGCAATATACATACCGTACTGATGTTCATAAGTAAATTCAATTCCCCACTTGGGATTATCTGTAGAATTAAACAGCCAATGCACTTCGTTGGTACCGCAGAATAATCCCAGACAGCTATGACTGCGCAGACGTTTTGTCTGATAGTCAAATTCCCGGCGCATTTCCTCCCGGAACCATTGATGATGATCCGGATAAGTGGAGCACGCAAACATAAAATCATGCCAGATCAGAATGCCCTTTTCATCACAGAGATCATAGAAGATATCCCTCTCATACAGTCCTCCGCCCCAGATCCTCAGCATATTGAAGTTAGCCTCTGCCGCTTCCTCTGTCAAAACCCTGTATTTTTCATCAGTTACCCTGGCATAAATAAAATCATTTGGAATCCAGTTTCCGCCCTTACAATAGATGGGCTTTCCGTTGATGACAAACTGGAATTTCCGGTCCTTTCCTTTCAGTACATCTGTGTTTAACTCCAGTTTTCTGATTCCATAGCGAAATGCCGGATATATCTCCACAGCATCTTCACATACCGCTTCAACCTGTACCTCATACAATGGCTGTCTGCCGTAACCGTTTGGCCACCAGAGTTTCGCGTGAGGGATCAGAATCTCCTCTTCAAAATAATTATATCCCGATGTAAAAAGTCTGTCCTCATAAATCTGTTCAAAGACAGTGTCCCCCTCATAGCTTATCCTGACTTTGTATTTTCCGTCTCTGGAGCTTATGAATCCCAGATTTTCCACATTCAGCATTAATTTCAGCTTTGCCTGCTCACCTATTTCTTCCGTGTGGAGGCAGACTTCCCTGAGTGCGATCTTCTTATGCCCTTCCAGTCTGGCACCGCCTGTGATTCCGCAGGTGATCACTTTGGGACCCCAGTCCCATCCCACAGTATACTGAGGCCTTCTGACAAATGCTCTTCTGGCGTCACCACGATATTTTCCCCCGTTGTCTGTTTCCAGACATACAGCATGATTCAGCTCTGACAGATCCTGGTCCGACACTGATTCAAGCCCGCTGGTCACCCGGACTGTGATAACATTTTCTCCCTCTTTGATCTTGTCCTTTATATCATACACAAACGGATAGTGCACACTGTAATGGTTTCCAATATACTGCCCGTTAATGAAAATATCGCTTTTGGAATCCAGTCCCTCCAAAATAAGCTCAATGATATCTTCATTCTTATCCACACTGCAGCCGTCAAATGTTCGTTCAAACCACCATGCTCTCTTTTCTATCCACTCTGATTCCCTGCAGTAATCTGCCAAGACCGGATCCCTGATCACCCCGTTCTCTATCAGCGGCATTCTCACATCTGCCGGAAGACTGCAGCTATACCATCCATCTTCCAGTCCATGTACATAAGCCCACTGGTCCTTCTCCACACTTAAAAGGCTCTCATGCATTCTCCAGTTGTCGTTCATCTTTAATTCAAACATACGATCATTCCCCCATTCATAGCTATTCCATAGGTCTTCATCCTCACTCCCAGGGTTTCAGAATCACTTTACAGGTATCCTGTCCCATAAACTTCTCGAAGGCTCCCTGTACATCTGAAAATCCGTATACATCTGTAATAATTTTATGTACCACAGGAGAACGCCTGAGTATGGCAAACATTTCTTCCCTGTCATCCATGTTATAATGCCAGGAACCCATCAGAGTAAGTCCTTTTCTGATAAAGTCATCACTTGGGCAGATTGGAATTGTATTGTGGTTTTCTCCTATAAATGCCACACTGCCCCTTGGCTCCATCATATCAATGCAGAGCCTTTCCGCATTGCCGTTGCCAGAAGCATCCACAGCCTTGATAAGCGGTGCATCTTTTTTCGCTTCTCTGATCTTTTCTTTGATATCAGGGTCTGTTGGGTCCAAAACCACATCAGCCCCCATCTCCTTTGCCATGCTCTTGCGGAATGGAACACTGTCCAGAGCGATCACCCGCGCTCCCAAAAACTTTGACACGGCAATGGCGCCCATACCCACAGGACCCAGACCGGTTATGAGTATGGTATCAAATCCTTTTACATTCAGCCTTTTAATAGAGCTGAACGCAGGGCCTAAAGCACAGCATCCCAGTGAACCCTGATCATATGTTATATCATCGGGAAGCTTTGTGCAGACAAAATCCTGTACCAGCACATATTCAGCAAAATGACTGAAATACTGAGGCTTTTCCGTACAATAAATATAATTACCCGAAAGACACAGAGAACAGTGCCCACAGCCGGAAAGGGGATTTAATATGACCCTGTCCCCCTCCTTCAGCAGGTTGGAGCCGTTGACTGCCACGACAACACCGGCACCTTCATGTCCGGCATCACGGACAGGTGTAGGTGAGACAAATGCTTTTCTGTCACTTCCGCAGATTGGCGTGGACTCTACTTTTACTACTACCCATTCTCCATGGGGTACCGGATCCGGCACGTCTTCCAGATACGCCCGATTATTTCCCAGAACTAATGATTTCATCTTTTTCCTCCTTATGCCTCTTTGGGCCAGACTTTATCAATTGCCTCACTCACAACAGCCACCGCTTTTTCAAACTCCATCTCCCCCAGTTCCTTTACGAAAGGCTCTGCAAGGACCGGCCCTGTATAGCCCATATTTTTCAAGCCTTCAAAGAACTCACCGATCCTGAGGACCCCGGTGCTCCCCGGAAGTGCCCTCACCACATCCTCCTGTTCCTCTCTGGGAATCCCTGCGGGGGCATCCATAATATGGGCACACACCACCCAGGATTCATCCGGAAACTTGGCAAAATCCTCAAAAGTCTGTCCTGCCATATCCCAGTGCCAGACATCCATCAATATCCCCATATTTCCGGTTCCTATGGCGCGGCACAGCTCCAGCATCTGGTCCAGGGTATGTATAAATTCATATTTCTTTCCTGCTCTTAATTTGGGCGGTCCCAGGAATTCCAGTCCCAGAGAGATATCATATTTTTTCAATATCTCGGCAGCCGCTCCCAGCCTTTCCCTGTGCAGATTGAAATTTTCTTGATATGTTAATTCGTCACTGGCCGGAATGATCCAGGTGATGCAGCGGTGCATACCGCACGCTGCCGCATACTGTACATACTCCTCCAGCTTCTCCATATCCTTCCTGTAAGTCTCTTCGTCTTTTCTATATTCAACAGGAAGTCCGAATCCTGCCGCTTTTAAGTGGTATCTCTCCAGAATTTCTTTTGTCTTTTCCACAGGCATCTGAGCGTCACGCTCTATATTAAACCAGATTCCGTCAAATCCGTACTTCTCAGCCAGAGGTGCGGACTCTTCCAGTTCCCCCCTGTGTCCGATACAATCCGGTGCCAATGTCTTATACATAATTTTTTACCTCCAAAGTTATCCTTTCACTGCTCCTGCCACCATACCCTCTATGATCCTCTTACTGAAAACAAAGTACAGGATCATAACCGGAAGCGTAGTTGTCATGATACCGGCCATTAATCTGGGATAGTCTACCGTATACGCAGATTTAAACATTGTCAGTCCCACCGGGACAGTCCGCAGCGTGTCGCTGTTTACTAAGATCAATGAGAATGAAAATTCATTCCACACGGCAAAGAACTGTATGATCGCCACTGTGGACAATATGGGCATAGCCAGCGGAAATACAATCTGGAACAGACATCGGAAAAAGCCGCACCCGTCTATGGCAGCTGCCTCCTCCAGCTCTTTTGGAATCGATGCAATGTAACTCTCTATGAGCATAATGGATATGGGAAGTCCAAAAGCAACATAGGGAAACAGCAGCGTATACCAGTGATTTGTAAGCCCGCTCTGCCTAAGCTGAACATACATGGGAACAAGCAGTGCGTGTACAGGGATCAGCATACCCATGATAAAATAGTTATATATGAGGCTCCGCCCTCTGAAGCGGTATCTGGAGAGGACATACCCGGCCAGGAAAGAAAATACAATGATGATCAGAACAGACAAAATGGTATTCCTTGCGCTGTTCAGCATATACATTCCCAGCTTTGTCTGTGTAAACACAGATATGTAATTTTTCAGGTTCAGTGCCTGGGGAAGTGCCGTTGAACTCTGGGTGAATTCGGCCTGCGTCTTGAAGGAGGAATAAAATATCCATACCATCGGGAAGATGCAGGAGAAAGAAAACACCAGGAGTAATCCATTACAGATCACTTTCCCGATACTTTTTCCAACCTTTTTTGCGGGAACTGCATTATTTTTTAACTCAGCCATGATCAGTAATCACTCTCCTTTCTCCAAGGCCTGGTGATGATCAGCCTGCTGATTCCCACCAGTCCCAGACTCAGCACCAAAATACCAATGGACATGGCGCTGGCGTAACCGAACTGATTCTTGATAAACGTGGTCTTATATACCTGGAGTGCCATTACCATGGAACTGGTACCCGGTCCTCCGTTTGTCATAACGTAAATATGGTCAAAAATTTTCATATTACCTGCTATACACAACATAACGGCTACTGCAATGGAGCCTTTGATCAGCGGAAGTGTTATCTTCACCGCTTTCTGTATTCCTGTTGCCCCATCAAGCTCTGCCATTTCATAGATACTGGGATCAATAGATGTCATAGCTGCCATGATTATAACCATGTAGTAGCCAATATACTGCCAGATCAAAGGGATACTGACAACGCTGATAATCGTGTTTGGATTATCCAGCCAGGGTTTTGCCAAATTTCCCAGATGCAGGGCCTTTAAAATAACATTTATAAGGCCATAGTCATAGTTAAAGATAAATGACCATGTAAAACCAACTACAACTGCTGATATGGTAGCAGGAAAATACACCACCACCCGGTGTAGTTTCTTAAATTTGACAAACCGGGATGTCAGCAGTGCCGAAAAAATAAACGCGATTCCGATCTGTCCCGCAATGCACAGAACGGCGATCCAGATATTATTGCTGAATGCGTGCCAGAAGGATGTATCTTTTAATAAGATCTGATAATTTTTCCACCCTACATATTTTGCCTGCGGACCCCCTGACCAGTTGTAAAAGCTGTAACTAAATGCATTGATGATAGGCAGGATGACCACATAGGTATATACAATGAGCGCAGGCAGCAGGCATATGATAACTGCCATTCTTGTTTTGGGCTTCAGCGTGGATTTTCTCAAGCCAGTACCCCCTTTTCTAATATCGCGGGGATGTACATCCCCGCGAGTTTACGCTTACTTTTACTGTGCAAGTTCCTGTTCTGTCTGTATCTCTTCTGCCAGTTCTTCCGGCGTCTTTTCCCCGATCAGCAGGGACTGGAGTCCCACATTCATAGTCTCAATGACAGAAGCATCCATGCAGGCATCATAAATAGGAACAGCCGTGATATTTTTGATCATTTCATTGTATTCATTAAATAATGCCGGAACTTTGGCTGTGTCATATTCCGGATCAGCCCATGCTGTCACGCCGCCCATAGAAGCTGTCACATTGGCCTGGCGCTCATCAGTCAAGGCTTTCAGTAAATCCATAGCCAGCTCACGTTTTGCAGGGTCCGTAACTTTGCTGCTCAGA
>OJUL01000855.1_pt1 | contig 9418 bp, 13 predicted proteins | sample 1601491 | NCBI WGS metagenome assembly OJUL01 (sample SAMN04436862, study PRJEB24849) | human gut metagenome | biome: human gut; feature: NICU; material: stool | host: Homo sapiens | place: USA: Saint Louis, MO | collected 2011-11-09 | reverse complement strand
CACATCACTGGAAAACTCATTGACCTTTTTGATATAGTCCGGTGCGTAGGCAATAAAAGACGCCGATAATAAAAATACCACCACAAAGTTAATCACAGCATGAAGCGCTTTGCTCGTTTCTCTCTTAATCAGTCCGGTATAGGCAACATAAATTCCCACGACCAAGATAATCAGTAAAAGAAATCCCACATAGAAGCCCGTAGAAGAAAAACCATTCTGCGTCACACCTGCAAGTGTCTGTATGCTTTTTCCGATACTATCTGCCATATCATTGATAAAATCCAACTGATAGGCTTCTTGTACTACATAGCCTGTGGCATTGCTTAAATATAAACTGATTGTCCAAATGAAATTGGTAATACAGTAAAGTCCATACTGCACACTTTTCCCAATCCCATCAAGCCAGTTCCACGGAAGCCACCCCCATGAATTATCCACATAAAAATCTAAGGTATAGTTCAGTAACGGATATTTGGAGTATAGATTTTCTGCACTGACCGTATCATCAACCAATCCTGCTGCCTGTGCCACCGTTCCAAGTAAAGAGAGCAGTATCAATGTAATTCCAACCACAAGAAGCGTCATTTTAATAAAACGCAATACTTTTTGTTTTGTCATATATCGTTTGATAGTCTTGATATTCTTTTTTGTTATCTTTGAAACTTTCCCTCTTTCATTCATCACACCACCTCGTCTCTTGAAACCGGAGGTCTTGTATCAAAGGCATGGAGCAATTCTTCAAAAACAGGGTGTATCTGTACCACACCGACACGGCCATATAAATCCTGTAATAAACATTGTCCGTTTTCCAGATCACGCAAGCGTTTCTGATTGTTCTCGTCCTCTTTATCAATCCCGAAAAATTCTAAAGTCTGTTTTATCTCGTTGATGTCGGTGCTGCGAAAAGCAAACTTCAAGCCGATATTATTTTTCAGGCTTTCTTTTGATACATCATAAGCAGACTGGGTAACGAAATAAACGCCTGACTGCATGGCGCGTCCGGCACGCACCAACTTGTTAGAAAGGGTTTCTCCCTGTGCGACATTGAGGAACGCCCATGCTTCGTCCAAATCCACAATCTTAAAGATAGAGCGGTCGCTGTGAATGAAATCCAAAGCAAAAGTAGAAATGACAATCAGCATTACCACCGACAACAATTCAATGGTCGTGTATTCCTCAAAAGAAGTATCTTTATCCGGCAGCACCAAATCCGCCACCTGAATGATATTTAACTGATTATCCAAACTGATTGCATTTTCTACCGAACCGTCCGAGAATAACAGTTGTGCAAAATCATAATCAACAAAACTTTCGATATGGTCTGCGATATTGTTTGCGATAACCGTTTCTTCTTTTCTAAGTTCTTTTATTACATTCAAAAGTCCTCTCTGTTTACTGTCTTTGACTTTACCAATGGCACGAATCAGCACCGGAAACTTTTCTCCGTCACGGGTAGAAATTCCGGTTAAAAAGGTCAGGATTTCTTTTGCCAAAGTCGCTCCGTCCTCTACATCTTTCATAATGACAAACGGGTCAAGAAGCCCTGCGTTTTCTTTATCACTTGTCAGATTGACAATGTTTATCTCGTGAGCAATTTCCGGCAACGTCTGTTTCCAATTTCCTCTTTCGGATTTTGGGTCTAAAATAACTGCCTGTCCGCCAAACAGCACAGAGTAATACACAAGAAGATTGTTACAAAAGGACTTTCCACCGCCAAGACTTCCGATAAAAGCAGAAGCAAGCGCATTGGTAACCGTACCTTTCACGCCTTGACTGGCAAGTGAGGGTTGGAGATACACATTTCTTCCCGTATCTACAGAATATCCGATATAAATGCCTGTGTTTTCTCCCAACTGCTGCGTAGCGCCAAAGCCAAGCCCTGCCAAGAAATCACTTTTCACATACTGCACATAATCATTGATGTATCGCTTGCTTGCCGGTAAAAATTCAGAATGAAGTCCAAGCATATCCCCGGCAGGACGTACCAGTTTTACACTCAAATCGTCATAAAAATCTTTCACTTCATCAGCGCAGACACGCACTACATAAGACAACTTATACATACTTTCTTTTGTCTGGTCTAAATCCGTTTCCAGTTCGTCCACACTGTCTAACGCGTCCACCACATTAGAACTTGTTTCACTGCCGGATTGAAAGGCATGGTTATCCAAATCTTTCAATTCCTTTTTCTTATTTCTTACGGTTGATAGTGCCTTTCTGTTTTCCACGATTTCTACTGTCATGGAAGTATCCACAGGAAAGGTAAATTGTTGTTGCTGATAATAAAAGATTTCACTTGATGGAAAATCCAATTCTCCAACAATCGCATGGACTGTAAAATAAGTGACATAGGTTTCGCTGTCCTCATGTTCCAGCCTTAAATATCGCTGGTTTTCTTCTATTAAACATCTTGTCGGTCTTATCAGGTCATACGTTTTTATCAGCGTTTCTTTTTTCAGTTTCTTCTTTGGCAAAGGGTAGTCATATTCTTCATAGACAATCCCATCTCTGCCATACAGATGTTCCAACAAATAACCAAAATCACTTACTTCCAAGCGTCGCACCTTAAAACGCCTAGAGATTTTATTTTCCAACAACTTTTCCATCTTCATATAACGGTTGATTTCATCATTTGGCATAGAAACAAAATCGTTCATCAGCGTATGGTTGACTTCATGGAGAAACTCTTGAAATGTCAGCCACGCAGACTTCTTGATATTTTTGAGATTGAGCGTTTCATCAGGCACCATCAGCTTAAATCCAAGAAAGAAGCGATAATCAACCTGTGTATCGCCAATCATGGAAACAAGCGCGTCCGTCTGTTCATCAATCTTTTGGATTGCCACATCACGAAGTTTTCCACTCACTAACTTTTTGGACTGCTCCTGAATATTCTTAATCGAACTTTCCGTTGCAATCTGAAGCGCATGGATTTTACCCTCGCGGGACTGTGCAATCAGTTGACGGAAATTGTCATGGACAATAAATTTTTCTTCCGCAGATAGAAAAGAATAGTTATAAGGTATCAGTTCATAATAGGCGAACACCTCATTGTCCTTGTTCCACACAAGGTTGTTATCCATATATTTAATCGGGAACATACTTCACACTCCTTACTGCCGTAATCGTTTCATTGAATTTTTCTGTACGCAGTTTTACGGCTTTTCCTGCATACGTTACTTTTGGTCGAAAGTAAAAACAGAGTTGTGATTTTAGAAAACTGTATGGCTTCTTGCCATCAAAAGTCTTTTGGCTCATAAACCAAGTCAGCGCCACCGGAATTCCAAAGTATTTCAAAAATGCACCCTCGATCATGGAAAGTGGCGGTATATCCGCAAATACAATCACGATAAATTCCGTAATCACAAACCATGTAATCTGTGTAAAGGTAACAGGAAACGGCAGGTTAAAATCATTGATAGCATACAGCACTTTTTCCACGTTCCATATTCCTGTATAACTCTTGATTTTCTTCATATCTTTTTACTAAAACTCCTTTCCATTTTGTTTTTTATAAAGGAAAGGACAGCCGTATTTCAGACTGTCCGTATCCGTTCTTCTTTTAATCAGGTATCTCACACATACCGCGACTTGTGGAAATGAAATGTCCAACCATATCCAGCATGCGCCCATAGGCCTCATAGTCAATATAATCTTGTAATTGTGAGGGAATTTCTCCAAGCGTCTGCAATTCATCAATATAGTAATAGGCAACGTCCGTCATAGTTTCACAGTCCGGATAAAAATAAACCTCGTCCTTATGTTCCGCCACTTCTTCCAAAGAGCCGTAATGCCCGACAAACTCGTCCAGACATTCCACAATGTACTCCGGCAAATCTTCCATCATTTCATACATTTGGTTCAGTTCCGAAATAGAAACATATTCCCCGATTTCCATAGGGAAGTTATCAGTATCATGGATTGCATATTCTTCGTAATTCTCATTCAAGCCAATCTTTTCTTTCACATCTTCCTCATCAATAGGAAAAGAGAACCAAGCACCGACCAAGTAACCCTCATTGTATTTTCCAAGATTTGCGATATATACCTGCATATCATCAGTCATACATACCACCTCATTTCTACGGCAACTGATAGATACCGTGCTCCGTTTTTAGAAAGCGTCCGTTTTCTTCCAAATACCCGGCAAACTTTTCTAAATCCATATAATGTATGGCTTCTTCCGTGACAGAATTGTATTCCATCATTTTTCGCCTTGCCACCTCGATCATGCTGACTGCTCCCTCATAAAAATGGATTGCATTGTGATAAGCGTGTAGTAAGTCCAAACTCGGCAATCGTTCCAACAACAACTCACAATCTAACTGCATAAAATGAGGAAGCGTAAGAAAGGTATAGAACAGATCATTCAGACGCCATATAGTTGTGTTTTCTTTAATATCTGTCTTGAATGGTACATCAGTTTCAATAATGCGGTACGCATCATTTTCCACATCAACACCCAGTTTTTCTAATACATCTTCTTCATCAATCGGCAAGGTAAACCATTCTTTTTTCACTTCTTCATCAGGAAGTGCGCTTTCAATACATACACGTAATTCTTTCATACTCGTTTTTCACGTCCTTTCTGCTGCTTGATAACCGCCTGTAAAGTGTCATAGGATAGTCCAAACACATAGTTGGAAAAATCCTCTAATTGTTTTTTGTCATAGTGGGAAAGATTTTGTTTTTTCAGTTCTTTCCAAACAATTCTCTTGTAAGAGGGCAGGTCGGAAATGTATTCACAACCGACTTTTGCCTGCATATCCTTAAAAATATCGCTCATATCATCACTCCAATCTTTTTGTTTTTTTGAAAATAGGCATGAAAAAAAGCAGTAACCCTAAAATTACTGCTTCATCACTTTACCTACTCTTTCAAAATATTTTTTGTATTCCGTACCCTCTGTATCTTTTACATAAGCATATATTTTTGTGAACTTGCTAATTTCCATTTTAGATAAGGCACGTTTAAAATCTTGAATATTATAATATTGACTTGTCGTTTCGCCCTGACTTAGTACAATTTGGCTTTCATGTATAGTATTTGTATTTATATACACAATAGACTTTACCTTAAATCCAATCGAAGATATTTTTACTTGTCTATTACCCACATTTGTTGCTGTTACATGAAATCCTATTCCAGTATTGCTTATGAAACTACCTCTTTCTACAAGTAACTTCTTTTTATAAGGAAGTCTAGCTGTACTAATAGAAACAAATATCGCAATAATACTTACTATTAAAGTTAATACAGAGAGCATTATCGTTGCAAATCCTGTATTTTCATTACACCATTTAATAATTTCTGTTATATCTTCCAATATATGACACCTCTTTTCAACATAATAAAATGATTATATCAATAATAAAGAGGTATCTCAATAGAAACTATGCGCCGATAATCTTATTAAACAGTTCTAAAAGCACATCTTTCACACCACCGGCATTGAATACCAATCCCACCGCAATCAAGGCAACGACCAAGAAGCCGATCAGTTTGGAAAATTCTCTCTTAAATCCTAAATAGATACCGATTACTACGATTGCCATAAGCACTAAAGATTGTGCGTTGCTTAAAAACCATTGATACAAATTTTGTCCGAAATTCATTTACTGTTCCTCACTTTCTTTCATTTCTTCCCTCATATTGTCAGCGTCCTTGCCGACTTGTAATATACACATCAGGACTACACCGATACCCATACCAACGGATACCAGCAGTAAATCCTTAAAAAATACCCACATCTTCCTCACTCCTTTCTTCTTTCAAAACGATTTCTTCTATCGTTGTTGTCTGCTGACGGATAATTTGCTCATGTTTTTCTGTCAGTTTTGTGTACTGGCGTATTTCTTTTAAGTAATTGACACCTGTTTTCTTTGCGATTTCTTCTAACATAAGAAGTGTCGGGTCAACCTGTCTTGAAATCCAACGTAATGTTTTACTCAATGTGTATGGCTCCGGTTTTGTTGTCAGTTTCAAAGGCGGTCTGCCTTCGCCGATAAACCAAGCCCATTTTTCATTCAGTTTCCACTCGCTGACTGGCTTGTTTTCTTCCTTATCTACAAATCGCACATAGCGGTTGATAATAGAAAATGCCGTTCTCTCTGCGTCATAATACATCAACAAATCACGCACCGCATAATAGGCACGTTCATTTTTTAATCGTATCTCAAAACGGTTTTTCACAGGTGCTTCCTCTAAAGGAACACCCGCCTTGATGTACTGCTCATAGTTCTTTTCATAAATACAGAAGTACACTTCACTTTTCATAGAGCCGATATACATGGTCGTTCCCATTTCTTTGTGGTTGCGTTCTCGCTGATGGGAAATCTCGCCGGAAGCATAGAAGCGAAAATGGCGAAATACAGAAACACATTCATCATTTTTACACTTTTCAATCAGTTCCGGTATATCGAGTATTCCGGTTCTGTCATTGATTGCCAAATCCAAGCGTTTCATAATGCCACCCTCAACCAAGCAGTCCATCAGAAAATCATACCAGCTTCTTTCCTGTGCAAGCAGATAACTTTCCATCTGCCGACAGCCTTTGCCTTTCAGTTCCAACAGAACCCCTTTTTCTTCATCAGCAGAAGTATAAACAAAGACATCGCCGATATAGTATTGTTCCGTGTAACTGAAATACGCCCAATCCTCATGCAACATATACTGTATGTTCAGTTTCAAAACATCTTTGATGATATGCTTTATATCCATTGTCGGAAATCGAATACGCACATAATCAAACAAAAGAAATAGCGGTTCATCAGGATTGAACTTTTCTAACGCTGTCAGCAGTTTTTCTTTCATTTCCAAGGTCAACGATACCTTGCCGCTTTCAATACGGTTCAAATGTTCACGGCTGATACCTGCCATAACCGCAAGCCGTAACTGTGTAACACCATATAAGGCTCGCTTTTTCTTAAATGCTTCTAACCACTCTTTATCATTCAGTTATCATCACTCCCATCTTTTTCAAATGTGATATTTTACAGGCATTATCACTTTGCCTTGAAACAAGCAAAAGTCCACTGTTTATCAGTCTTTTACGACTTTTTTGGACTGTTTCCTGTTTTTTTGTGCCCCTCTGTTAGATACCGAGGGGCAATGACGGTGGCGCAGGGCAAGCCCTGCACCACAACACGCCGGTCTGACGCGGTCTTGTACGCGCTGCTGACCGCGACCGGCTTTGTTGCTGTACGTTCTTCTTGCATTGTTTTCGTTATTCCACCACATTGTCATTGTCCTTTCCTTGTTCTTCAAACAGAACCTGCCTTTTACTTGCAAGCCTGCCAATCTCTTTTAGAAAATCGTGTCCTTTTGGTACTAAAGGCGTATAAAACTCCGATATGACACTTGTACCCACATCACAATAGCCACGCCCCTTGATACGCTTCTGAAAAAATTTCTTTTTCACATCAGAACCGAAAAGCATACCATAGCCAAGTTCGCTCATACGCCCCAAACCAACACGAAAATTGAAGTTATCACGTATTCCATCTGTAAAATACTTTGCGTCCGGTCTTTGACATGCCACAATGAGAAAATAGCCGGCCTGTCTGCCAAGCATGACGATCTTCTTTAACTGACTTAATAAGTTCATGCTTTCCTTTGCGCCTAACATTTCAAAAAATGCCACATATTCATCAAAGATCAAAAAGTGGGGTGCAAGTCCTAAATACGCATAGTTTTCGCCCGTTTTATAGTTGGGGTGCTGTTTCATTTCTTCACTGCGTGAAACCATACCCTCATAAAAGGAATTGACGCAAGCAATCATATCTTCCTTTGTATGATAGACATTTTTCATAACTGTTCCCAAATCTGCAAGGTCGGCATTCTTTGGGTCTAAGATAAAAAGCACCGCATTGGTCTGTAACAGCGTTTCTATGATAGTAAGCAGAAAATAAGTCTTTCCGCCACCGGTACCACCGGCAATCAAAGCGTGGGGGAGTGCGTCATATTCCCACACAAGATTCCTCATCAGTTTTAGTCCGCCATGCTCCGCCTTGACTTCCTCAATGGAAATGCGGTTTGCGACCATATCATAAAGCAGGGTATATTCGATATATCCGTCATGCAGCACCTTATCTGTCATTTCACAATACAGCCCGCTTTCCAGTTTATCTTCCAGATTGAGAAGCTGCTCTTGATACTTTCCCATAGAGATTTCACATTGGATATGCAGCAGCCCATCTTTCATCTGATAATAGATTTTAGGAAACCAGACAATCTTTTCTTTGGAAGAACTCGGTAAATCTGTGAAAAATCCGTTTTGTTTTGCCTGTTCTGCTTCATACCATTTATTCTCCAATATCATGCGTGCTAGTTTTTGACGATGTACCATCTTTTTGAAACTGTCATAACAAAACCGAACATAGAGAAAAGCGACCAATGCACAAACACCAGCCGCTATCAATATAGTTATGAAGTTGTAAGAAGAAAGGGAAAACTCCATCTTTGAAAGATTGAAATTCTCCCAATCTGTATAAACGATCTGTTTTAGGTTCAGCAACACCACGATACACAGAAACAGCAGTATCAAAGCACCCATACAAAAGCGATAGACTAAATGCTGATCGCTTGCGCGGATACGATTTCCTTTATATTTGAATAAAGCCATGCTGACTCCTTATCTGCCTATTTTTTAGGCGCCGGATTGTTTGGTGTTTGTCCTTTATTCTTTAATACAAGGTCGTCGCACTTGATGTACCAGTCAATATCCGCACCTCGATAGGTTGCATTTGCGACCGTATCAGCCACAGGGTTAATCAGTTCTACTTCGGCGTTATAATCAAACTCCCTCAATGGAACGCTTGCCGGCACAGATACCTGTATCATGCGCCCTTGTTCGCGACATTTCAGATCATAGGTTCTTTCCTTGATTTCCTCACTGACACTTCCGTCCTCATTTTGCACATGCACCTCGCGACGCAAGGCAGAAAACTTCAACTGTCCAAATGTTTTTTCCTTATCAATTACAATTCCGTTTGCTAATCTCATAATCTAAAATCCTCCTTTATTTGCTTTCCACCGTTAACATATCATCAGCCAGTAAGATATAGTTTGTAAATCCGCGTCCATTGATGTTATAGCCATCTGCGGTAATGCGTGGGTTAATGAGTTTCACTTTCTGTTCCGGCTGAAAATTCTTTTCTCCAGCCTTTGCCGGAAGTGTTACTACAATATCATCGGCACGCTGCACATCAGAGTACAAGTTATAACTACGGCTGACAACTGCCATTCTGTCATTGACTCTTTGCTGACGGACTTCGTTTTCGCCCGCAAATTCCAAGTTTCCAAACGTCTGCGCCATGTTCGGCACTACAAATTTTAATTCCATATAATTTTACCTCTTTTCTTTCTGTATTTTCTATTTTGCTTGATAAAGCATGGGGACACTACATTTCCCCATACC
>OJUL01000838.1_pt1 | contig 9566 bp, 10 predicted proteins | sample 1601491 | NCBI WGS metagenome assembly OJUL01 (sample SAMN04436862, study PRJEB24849) | human gut metagenome | biome: human gut; feature: NICU; material: stool | host: Homo sapiens | place: USA: Saint Louis, MO | collected 2011-11-09 | reverse complement strand
GATAACCCACAGCGGTGCCCATTTGCTTTCGTCGGTCAGACCAAGGTCTTTACCCACTTTCAGGCGCAGTGAGCCCATCGCGTCGGCAACAATTTTCTTGTTGTCGGCACCGAAGAAAATCATATCGCCATCTTGCGCGCCAGTACGCTCCAGGATGGCTTCGATGATTTCTGCATTAAGGAACTTCGCTACCGGGCTGTTGATACCTTCCAGACCTTTCGCGCGTTCGTTAACTTTGATGTAAGCCAGACCTTTCGCGCCGTAGATTTTAACGAAGTTACCGTATTCGTCGATCTGCTTACGGGTCAACGATGCGCCGCCCGGAACACGCAGAGCGGCAACACGGCCTTTCGGATCGTTCGCCGGACCTGCAAATACTGCAAACTCAACAGATTTCAGCAGATCGGCAACGTCGGTCAGTTCCATCGGGTTACGTAGATCTGGTTTATCAGAACCATAACGGCGTTCTGCTTCTGCAAAGGTCATTACCGGGAAATCGCCCAGATCCACGCCCTTCACTTCCAGCCACAGATGACGCACCAGCGCTTCCATCACTTCACGCACTTGCGGCGCGGTCATGAAAGAAGTTTCCACATCGATCTGAGTAAATTCAGGCTGACGGTCAGCACGCAGGTCTTCGTCACGGAAGCATTTAACGATCTGATAGTAGCGGTCAAAGCCGGACATCATCAGCAGCTGTTTGAACAACTGTGGGGATTGCGGCAGTGCGTAGAATTTACCTTTGTGCACACGAGAAGGCACCAGGTAGTCACGCGCGCCTTCCGGCGTGGCTTTGGTCAGCATCGGAGTTTCGATGTCGAGGAAGCCGTGGTCATCCATAAAACGGCGCACCAGGCTGGTGATTTTAGCGCGGGTTTTCAGGCGCTGAGCCATTTCCGGGCGACGCAGGTCGAGGTAGCGGTATTTCAGACGCGCTTCTTCGGTGTTGACGTGATTAGAGTCAAGCGGCAGAACATCTGCACGGTTGATGATAGTCAGCGAGGACGCCAGTACTTCGATTTCGCCAGTCGCCATATCGCGGTTAATATTTTTTTCGTCACGCGCACGTACGGTGCCCGTGACCTGAATGCAGAACTCATTACGCAGTTCAGAGGCCAGCTTTAACGCGTCCGCACGATCCGGATCGAAAAATACCTGCACGATACCTTCGCGGTCGCGCATATCGATGAAGATCAGGCTACCAAGATCACGACGACGGTTGACCCAACCACACAGAGTCACCTGCTGCCCCACGTGGGACAAACGGAGCTGTCCACAATATTCTGTACGCATGAGATATCCCTTAACTTAGCTGCCGGCGGATGCCCCCTGCTGCGCAGGTGACCAAGTCGCAGCGTTAGCTGTATGTCACAACTGAATGAAAAAAGGCGGCTATTATACTGGAAATTCTGCCGCACCGTAAGAGCCAGGCCCGCGCTGGAACGCCTCGTTACCACTTTATATCGGGCCTGAAATCAGACTCTACGCCAGTTTGCTATAAAGGTGTTGCCCGAACTCATAAAAATTAACAAAATTTGTCGTTCCGCCATCGGCTCATCGCATTAAGGTGAGAGGCACGATTTTGTTTTATCAGGAGTCATCATGCTTGAACTTAATGCTAAAACCACCGCGCTGGTGGTGATTGATTTACAAGAAGGCATCTTGCCTTTTGCCGGTGGTCCACATACTGCCGATGAGGTGGTTAATCGCGCCGGGAAGCTGGCGGCGAAATTTCGCGCGAGCGGTCAGCCCGTGTTTCTGGTGCGTGTTGGCTGGTCTGCCGATTATGCTGAAGCATTAAAACAGCCGGTTGATGCCCCTTCCCCCGCTAAAGTGTTGCCCGAAAATTGGTGGCAACATCCTGTAGCATTAGGTGCAACCGACAGCGATATCGAAATCATCAAACGTCAATGGGGTGCGTTTTACGGTACGGATCTGGAATTGCAGTTGCGCCGCCGGGGTATCGATACAATAGTGTTATGTGGGATCTCGACCAATATCGGTGTTGAATCCACCGCCCGCAATGCCTGGGAACTCGGTTTTAATCTGGTGATTGCCGAAGATGCCTGTAGCGCCGCTAGCGCCGAGCAGCACAATAACAGCATTAATCATATCTACCCGCGCATCGCCCGTGTGCGTAGCGTTGAAGAGATCCTCCACGCGTTATGATTTACATCGGTTTGCCACAATGGTCGCATCCTAAATGGGTGCGGTTGGGGATCACCAGCCTTGAAGAGTATGCCCGCCACTTTAACTGTGTGGAGGGTAACACCACGCTTTATGCCCTGCCGAAACCCGAGGTTGTCCTGCGCTGGCGTGAGCAGACCACAGATGACTTCCGCTTCTGTTTTAAGTTTCCTGCGACTATTTCGCATCAGGCAGCATTACGGCATTGCGATGATTTAGTGACTGAATTTTTGACCCGCATGTCACCGTTGGCTCCGCGCATTGGACAATACTGGCTGCAACTGCCTGCCACATTCGGCCCACGGGAGCTGCCTGCGCTTTGGCATTTTCTCGATTCTCTTCCCGGCGAATTTAATTATGGTGTGGAAGTCCGCCATCCACAGTTTTTCGCCAAAGGGGAAGAGGAACAAACGCTTAATCGCGGTTTACATCAGCGCGGCGTTAATCGGGTGATTTTAGACAGCCGCCCGGTTCATGCAGCACGTCCACACAGTGAAGCTATTCGCGACGCTCAACGAAAAAAACCTAAAGTTCCGGTACATGCTGTACTGACGGCGAAAAATCCACTGATCCGTTTTATCGGTAGTGATGATATGACGCAAAACCGGGAATTATTTCAGGTCTGGTTACAAAAATTAGCGCAGTGGCATCAGACCACTACGCCTTATCTTTTTTTACATACGCCAGATATTGCCCAGGTCCCGGAACTGGTACATACCCTGTGGGAAGACTTACGTAAAACGCTTCCAGAGATCGGAGCAGTTCCGGCTATTCCACAGCAATCTTCTCTTTTCTGAATTTGCCACCTATCATAGACAGGTGCCATCGGCCATTTTAAAGGGAGTTTGTATGGTAAGCGCGCTGTATGCCGTTTTAAGTGCGTTGTTATTAATGAAGTTCTCTTTTGATGTCGTTCGCCTGCGAATGCAGTACCGCGTTGCCTATGGCGACGGCGGTTTTAGCGAACTGCAAAGCGCTATTCGCATTCATGGTAACGCGGTGGAATATATTCCCATCGCGATTGTGTTGATGCTGTTTATGGAAATGAATGGCGCAGAAACCTGGATGGTGCATATTTGCGGCATCGTTTTGCTTGCTGGTCGTCTGATGCATTATTACGGTTTTCATCACCGTCTGTTCCGCTGGCGACGTTCTGGCATGAGCGCCACCTGGTGTGCGCTGTTGCTGATGGTGCTGGCGAATCTTTGGTATATGCCCTGGGAGTTGGTTTTCTCCCTGCGTTAGCGCACAATACGCCACTTTCTTTTTCCCGGATTTTTACGTTATGTCTCACCGCGACACGCTATTTTCTGCCCCTATCGCCAGACTGGGCGACTGGACCTTTGATGAACGGGTAGCTGAAGTCTTCCCGGATATGATCCAGCGTTCCGTTCCCGGCTATTCCAATATTATTTCCATGATTGGTATGTTAGCCGAGCGCTTCGTTCAACCTGGTACGCAGGTTTACGATCTGGGTTGTTCTCTGGGCGCGGCGACACTCTCGGTGCGTCGCAACATTCATCATGATAATTGCAAAATTATTGCCATCGATAACTCCCCGGCGATGATTGAACGCTGCCGTCGTCATATTGACGCCTATAAAGCTCCTACGCCAGTAGACGTTATTGAAGGTGATATTCGCGATATCGCCATTGAAAACGCATCGATGGTGGTGCTGAATTTTACCCTGCAATTCCTGGAACCTTCCGAGCGCCAGGCGTTACTGGATAAAATTTATCAAGGACTGAACCCGGGCGGCGCGCTGGTGCTTTCGGAAAAATTCAGTTTCGAAGATGCCAAAGTTGGTGAACTGCTGTTCAACATGCACCACGACTTTAAACGTGCCAACGGTTACAGCGAACTGGAGATCAGCCAGAAACGCAGCATGCTGGAAAACGTGATGCTGACCGATTCCGTGGAAACCCATAAAGCACGCCTGCATAAAGCCGGTTTTGAGCATAGCGAGCTGTGGTTCCAGTGCTTTAACTTTGGTTCACTGGTGGCATTAAAAGCAGAGGACGCTGCATGATCGACTTTGGTAACTTTTATTCTCTGATTGCCAAAAATCATCTTTCACACTGGCTGGAAACGATGATCGCTCGTCTGGAAAAAGCATTCCAGGAACTGAACGCGATCGACGTTCTGTAAGATATTCCTTTCTGCTTATCTCAAGGCCCGCTCTGCGGGTCTTTTTTTCGCCAAAAGCAAGGTGATACAGATGAGAAATCTGTGATCTATTTGGCAAAATTATGCTTTATTGTTTACCCTTGTCAGACCGCCCGTCATAAGGCGGCGGAGTGTATTTCTCCATTTTGAGTCAGTTGAAAAGGAATATTGAATGGAAGATTTGAATGTTGTCGATAGCATAAACGGCGCGGGAAGCTGGCTGGTGGCTAACCAGGCGCTGCTGCTAAGTTATGCAGTAAACATCGTGGCGGCACTCGCGATCATCATCGTTGGTTTGATTATCGCGCGGATGATTTCCAACGCGGTGAATCGCCTGATGATCTCCCGTAAAATCGATGCCACTGTTGCTGATTTTCTTTCTGCATTAGTCCGTTACGGTATTATCGCCTTTACGCTAATCGCTGCACTGGGGCGCGTGGGCGTACAAACAGCGTCAGTCATTGCTGTACTCGGTGCCGCAGGTTTAGCTGTTGGTCTGGCTTTGCAGGGGTCACTGTCTAACCTGGCCGCTGGCGTATTACTTGTCATGTTCCGCCCGTTCCGTGCCGGTGAATATGTTGACCTCGGCGGCGTAGCCGGTACTGTGCTGAGTGTGCAGATTTTCTCCACCACCATGCGTACTGCAGACGGTAAAATTATCGTTATTCCGAACGGTAAAATTATTGCCGGGAATATTATTAACTTCTCCCGCGAGCCAGCTCGCCGTAACGAATTTATTATTGGCGTGGCGTATGATTCCGATATCGATCAGGTTAAGCAGATCCTGACCGATATTATCCAGTCTGAAGATCGCATTTTGAAAGATCGCGAAATGACTGTGCGTCTGAACGAACTTGGTGCATCGTCGATTAATTTCGTGGTCCGAGTCTGGAGCAACAGCGGCGATCTGCAAAACGTGTACTGGGATGTGCTGGAGCGTATTAAACGTGAATTTGATGCCGCCGGTATCAGCTTCCCGTACCCGCAAATGGATGTGAACTTTAAGCGGGTGAAAGAAGACAAAGCTGCGTAATCAACGCTGAGGCCAGATAATACTCTCTGGCCTCTCTCTTATTAGTTTTTCTGATTGCCAATTAATATTATCAATTTCCGCTAATAACAATCCCGCGATATAGTCTCTGCATCAGATACTTAATTCGGAATATCTAACGTGTTTTCTTATTACTTTCAAGGTCTTGCACTTGGGGCGGCTATGATCCTACCGCTCGGTCCACAAAATGCTTTTGTGATGAATCAGGGCATTCGTCGTCAGTACCACATTATGATTGCCTTACTTTGTGCTATCAGCGATTTGGTCCTGATTTGTGCGGGGATTTTTGGTGGCAGCGCGTTATTGATGCAGTCGCCGTGGTTGCTGGCGCTGGTCACCTGGGGCGGCGTAGCCTTCTTGCTGTGGTATGGTTTTGGCGCTTTTAAAACAGCAATGAGCAGTAACATTGAGTTAGCCAGTGCCGAAGTCCTGAAACAAGGCAGATGGAAAATTATCGCCACCATGTTGGCAGTGACCTGGCTGAATCCGCATGTTTACCTGGATACTTTTGTTGTGCTGGGCAGCCTTGGCGGGCAACTTGATGTGGAACCAAAACGTTGGTTTGCGCTCGGGACAATTAGCGCCTCTTTCCTGTGGTTCTTTGGTCTGGCTATTCTCGCAGCCTGGCTGGCACCGCGCCTGCGCACGGCAAAATCACAGCGCATTATCAATCTGGTAGTGGGATGTGTTATGTGGTTTATTGCCTTGCAGCTGGCGAGAGACGGTATTGCTCATGCACAAGCCTTGTTCAGTTAGGCGCTATCTGATGGAAAAATAAAACAGAGGCGCTAAGCTTGCCTCCAGAGGTCCTGAATTTTGGGCAAGTCAATTAACACGGAGAGACTAACGTGAAGTTCAAAGTTATCGCCCTGGCGGCATTAATGGGTATTAGCGGGATGGCAGCGCAGGCCAACGAATTGCCGGATGGACCGCATATTGTCACCTCCGGTACGGCAAGCGTGGATGCGGTGCCAGACATTGCCACTCTTGCGATTGAAGTTAACGTGGCCGCGAAGGATGCCGCTACTGCCAAGAAACAGGCAGATGAGCGCGTCGCACAATACATTTCCTTCCTTGAGCTCAATCAGATCGCGAAAAAAGATATCAGCTCAGCGAACTTACGCACTCAGCCAGATTATGATTATCAGGATGGTAAAAGTATCCTGAAAGGCTACCGCGCAGTGAGAACGGTGGAAGTCACGCTCCGTCAGTTAGACAAACTGAATTCCTTGCTGGACGGCGCGCTAAAGGCGGGTCTTAACGAAATTCGTTCTGTGTCGCTGGGCGTGGCGCAGCCGGATGCCTATAAAGACAAAGCGCGTAAGGCAGCGATTGATAACGCGATTCATCAGGCACAGGAACTGGCGAATGGCTTTAATCGCAAACTGGGGCCGGTATATAGCGTGCGTTATCATGTTTCCAACTATCAGCCCAGCCCAATGGTGCGGATGATGAAAGCTGATGCTGCACCGGTGTCCGCACAGGAAACTTACGAGCAGGCCGCTATTCAGTTTGATGATCAGGTCGATGTAGTCTTCCAGTTAGAACCTGTGGATCAACAACCCGCTAAAACACCTGCTGCACATTAATACTTGTAGCCCGACGTATTCGTCGGGCTAATGCCTTTACCCGATATTGCCTCCTTTTTCTGTAATTTTCTGTAAAACCATGACGTAATCACCTATCTTTGCTCGCGGTTTCATCAAGGATAGGCTGACTGAAACGGTTAAGCGGACAAGGATGCGGGAGAGGGGGGATGGACATTTTTATTTCGAAAAAGATGCGCAATTTCATTTTATTAGCGCAAACCAATAATATTGCCCGGGCGGCAGAAAAAATCCATATGACGGCTTCGCCATTTGGCAAAAGCATTGCCGCGCTGGAAGAACAAATTGGCTATACGCTATTTACCCGCAAAGATAATAATATCAGCCTCAATAAAGCCGGACAGGAACTGTATCAAAAACTGTTCCCGGTTTATCAACGACTTTCTGCGATTGATAATGAAATCCATAACTCAGGACGTCGTTAACGAGAAATTGTGATAGGCATAGATAATACTTATCCGACAATTATTTTTGATCAGTTGATTAGTCTCGGAGATAAGTACGAAGGCGTGACCGCCCAGCCAGTTGAGTTCAGCGAAAATGGCGTTATCGATAATCTTTTTGACCGTCAGTTAGATTTTATTATCTCTCCACAGCATGTATCTGCACGAGTTCAGGAACTGGAAAACCTGACTATCAGTGAACTACCGCCGCTGCGATTGGGCTTTCTCGTTTCTCGCCGTTATGAAGAGCGACAGGAGCAAGAACTGCTTCAGGAGCTGCCCTGGCTACAAATGCGCTTTCAGAATCGGGCCAATTTCGAAGCAATGATTGATGCGAATATGCGTCCTTGTGGGATCAATCCCACCATTATTTATCGTCCCTACAGTTTTATGGCTAAAATCAGCGCCGTGGAGCGGGGACATTTTCTGACGGTGATCCCGCATTTTGCCTGGCGACTGGTGAATCCGGCAACGCTGAAATATTTTGATGCGCCGCACAGGCCGATGTATATGCAGGAATATCTTTATTCAATCAGAAATCATCGTTATACCGCCACGATGCTTCAGCATATTGCTGAAGATCGTGACGGGACAAACCATTAACCCAGCATCGATCCGGTTGCAATTAAATTACGGTGTAAGTCGAAGACGTGGCTAAGATCGTGGTGAATATGTCCGCCGGACGCATTTTCCAGATATCGATGCAGATAATCCCGATACATGGGATGTGCACAATGATCAATGGTGGTGCGGATAACGTTGTTATACGGATCCTGTGCGCCAAATCCACTGACCGCTTCGCTCCATAAATAACGTGCCGCACGCAACATGGCGACGTTCATAAACAGATCCATGCCAATGCCGAAGAAAAACGACAGGCGAGGGGCGAAGTCATCAATTTTCAGCCCGGCGGAGATTGCTGCTTTGATGTACTCAATCCTATCGGCGAGCGTAAATGCTACCTGCTGCACGCAGTTGGCACCCGCTTCACCCATGTGGTAACCGCTGATACTGATGGTATTAAATCGCGGCATGTTGCCGGAACACCAGGCGATGATGTCTGCGATAATACGCATTGACGGTTTTGGTGGGTAAATATAGGTGTTGCGGCAAAGATACTCTTTGAGGATATCGTTTTGAATGGTGCCGGTCAGTTTATCGGATGTAACACCTTGCTCTTCTGCGGCGACGATATAAAACGCCAGTACTGGTAGCACTGCGCCATTCATGGTCATCGAAACCGACATTTTATCCAGCGGGATCTGGTCGAACAGGACTTTTATATCTTCCACGGTGTCGATAGCGACGCCCGCTTTGCCGACGTCGCCCGCCACGCGTGGGTTATCGGAGTCGTAGCCTCGGTGGGTGGCAAGGTCAAACGCAACGGAAAGACCTTTTTGCCCGGCGGCCAGGTTACGGCGATAAAAAGCGTTGGACTCTTTTGCTGTCGAGAAACCAGCATACTGACGGATGGTCCACGGTTGGGCGGTATACATAGTGGCACGCGGGCCACGAACGTAGGGGGGCAAACCAGGAAGGGTACCCGTCACCTCCAGATTATCGAGATCGGCTTCGGTATACAGCGGCTTGATGGCGATCCCTTCCGCGGTTTGCTGAACCAGCGAGTCGACAGTTTTCTCCCGACGGCTCAATTCCTTGTTGGCAAGCTGTTGCCACACCTGCACGTTAGACATTATTTGCTCCGTAAAACGCAATCAAAATGAGGGTATTTGCGCTTACGGTGAGCTTTTTACGTGGGTTTGTCGCCAGCAAAAAAATGCATTCAGACGTCGTTTTTTGCCGCCTGAGATTTGTCTATTTTGCGATGTGATTCAAGGAATACAAAAAGAAGTGAGGATAACGCCTGATATGTGCTATCAGGCGTTATTTGATGGATTAATCCTGACGAAGAACTTTGTGACCATAATCGAGCAACGCATCAGTGACTTTACGCATCATGCGGCTTTCAGGAGCAAAGCGGTGCCAGTAGAGCATCCGGCGTTGAAATAGCCCTGGCGTTAAGTCAATCAGTTCGCCGCTGGCCAGCTCTTTCTCGATTTGCTGGTGCGGGATAAATCGCGCGACAGGACTGGACGTGTACTGCTTAATCAG
>OJUL01000830.1_pt1 | contig 9693 bp, 10 predicted proteins | sample 1601491 | NCBI WGS metagenome assembly OJUL01 (sample SAMN04436862, study PRJEB24849) | human gut metagenome | biome: human gut; feature: NICU; material: stool | host: Homo sapiens | place: USA: Saint Louis, MO | collected 2011-11-09 | reverse complement strand
GTTATCGAGAAGCTTTTTTTTCCTTTGAACCAGAAATTGAATTTAAATTAAACGCAGAGTCTGTTTCAAAAGTAATTGAAATTAGATCCTTTATAGTACTTAAAGAAAATGTGTCAGGATATTCTTCGGAAAAATTTCACCCAGATTATGACGGACAGACTTTTGATTTACAAGCGCACCAAATAATCGCTATTGGAACTGCAAAAAATTTCGATGTTCAAAAAGATGATAGGGATCTGGAAACACTTCCTTCTATTATTCAGATAACAAAAATGAATGATATAAAAAAGGGGAGCCTTAGTGTAGACACAGATAATAATAATTATGTATTAGTAGGTTTGTCGGAAAATGTTTATGCCCAATATGCTCAACTTGGAAAGACTATATTTAAAGCATCAGTATTTAGTTTAGTCCTATTACCTGCACTCATGGTTGTTATACAAAGAATGCATATAAATAAGGATGATCCAGATATGAATTCACGACATTGGTTTCAAGTGATTAATACACTTTTATCAAAAAATGGATTTGATATAGATGATATAAGTATAGATGACAATTCACTACTTGTTGTGTGTCAAGCTATATTTTCTGATCCGATTGCCCGCAGTTTTAAAGAATTAGATGAATGTAGTGAAAGGATGTGATCGTAATGCAGTTAATGTATCTATCGCAAGAGGCAATTAATGATATAAAAATGAACTTCAAAAAATATAAATCACATTTTAATGATGATACAAATGAATGGTTTATGGATCAGTTCCAAAAAAGAGGATGGATCCATGGATCAAAAATTCAAGTTGAAAATTTTGAAATGGATTATGATGAAAATTTTAATTTGTCGGATAGGAAAAACATAGAAATTTTACATGATGCACTTAAAGAATTAAGTCCGGCAATTGCTACGGATGAAAGACTTTGGGCTGGAATGCTGTTTGGTCAGTTTTGGAAATATGCGAAATATCGTAGAGCTGAGGAATTGCAAAGTGGTATTGAGCGAGATATTTTAAATTCTTTTTTCTTTATGAGAGGAATCAAGAGAAGTTGTTTTATGAATTGTCTTTCTAGACTTTGGTGGGCAGGAAGACTTTTTTATGACAAGGAGGATAAAAATCATTACCATTTACTTGATTTGATATGTGAAAATGCATTTGCTTCAAATCTTATTCTTATGTCATCTAACAATTTTATGTCAAATAGACAATTGGCTTTGGGTGTGTTGGATGCAATTCAAGAACGAAAAGATAAAGGTGAAGAAATAAAAAGATACCATTTTGTCGAAGCAAATAAATATGTGAATTGTATTGGAGGTGTTTCATTATTAGATGTGATGACAAGAAATGAAGTAAAGTTGCTAGCTGGAAAAGTTTTGGAAACAAAGTATGGAATAATGAAAAACCTATAAATATCAACAAGGATTAAAAGTTTAATGTTAAAAAAAAGATGATAGTTTTTCTTTATCTATCTGTAGACAAATATAAAAAGAGTAATATGATTCCGGAGTGGTTGGAAGTGAAGTTCGATTTTAGTGGGAAATCATACTTGAAATTTTCATTTGCAGAAGTTTAAGTGAAAAGCTAATTGAACTTACATTTTCTTTAACTGTGCCGACTTTAGTATATTTTAATCAAGTAAATAAAGATAGGGAAGAAAGATTAGAAAAAGAAAGAGCGATAGCTATTCCTGATCCGTTGGATAGACCTGCAAGAACAATACCTATAAGTGAAGGGACGAAGAATCGTTCTATACATGTAATTGTAGGACCTGGAACAGGACAGTTATGATTGTTGACACCAATCGAGAAAGAACGTATTCAGGGATTTGATGATGACTGGACAAAGTGGTCAGACATCAATGGCGTAGTGACAGAAATGCTTGCTCGCATGCGTAGATTCTGTATGGGTAGTGCTCTGGTAGTGCAGGTGGTTACACGTATGGGACAGATTATCAATGAGATTGTGGAGGCAGATCCATAAGTAAATCATACATAGGGGATGGTAGTTATTATGGCACGAAAAATGAAAGATGTTCTGCAATGTGCAGAGAAGCAAAACAATTATGATGAGACAGATATAAACTCTATTTATCAGTATGCATTAGGCATCGAAGGCAAGACTCTGTTAGAAATTCTTCAAGAAGCGAATCTGACTGAAGAAGATATAGAATGGGTTCGTACCAAGGAAACAGATAAAGGATTGCCAGGCAAGATTATCGAAGCATCTTATTTTGGTTACGAGCTGAATAGCAGGCAGGAGGCTGACTTTGGTAAAGTCGGAGCCGAGCTGAAAAGCACGCCTGCAGATATAGATAAATCTACGCAGCGATATAAGTCTGGCGAGACGATCAGTGTTACACAGATTGATTTTAGCCATCCAGTCGAGGATGATTTTTTTAAATCACATCTGTATGATAAGCTGAGAATGCTTCTAGTTATTTTCTATCATCGTAATAAGGAGTTGCCATCCAAGCTGTTCTACAACGTATTTTATGCGACTCTTTTTAAACCATCACTAGAAGATATTGCAATTATTGAAAGCGATTTTCATGAGATAAATCGAAAGATCCGTAGTGGCAATGCTCATTTATTGTCACGTTCCGATGGTACGTATCTCAGTACTGCTCCAAAATCTACTAAGACAGTATTCATAGAGCCGTATTATGGCGGCGAAAAGATTGTCAAACGTAGTTTCACGTTGAGAAAAGAATATGTGAATGTCATCCTTGCGTCGTATTACACAAGGATAAAAGCTACAAAAGAAGAAAAGTTCCTGAGTGAAGCAGAGCTTCTGGATTTGAAGCGAATGACATTTGCAGAAAAGATACAGGAACGTTTCAAACCGTATCTGTATAATAGCATTACTCAGATCGCAGAGACCTTGAATCTGTTTTACAAGCAGACAAATGCTGATTTTACGAAACTCGATGTGAGTATGATAAGCAAGGCTACTATTCCAGTTCTAACTGCGCGCATGCTGGGGCTGAAGAAATTGAAGTGCGAAGAGTTTACGAAAGCGGGTATCGTTGTAAAGACAATATTCTTCAATGTTCATGGAATCAACAAAGAGGAGTTCCGGCTAGATGATGTTGATTTTCTGGAAATCTACAACAGTCCAGACCCTTATGTAGAGATTGAGGTCGATGAAGAAACTGGTGAAGAATACGAAGTGTTTCGAACAGGATGGACGGATAGTGAACTTTATGCACAGTTGGACGGTCTGAAATATCTATTTGTAGTATTTCAGGAAGATCCTGATGGTGAAATCATCTTCAAAGGAAGTAAATTATGGGCAATGTCTAATAAAGATATTGACCTTGCATTTGAGGACTGGATGGATATCAGGAAAGTTCTTAAAGATGGAGTACAGCTGACACGTGTAAAATGGGGTGATGGTGAACGTACTGAGAATAATTTTCCTGGTGTTGCTGATGCAAGACGCATCCATTTGAGACCACATGGTAAGAAGGCATTTTATGTAGAGGCTAATGGCGAGACATGGGGCAATGGTCAGCTCAGTGATACGGAAGAGTTACCTGGTGGACGTCGAATGACGAGACAGAGCTATTGGTTGAACAATACTTTTGTTCGAGAAATAGTAAAGGATTTACTGGATAAAGATTAAATTGTATAACGAAAAGAGATTTACGGTGATTAAAACTTCTTGTTTCGGAAATGAATTTCTCGAAAATAAAGAAAATTCCAGTACATGCAGCTTGCAAGAGAAAAGTATAGTCGAGAAAATTTATTACAATTAACATTGATTACTTCTCATGTAGGTCGTCATATATATATTGTACGAATATGGCGAATTCAGGATTGAATCCAAAGACATTGCAATATTGATGGGACATTTGGATATATCTGTGACACTTAATATCTACATGCATACCGGTTATGATGATGCAAAGAAAAAGTTTGCCGGATTAAAAAGGTAAGGGAAGAACTGGAAAAGAAGCAGTCTGTAGCCCCCAAATATGCACAAACAACTCGTGTAAGCCTTATTTCATAAGGGTTTTTCTGACTTGGGAAATAACCCATTTGTACCACTAAATACACGAAAAAACATGAGAAAATATAAGAAAAAAGACCTTTCGAGAAAATGCTTCACAAAGTCTAAAAAGTCAGTATTTATAAGGATTTGAGAGGATATAAGGAGATAAAAAGATTATGATTAGAGTATTATTCGTCTGCCACGGCAACATCTGCCGTTCCCCCATGGCCGAATTTGTCCTAAAAGACATAACCCAAAAGGAAAACCTATCGAACAAGTTCTACATCGCATCCGCTGCCACCAGTACAGAAGAAATCGGCAACCCGGTACATCACGGAACCCGAAATAAACTGCGCGAGGTAGGCATTTCCACAGCGGGTAAATATGCAGTACAGATGAAAAAATCGGATTATGCAAAATACGATTATCTCATAGGCATGGATGAGTGGAATATCCGCAATATGAATCGTATTACAGGCCATGATCCGGATCATAAGATCTGTCGTTTGTTGGATTTTTCTGCGCATCCAAGAGACATCGCAGACCCATGGTATACAGGCAATTTCGAGGTAACCTATTCCGACATTGTAGAAGGCTGTCAGGCATTTCTTGAGACTTTGCGGCGTCAAAAGAAAATCTAGCTCTAGTACAGGCGGCGGAAAAACCATCAGCAAAATAAATACCAAAAAAGGTCTGATATTATGCGGAAAAGTCAATCAAAAAAATAAACAAAAACACCCAAAACACCCCCACAATATCTGTTGGCACACTTGTCTGAGTTTCAGTACATTGGTATATTCTTTTTAAGGATAATAACGCCGTTTCATACAAAAATATTCTGCTTACAAGCGTTTACGCCAATACGCAGAACAACGATACCGTCTGGAAAAAAATGCAGCAAAATAGTCAATTCCATTCCATATATCTGTAAAGATGATTACCAAGCCTATTAAGCCTGCATCAAAGCACTGAATGCATACTATCTGGAGGGTCAACATACACAACTTTCTTTAATAAAATTCAGAGATAAATATTTAGTTATGCATCAAAATATAAAGACAAAAAATCAAAACCAGGCTGGAGCGAACACATAGGCTACGAAACCGGCAGCTATAATATAGGAGAGGTAAGCGGCATCATGTCAGCCTTTTTAAGAATTTATCTAACCAACGTATCCTTGGTGGATGCATGTGTGGCAAGGCACAATCATTACTCTGTCAAAAGTATATGACCGCATCAGCAATCCGATTCATGGGCGGAATCTTGGACTGCACCACATTCAGACACGGCTAGGCCGGATTCCATTTGGTTTGCATGTGTTTTCCCCTGGCAGTTTCCACACTTTCGCTGTTCAGCATTCCAGCGTCCATAACTGGAGTCCTATTATCTGTGTCGCCTTCTACTTTGTACTCATGTTGTTTTACCACCTAAATAAAGAAATGCCTAAATCCCTCATGAAGATGGCAAAACATTACTGTTCATACCGCTATCCTCGGAGGCATTTTCATCAAGGGAATACTGTGCGATGCGCAACGCCCCCCCGAGTTCGTCAACGCCAAAATGCAGTTCACTGCATTTCCCCCAAAAAAGGACAGAACTGTGCGCCTCGAAACGTATTGCTATACAAAAACTATATTTTTAGCATACTGTGAACAGCAATGAAAAAGCGGTTAATTGAAAAGCTATTAATTGAAAAATCACAGACACAACAATCAAAAATATTCCGGACTGGAATAACTTCCGGATATATGGTATATTGATGATAAAAAGAGGAGACAGCGTTACCCCAAAGCCTTAATACCCCAAAGTCTTCAGTGACTCAAAAACGGTCTGAGCAATGGCTTCTGCTCCCAGTTCGTTGGGATGGACACCGTCCTGGAGGAAGAATTCGGGATGTTTGGCAGTCGCCTCATGAATATCGACAAAAGGCAGTCCTAGCTCTTCTGCAAGCTCACGGACTGCTTTTGCCGCTTCGCAGGCCATGTCAGCTTGTATCTTATAAGGCTTTGCGGGATTGAAATTCTCCGGGAACACAGATGCGGGCGACTGAGGATCACGTCCGGTCTGGAAGACAGCTCCTGGTAGGAGCGAATCAACTGCCGGTAGTCATCCTGGAAGGCTTCTGTGCTGATCCAGTTGTAAGGCTTTGTATCGTTGGTCCCCAGCATGATCAGGACCACATTAGGTTTAAAATCCAGGCTCTTTTTGTAGCGTTTATGGCTCGTATAAGGTCTGTCACAGATTTCCTGAAGGGTATATCCGCTGGCACCAAAATTTTTCACAGTATATTTGCGGCCGAGCAGACTTCCAAGCTGTGCGGGATAACTGTCATGGCTTTTATCTTTGATCGTGGCACCGTATGTGATACTGTCCCCCACACAGGCGATTCGTGTCTGGGAGGAATGGTCCAGCCAGAGAGCGGAGAGTATGACTGCCAAGAGAACGGCAATGCACAGCAGGCGATAAGAGAATTTTTTTTGTCTCATAAAGGAATTTTTCTCCTTTTTTCATATTTCGCAGGCATATTTCACAGGCATATCTTATTGTAAGGGCTAAAAAATGGAATTGCAAGGGAAGGATATAAAAATGGAAGATAGAATAAAAGAAGTTCTGGTGCGGACACCCTTCTGGGAACATTTGACAAAAGAACAGCAGGAGAGGGTGTGCCGGGATTCCAGAGTAGTGCAGTATCCCGCGGGAAGTCTGATCTATTCCCCTACCAGGGAATGTCTGGGAACCGTATTTATTTTAAAAGGTGTCATCCGTGCGTATCTCCTGTCTGACGAGGGAAAAGAGGTGACCATATATCGGATCAGGGAAGGGGATACCTGTGTACTCACAGCATCCTGCGCCCTGTCGGCCATTACCTTTGATGTGGAGATAGAGGCGGAAGCTGACTGCGAAGCCCTGCTGATACCTGCACCTGTATTTTCCGCTCTTGCGGCAGATAATATCTATGTGGAGAACTTTGCCTACAAGATTGCCACGGAGCGTTTTTCAAGCGTTGTGGAGGCTTTGCAGCAGATCATGTTCCTGAGCCTGACCCAGAGGATCGCGGCTTTTCTCATCGACGAATCCGCCCAGAGGAAGGATGACAGCATCCGTATGACTCATGAGGAAATCGCGAAAGCTATCGGAAGCGCCAGGGAAGCGGTGAGCAGAACCTTGAAACAGATGGTTAAAAAGGGGGATATCTCCCTGTTCCGCGGCGGGATCAGGATTGAAAATAAGAGCAGTCTTTATGAAATGCTGCCTTAAAGCAGACACTGCGGACAGTGATCTGATGTCTACTATACACATCCACTGTCCCGCGAGACATTTTTATGTGCCAGTGCATGAAAATCCCGAGGCAGCCAGCGTGAAATGGAGCAGAATACTCTATTTCTGTACATCGCGAAGCGTGTTGCTGTCCACAGAACTGCATTTTTTGCGGAGCTGTGAACAGCAAAATCTGACGGCTTCCTGCCATATACAAAAGGGTGTAGCACTCAGCCACACCCTTTTGTCATATTCTCAGCAGATTTACAAGCTGTGATTTTGGAACAACACCCACGGATTTTTCCGCAACCTTTCCGTTTTTGAACACCAGCACGGTTGGAATGTTCATAACACCGTAGGAGGAAGCAAGCCCCGGATTCTCATCCACGTTTACTTTGCCTACTTTGTACGCACCCTCGGATTCCGCTGCGATTTCTTCGATAACCGGTCCGAGCATACGGCAGGGCATACACCAGGTGGCCCAGAAATCCACCATTACAGGGACATCAGATTCCAGAACTTCACTTTTAAAATTTTTCTCATTAAATACCATTGCCATAATTATACACTCCTTATTTTCTATGATTGATCTTGGTTACTCGTCTTTATGGGCATATTCTATCAGATGCCGGTTTGTTTTTCTGTGACTGTGTCACACTGTGCTGGGATGTTTTTTTAAGTATTTCACAGCTCTGGTTCCTGCAAGCGCCCCTTCATAGACCGCTTTGGATACCTGGAGCAGGCCTCCGGTACAGTCGCCTGCAGCAAAAAGTCCGGGAAGGGCAGTGCTGGTGTCGGTCTCTACCATGATATGATTGTTTTCAATCATTAATCCCAATTTTCTCGCAATATCTGTACTCCCTGCGGTACCCAGCGCCACGAAAAGTCCGTCCAGAGGAAACTTTTCATGATCCTCCAACTCCAGCCATTTCAGAGTGGGATCTCCTCCGGCAGAAATGATCTTTCTTGTCTCAACCTGGATCGTTCCTAAGGCTTCTTTCTCAAAAGTCGGCTCCATACCGTTGGTGAGGATGGTGACTTTTGCTGCCAGAGGTTCCAGAACCTTTGCTTCATGCAGGGCATATTCACCGTTGCCGATCACGGCCACATCTTTCTGACGGTAGAAAAAACCGTCACAGATGGCACAGTAGCTGATGCCGCTGCCCTCATATCTGCGGGCTTCCTTTAGGGCAAGGGTGTTTCGCTTTGTTCCTGTGGCCAGGATCAATGCCTTTGTCTGATAAGTGGATAGAATCGTGTGGACTGTGTAGTCGCCGTCATACTCCACAGACAGCATTTCATCCTCTACAACCGGGACACCTAAAGTCTTGATCTGCTTTAGTCCGTTTTCATCCAGCTCCTGCCCGGAAACAGGGTCGGGCAGTCCGTAATAGTTTTCAATCTTTGCGGCTTTTTCCAGGGCACCGATACCCTTGTGTATAATGAGCGGCGTGATGCCGGAGCGTACTGCGTATAATGCGGCGGAGATACCGGCGGGACCTGCGCCGGCGATGATCAGTTTTTCCATATATTCAGGCACTTCCTTTCTTTCTACTCTTATCTTATCACAGATTTTACCAAAAGACACAGATTTTGTTGGTGACCTGGTTACATAAGAAAAAATCCTTTATAAAAACAGAGAAAAATGGTACAATATAAACATCAAGAAACGCCGGAAGGAGGAAAAATTGATGGAAGAGGAAAAAAAGATTGAAAGACTGAGGGCAATCATTGATGAAAGCGCCTATACAGTTATTTTAAGCGGTTCCGGCATGATGGCAGAGTGTGGATACATGGGAATGAAGACGCCGGAAAAGGCATATGAGATTGAAAAGACATACGGCGTGTCACCGGAGGATATTTTTACCAGTGTGTATTACAATAACAGGCCGGCAGAGTTTTTTAAATTTTACCGGAATGAGGTCCTTCAGGGAGATGTGGATACCAGTGAAACCTTTCGGACAGCCGCCAGAATGGAGCAGAAGGGAAGACTTAAGTGTATCATTACCGGAAATATATATGAGTATCCGCAGAAGGCAGGCTGCCGCAATGTGATCAACCTGCACGGAAGTATTTATGAGAATATCTGTCCCCACTGCGGAAGAAAATATCCGCTGAAATATATAAAGGCATCAAAGAAAGTACCTCTGTGTGAGGACTGCAGCCGTGTTATCCGCCCGCAGGTAGCTCTATTTGGCGAGATGATGGACAGCCGGCTCATGACAAAGGCAACCTGGGAGATTGAGAATGCGGATACACTGATCCTCCTTGGGACGACACTGGATTCAGAGGTGTTTTCCAAGTATATCAAATACTTTGAGGGAAGGAATCTTGTCATCATCCATAAAGAGCACCACCACTCAGACGGCAGGGCAGACCTTGTGATCTGGGATGAGCCGAGAAATATTTTTACTAAACTAGGCTATTAATATGAAAACCTAACAAA
>OJUL01000819.1_pt1 | contig 9815 bp, 9 predicted proteins | sample 1601491 | NCBI WGS metagenome assembly OJUL01 (sample SAMN04436862, study PRJEB24849) | human gut metagenome | biome: human gut; feature: NICU; material: stool | host: Homo sapiens | place: USA: Saint Louis, MO | collected 2011-11-09 | reverse complement strand
TCGCGTTTACTTCCTTATCCTTTTGGATCTCAATGAAAATATATGAGAAAAAAGAGTGTATATGAGTTGTATCCGGTCTGCCTGTAATAGAAGGAACGTTTTTGTGAAAAATGTCCCCTTGTCAGCGTATAGAAAAAGCGTTATGATGATAAGACAGTTTTATTTATACGGATTTTAATACGGCTTATTATAGGAGATATTTATGCAGTTATACGATTTGAACGATGTAGAGGAACGCGTTATCCTGGTGGGTGTACAGGAGGGGGACGGTGAGGACGCGGAGGAATCCGTGGAAGAACTTGCAGAGCTTTCCAAGACGGCAGGCGCGCAGGTGGTGGGCACTGTGATCCAGAAAAGAGAGCGGATCCATCCCGGCACCTATGTGGGAAAAGGCAAGATGGAGGAGCTGAAAATGCTGCTCACAGCTCTGGACGCCACAGGAATCATCTGTGATGATGAGCTGTCACCGGTGCAGATGAACAATCTGCAGCAGGAACTGGACTGCAAGGTGATGGACAGGACGCTTCTGATACTCGATATTTTTGCAGACCATGCGTCCACCAGTGAAGGGAAGATCCAGGTGGAACTGGCACAGCTCCGTTACCGGGCTGTCCGTCTTGTGGGACTAGGGAATTCCCTGTCACGTCTGGGCGGCGGGATCGGAACCAGAGGACCCGGTGAGAAGAAGCTGGAGATGGACAGACGTCTGATCAAAGAGCGGATTTCTCAGTTGAAGAGGGAATTGGAACAGGTAAAGCGCCACAGAGAATTACTTCGGGAGGGCAGGAAAAGAGAGCGGGTCATGACAGCCGCTATCGTGGGATACACCAACGCCGGAAAATCCACTCTTCTGAACACACTCACAGACGCAGGCGTTTTGTCGGAGGACAAACTGTTTGCCACTCTGGATCCCACAACGAGAATGCTGGAGCTATCCGGGGGAACCAGGATTTACCTCACAGATACCGTAGGATTTATCCGGAAACTGCCCCATCACCTGATCGAGGCATTTAAAAGCACTCTGGAGGAAGCAAAATATGCGGATATCATTCTGCATGTAGTGGATGCGTCCAATCCTCAGATGGAAGATCAGATGGGAGTGGTATATGACACCCTGCAGGAGTTGGAAGTGACCAATAAAAAGATGGTTACTCTTTTTAATAAGCAGGATAAGCTTTTGACAGAACAGATCCTCAGAGATCCCAATGCGGATCATGTGCTGCGTATCTCAGCGAAAACAGGGGAGGGACTGGAACAGCTTAAGGATGTGCTGGAAAAAATCGTGACAGAGGATCAGATCTATCTGGAGCGTGTGATCCCTTATAAAGACGCGGGGATCCTGCAGCAGATCAGGAAGTACGGACAGCTTATGGAAGAGGAGTACACAGACGGCGGGATCGCAGTAAAAGCAAGGGTTCCCAAGGACATCTACGGACGGCTGTAGGCTGTCATTCCTGCAGTCTGCAGGCAGATAAATGCAAAGACCGGAATTAATAATTTGATTAATAAACTACCATATATTGGAAACTTCAAAGAATGTTTACAATATATGGTAGTTTTTACTGTTGACGAAAAGTATAACCTTTGCTACAATAGACCTACAGCGTTTATACAGAGGCCATACTCTGTGAATGCGAGGCGGGACGGCAAGACGGTCCTGCTTCTTTACATATAAGGAGGAAAAGGAATGTTTCAGGTAGTAAAACGTGATGGGGAAATTGCAGAATTTCGTCTGGATAAGATTGCTGAAGCAGTCAAGAAAGCATTTGATGCCACAGAGAATGAATACAGCAGTGACATGCTGGATCTGCTGGCACTCCGTGTGACATCAGATTTCCAGAAGAAAATTGTAAAGGGGAAAGTTTCTGTGGAGGATATCCAGGACAGCGTGGAGAATGTACTGATCCAGGCAGGCTACTCTGATGTGGCAAAGTCTTATATCCTGTACAGAAAGCAGAGAGAAAAAATCCGCAATATGAAGTCTACGATCTTGGACTACAAAGAGATCGTAAACAGCTATGTAAAAGTGGAAGACTGGAGGGTAAAGGAAAACTCCACAGTGACTTACTCTGTGGGAGGCCTGATCCTGAGCAATTCCGGTGCTGTAACCGCTAATTACTGGCTGTCCGAGATTTACGACACAGAGATTGCTGAAGCGCACAGGAATGCGGATATCCATATTCATGATCTGTCCATGCTGACAGGATACTGCGCCGGCTGGTCTTTAAAACAGCTGATCAAAGAAGGACTGGGCGGCATTGAAGGAAAGATCACGTCCTCTCCGGCCAAGCACCTGAGCGTACTCTGTAACCAGATGGTGAATTTTTTGGGGATCATGCAGAATGAATGGGCAGGGGCACAGGCTTTTTCTTCCTTTGACACGTATCTGGCACCCTTTGTCAAGGCCGACAGCCTGAGTTATCCGGAAGTGAAGAAATGTGTGGAATCCTTTATTTACGGTGTCAACACACCGAGCCGCTGGGGTACCCAGGCACCATTTTCTAACATTACCCTGGACTGGACTGTGCCCAATGATCTGGCAGAGCTTCCGGCAATCGTAGGCGGAAAAGAGATGCCGTTTAAGTACAAGGACTGCAAAAAAGAGATGGATATGGTGAATAAAGCCTTCATTGAGACTATGATCGAGGGTGATGCAAACGGCCGCGGTTTCCAGTATCCCATTCCCACCTACTCCATAACCAGAGATTTTGACTGGTCTGACACAGAGAATAATAAGCTGTTATTTGAGATGACTTCCAAATACGGCACACCATATTTTTCAAATTATATCAACAGTGATATGGAACCGAGTGATGTCAGAAGTATGTGCTGCCGTCTCCGCCTTGATCTGAGGGAACTGAGAAAGAAAACAGGCGGATTTTTCGGCTCCGGGGAGAGTACCGGATCTGTGGGTGTTGTGACCATCAATATGCCGAGGATCGCTTACATGGCGGAGGATGAGGAGGACTTTTTCCGCCGTCTGGATCATATGATGGATATTTCCGCCCGTTCTCTGAAAATTAAGAGAGATGTGATCACAAAGCTTTTGGATGAAGGCCTCTACCCATACACCAAGAGATACCTGGGAAGCTTTGAGAATCATTTTTCCACCATTGGTCTTCTGGGCATGAATGAAGCAGGTCTGAATGCCAGGTGGCTGAAATGTGATATGTCAGATGAGAGGACCCAGGAGTTCTCAAAACGTGTACTGAACCACATGAGAGAACGTCTGAAAGATTATCAGGAAGAGTACGGCGATCTATACAACCTGGAGGCAACTCCCGCGGAGTCTACCTCCTATCGTCTGGCAAAGCATGACAGAAAACGCTGGCCGGATATCAGAACAGCGGGAAATGAGGGAGATACTCCATATTACACCAACAGCTCCCATCTTCCGGTGGATTATACAGCAGATATTTTCGACGCGCTGGATATTCAGGATGAACTGCAGACTCTGTACACCTCAGGCACAGTGTTCCATGCCTTTTTGGGAGAAAAACTGCCTGACTGGAAGGCTGCCGCGGCACTTGTGAGAAAGATCGCACAGAATTACCGCCTTCCTTACTATACCTTGTCACCAACCTATTCTGTCTGCAAAGACCACGGATATCTCTCCGGTGAACATTTTGTCTGCCCCAAATGCGGCAAAAAGGCTGAGGTTTACAGCCGTATTACAGGCTATTATCGTCCTGTACAGAACTGGAACGACGGAAAAAGCCAGGAATACAAGAACCGTACGGTCTATGACATTGCCCATTCCGATTTCAAGATCCAGACCCAAATGACGGCAGCGCCAGAGAGCGATGTGAGGATCCAGGAGTCAGATGCCGGACAGGTTACGGCAAAATATCTCTTTACCACAGAAACCTGTCCAAACTGTAAGATTGCAAAACAGATGCTGGAAGGTGAGGATTACGAGCTGGTGGATGCGGAAAAGAATCCTGAACTGGCCCGCAAGTTTGGCGTTATGCAGGCTCCGACACTGATCGTGATCAATGGTGAGGAGACAAAAAAATATGTGAATGCCTCCAATATTCAGAGATATGTGGATGAGGATTAAAGAGAAACGAACGGTTTATTCCAAATGTCATTTAAAGCATGATATTTGAAGCATCACATTTACCAGGTCGACAGACAAATACTGTTTGTCGGCCTTTTTTGCTAATTTTACTTTGAAAGCTTATTGCTGACAATATTTGACTTTGCAAGGGTCATCGAACAGAAAGTCCATGCTGGATTAGATATTCTTCATCTGGTGGGGCTTTTTTTACCTCTTTGCCATAGAGTAAACAAAGGCTGTTTTTTCAATAGGATGGCCTAAACTTGATGTTTTTGGCCTGAACTTGCATTGGTCATAACATATTTTTAATGTAAAATGGTCTTGAATAGAGTGTGTTTGAAAATTGCTTTCGGCAAGCTGTGCGTCACACCCTAGGGATATATTTTGTGATAAAGGAGGGCTTTTCCATATGAGAGCCGTCATGATAGAGGATTTGGTACCATGCAGGCAGGATTTATATAAGCACCTGCATCAATACGTAAGAATCTGGTTGTTTTGGAGGAGAAGGGAGGGCATACCGATATGATGGATATGATAGACACATGGATGGTGCTGGTGTTCCCGTTCCTGGATTTTATGCCCTTTGGCCTGCCCCGGTACTGGCTGTTCCGGGACAGGCTGCGGATTCCGTTTCGGTATATCACGGTGCTGTTGGGGAATCTGTTAGAGAACGCGGTGGAAGCCTGTAAACGGCAGGCGAACACGGCTCAGACCATCAAGCTTCGGATAAAGCAGCGAGGCGGCTCGGCACTTCTGATCCTGGTGGATAATCCATGCCTGACACCTGTTGTGTTTGACGGGGACATGCCCTTGTCCTCCAAACGAAAGGGAGCCGGGATTGGAACTTACTCTGTTCGGGAGATTGCTGTACGGTATGGCGGGACCGCGCAGTTTGAGCAGAAAGCGGGAGTATTCTATGCCTCGGTGCTGCTGAATATCGTCCCGGACGTGACTGGAAAAGAGGCACCGGCAGGGAATGTCTGTTTGCCTAAATGACCTTGGGATTATTCCGGGGGTTTTGGTATTTTAAGTTGAAAAATTGGTTTTTTTGTTGAATGGTTTCCGTTGACAAGGTAACACATTTTCTTCATAATAGGAAGTAGGAAGAGAAAGATTTCTGTCCGCAGATAACTGCCGGATAGGAGCAAATATGGCAAAAAGTGAAACCTTTCAGGAGCTTGATCTGAGCAATGCATTTCTGTTTGCATTGGTTTTAGGAATACCGGAGGTATGCAGATTAGTTCTGGAGCTGATTTTAGGACGGCCTATGGGAAAAATCCAGGTGCACGTAGAGAAGAGTCTTCTGTACAGCTCCGATTTTAAAAGTGTCCGTCTGGACGTTTACGCATCCGAGGCATTTCGTCTTGACTGTGATATAGAAATGCAGAATAAGGACCAGAAAAATCTGCCAAAGAGAAGCCGTTTTTACCAGGCTGAAGCAGATGTGACTGCACTTAAGCCCGGTGAGGATTACAGTTGTCTTAGAGACAATTATATTATATTTATCTGTACTTTTGACCCGTTTGGTAAAGGATTGTACCGTTACGTATATGAAAATATCTGCCATGAGACAGGTATGCCCCTCAATGACGGAACAAAAAAGATATTTCTAAACACAAAAGGGAGAAATGATCCAGATGTATCCCCTGAACTCGTGCATTTTCTCAAATATGTGGAAAACACCACAGACGAGTTTGTGGAGAAAGCAAATGACCCGGTGATCAAGACGATCCATGATCAAGTTACAGAGCTGAAAAAGAGCCGGGAATGGGAGGCGAAGTATATGAAATTTGAGGAGTTACTGTTGGACAGAGAACAGGAAGGCAGAGAAGAGGGCTTGGCCCAAATGTCAAAGCTGATCAGGCTTCTTCTCCGTGATGGCAAGGCAGAACAGATACCGCTTATAACAGAAGATCCTGAACTCAGGGACCGGCTATTAAAACAGTATCATATCTAAATTCTCATATCTATAAATTTCTTTGCAGTACCGGGCGGGAATCTGCCCGTCCGGCGGACTGCATCTTATCATCTATGATATTATCGGAACTGTTCCGTATATTCACAGATACGAAAATATCCATGCAGACCCAATCATAATAAAAAGGCAGTACACTGTGCCTGTAAATCTTTCTATTCCGGATTCTGATATGCAAAAAGGCAGTCAGGAAAAGTCCCGGCTGCCTTTGGCATAAAATATAAGTAAAAGAAAATACAGGCTTATTTATTCTGGCTCTTCTCAGCTTCAGCCATCTTCATAGCGCGAACCTTCAGAGGCAGACCGAACAAGGTGATAAATCCGTCAGCATCGTGGTGGTCGTACAGATCTCCGGTTGTGAAGGAGGCTAGTGACTCACTGTACAGGCTGTACGGGGAAGTGGTACCGGCTTTGATAATATTGCCTTTGTACAGTTTGAATTTCACTTCACCTGTCACATACTGCTGTGTGCTCTCAACAAAAGCCTGGATAGCTTCGCGCAGCGGTGTGAACCATTTTCCTTCATATACGATTTGAGCAAACTGGCTGCCCAGTTTTTTCTTGGTCTCCATAGTGTCACGGTCCAGGATCAGTTCTTCTAACTGGTCATGAGCCTCCATTAAGATAGTTCCGCCCGGTGTCTCATAAACTCCGCGGGATTTCATACCAACAACACGGTTTTCCACGATATCAATGATACCGATCCCATGTTTTCCGCCCATGGCATTCAGCTCTGTTATGATTTCGGAAACCTTCATGGATTTTCCGTTCAGACTTGTGGGAACACCTTTTTCAAAGGTCATAGTCACATATTCCCCTTCATCAGGAGCCTTCTCAGGTGTTACACCCAGAACCAGCAGATCGTCGTAATTCGGTTCCTGTGCCGGATCTTCCAGTTCCAGTCCTTCGTGGCTGATGTGCCATAAGTTACGGTCACGGCTGTAGCTGTGGCTGGCGTCAAAGGGAAGGTTAATGCCGTGTGCCTTACAGAATTCAATCTCGTCCTCACGTGACTGCATGGTCCATACATCTGTCATACGCCATGGAGCGATGATCTTCAGATCAGGAGCCAGAGCTTTGATCCCAAGTTCAAAACGGATCTGGTCATTTCCTTTTCCGGTAGCGCCGTGGCAGACAGCGGTAGCGCCTTCTTTTCTTGCGATCTCAACCAGTTTTTTTGCGATTCCCGGACGTGCCATGGAGGTTCCCAGCAGGTATTTGTGTTCGTATACAGCGCCTGCCTGTACACATGGTACAATGTAGTCGTCACAGAACTCGTCAATGATGTTTTCAATATATAATTTGGAAGCGCCTGATAATTTGGCGCGTTCGTCCAGTCCGTCCAGTTCATTTCCCTGTCCGCAGTCCACACAGCAGCAGATAACTTCGTAATCAAAATTTTCTTTCAGCCACGGTATCAGCGCTGTGGTGTCCAGCCCGCCTGAATATGCTAAGATAACTTTTTCCTTCATGATGAATTCCTCCTGTATTTTCCGTTTTCTATGTACTAAAATTTTGTATTTGCTTTCGACATGCTTTACTATACAACATCTTTTATATTTATGCAATAGTAAAATGAAAAAAATGTAAAATTATTTTAGGGGAGATATTTTTGAGAAAGGAAGTTTCCTTAATTAATATATGGAATGATCCGAATTTATATAACAAAAAAACTGGAAAAATTCTCAAGAAAAAGCTTGCATATTATACAGAAAAGATGTATGATTATGCAATCGAAGAACAGTTTATGCAGAATCCTGGTAACAGTTCAGACTTCCACTGTCCCGCGAGGTGTTGCCTTGCATTTGCAAGGCAATCCCGAGACAGCCACGCGCCAGACTGCGGTTTTGCAGTCTGTGTGTATGATTTTGTTGCTATGAAGCCGAAAGGCTGAATAATAATCTGGCCCGTCAACGGTTCAGCATTCTACTGTCCCGCGAGATGTTGCCTTGCATTTGCAAGGCAATCCCGAGGCAGCCACGCGCCGGACTGCTGGACTGCATTTCCTGCAGTCTGAGTGCATGCCCCTGCAGCTATGAGGCCAGATGGCTGAATCGAAAACTGACCCATACAGGCAGCTTTTTAGGAAATGAAATTAAGACCATGATCAGTCATGAAAAAGGCCGCGGCGCTTTGCCTCAGAGATTATTTTGTCAAGCAGCTCCTGTTCACTCTTGGTACTTTTGAAAGCACCTTCCAACCTGGATTCACACTTAGTTTCAAGCTTATCTTTTAGCCTGGATTCACACTTAATTTCAAGTTTATCTTCCAACTTGACTTCACATTTGGATTCTTCGCCGGTCTGCTTTTTTGTTTGGATTTCTGCCTTTTTCTCAGAGCTTTTCAATTGCTCACCCCTGATACCATTATAAAACTGTGAAATGTGTAGGTGAACTGGTAAATAATGGAAATAAAGCTGCCTATCTTAAGAGACTTATGTATTGCGGTATACTGTGTAGGCAATAATATCAATAAACTCACTGTTTGAAGGACATCTCAAAAGTTTACAGCCGGATAGTTCCTGCAGATAAGCTTTATTATTGTCCCAGCACTTTTCAATAACGGTCCGGATGTCCCGTTCTACACTGACTTTGGTAACCCCATATTTATGAGCGATGACAGGATAGATATCTTTTGTCACTTTGAGACATTCATCGTAATTCTCAGCGGCAATGTGTATGGCGTCGAGCAGATAGCGGTATCCCTTGTATTTCGATGTAATGCCAAATTGCCTTATGATTTTATCCTTTGTATGCATATTTATTTACCCTCCTCATGTTTTCTATAATATTATAGAGGAGAATGGCAGACAGGAAGGAAAGTTCGACATTATAATACAAAAAAAGACCTGAGAATCATAGTGGGGAGTACAATAGGGTACAGGGGGAGTACAATGGAATTCAGTATTTTTGGATGATTTAAGAACAAAAAAAGACCCGGATGCCGGTAAAACCGGGCATTCCGGGTAAATGAAAAGTGGACCTGGCGGGAATCGAACCCGCGTCCGAAAGTCTATCCCTTGAGGCATCTCCCATCACAGTCATTCTTTTAACATTCCCTTATACAACCGCCGGATGACAGGCTGATGTACTCAGTAGCTTCATGAATCTTTTACTTTCTCAAAGCTTTGAAAGTAAAGGGCCCTGCAAAGTCGATGCCGGATTCCCAGGCAGCAGGTGACCTGGGGCCGACAAGCTGCAATTAGGCAGCTAACGCTAAATTATTATTGTCTGCGTTTATATTTAAGTTCCAGGTTGTTGCGCAGTCCCGGAGTCTGCGGATGGCTTCCCCAACTTCAAAACCCCCGTCGAAACCAGTACAAGCCCATTACTGGACTTCACTATGGAAGTATACTATAGGATAGCGTTTTTTTTGTGTTTTGTCAAGGGGAAATGATAAAAAAAATTCCGGGGCGGTCAGCGCCGTTCAGAGCAGAAGACTTGTATTATTGCATGGTGAAGCACAGGAAAATCCCGAATCTGCCGGCCACAAAATGCGGACACCGGGATAAAGAGACCAGGCTTGACAGATAAATCTGTCTGGGATAGACTTATTTTAGATTCAGATGAAGAATAAGGGGAAAGCAGAGAATAGGGCTGTTATGGACCGTTTCTTTGCAGACAGGGGAAATATGAAGCTTTTTCATAAAAAAAGAAGATTCCGGTATGGTTTTTTGATGCTCTTTATACTCCTTACCGCGCTTGCAGTGCCTGTGTGGGGACGGGCCGGCGGTGGTGGAAGTTCAGGAGGCGGCGGAGGATCAGGCGGAGGAGGCGGATA
>OJUL01000817.1_pt1 | contig 9823 bp, 7 predicted proteins | sample 1601491 | NCBI WGS metagenome assembly OJUL01 (sample SAMN04436862, study PRJEB24849) | human gut metagenome | biome: human gut; feature: NICU; material: stool | host: Homo sapiens | place: USA: Saint Louis, MO | collected 2011-11-09 | reverse complement strand
GTCGGCGGTGCGCGTACTGCTCTTTATTCCTGGCTTTTTGCACGTAACCACGGCGGTGAGTTTGTGCTGCGTATTGAAGACACCGATCTCGAACGCTCCACCCCGGAAGCAATTGAAGCCATCATGGATGGCATGAACTGGCTGAATCTGCAATGGGACGAAGGCCCCTATTTCCAGACCAAACGTTTCGATCGTTATAACAATGTAATCGATGAGATGCTGGAAGCCGGTACCGCTTACAAATGCTATTGCTCGAAAGAACGTCTGGAAGCGCTGCGCGAAGAGCAGATGGCGAAGGGTGAGAAGCCGCGTTACGATGGCCGCTGCCGCCATAGCCACGAGCACCATGCTGATGATGAGCCGTGCGTCGTGCGTTTCGCCAACCCGCAGGAAGGTTCGGTTATTTTTGACGATCAGATCCGCGGACCTATCGAGTTCAGCAACCAGGAACTGGACGATCTGATCATTCGCCGTACCGATGGTTCCCCGACCTATAACTTCTGCGTGGTGGTAGATGACTGGGATATGGCGATCACTCACGTGATCCGCGGCGAAGATCATATCAACAACACGCCGCGCCAGATCAACATCCTCAAAGCGCTGAATGCGCCGGTGCCGGTTTATGCGCACGTGTCGATGATCAACGGCGATGACGGTAAAAAACTTTCCAAGCGCCACGGCGCAGTGAGCGTGATGCAGTACCGCGACGACGGCTACCTGCCGGAAGCGCTACTCAACTATCTGGTGCGCCTGGGCTGGTCTCATGGCGATCAGGAGATTTTCACTCGCGAAGAGATGATTGAGTTCTTCTCGCTGGGCGCGGTGAGCAAATCCGCCAGTGCCTTTAACACCGATAAACTGCTGTGGTTAAACCATCACTATATCAATACCCTGCCGGCGGAGTATGTGGCAACGCATCTGCAGTGGCATATCGAGCAGGAAAATATCGACACTCGCAACGGCCCGCAGCTGGCTGAGCTGGTGAAACTGCTGGGCGAGCGTTGCAAGACGCTGAAAGAGATGGCCCAGAGCTGCCGCTACTTCTATGAAGAGTTCGCTGAATTCGATGCCGACGCCGCGAAAAAACATCTGCGTCCAGTGGCGCGTCAGCCGCTGGAAGTGGTTCGCGATAAGCTGGCGGCGATTAGCGACTGGACGGCGGAAAACGTCCATCACGCGATTCAGGCAACAGCTGATGAGCTGGAGGTGGGGATGGGTAAAGTCGGTATGCCGCTGCGCGTGGCGGTTACCGGGGCAGGGCAATCTCCTGCGCTAGACGTTACTGTCCATGCTATCGGTAAATCCCGTAGCGTAGATCGTATCAATAAAGCGCTGGCTTTTATCGCTGAACGCGAAGGCCAGGCGTCCTGACGGCGACGCAGCTGAAACAACGGCAGGTTACCCTGCCGTTTTTTTTGCCTGTTATTCCGGACTGGCGATGCCGAGGCGGGCAAGAAAACCGCTAATCCCTTCCCGGGCCAGCAGATCGCGGAGCTGCAGCTGTTCTGCCGGAGTCATCAGCTGTAGGGTTTCCGTGATTTGCCGCCAGATCGCGTCTGCCTCATTGACCAGGTATGCACCTGGCGATTCCGCGAGATGATTGTCGGTAAGCAGATGGCGTCTGGCAGGGATGTTGGTCAGAAACTCGCGTACCGGTTGGTCGATAACCACCAGTCGCGCTCGCCCCCCTTTAACGCCGGGTATTGCTTCGGTGCGCCATTGTTTCTCGCGAACCCAGCGATTGATCGTTTGTCTGGCCAGCCCCAGGCAGTCGGCAAGCTCTGCGGGCGTCATTTTATCTTTCAGTTTCATCATGGTTTACCGATCGCGGATCCCTAACCGAAGCAGTAACCCGGTGATCCCCTCGCGCAGCAACAAAGACATAAGCTGCTTCTGCTCGCTGGGGGTGAGTTCTTTACTGAGGGTCAGCAGCAGCGATTCCAGATCGCTATCATGGGGAGAATAGATGCCGGGCGTCTCCGCCACGCGCTGGGCGCTGCGGATAAACTCCCTGACTTGCTCATTGACATGGACCAGGCGCGCTTTGCCGCCCTGGACGCCAGGTCGCGGAGAGGTTTGCCAGCCTTCTTTCCGCACCCACTTATTGATAGTTTGCCGACTGTAGCCGGTTAGATGGGCAATTTCTTCAGGTGTCATTCGTTCCTTGAGCATACTATTTCCTGAGTAAATGTATGGGAATTAGCTGCCCATGTTATAGCATCCTTTTACGTGAAAAGGTGACCTGTTTAACTTCTGACTGCGATAAGGCTCGCAATGTCAGCAAGTTGCCTGCTTTTTCAGCGATTGAATCGGGAAGGATAATTTTGCCGTTGACACCTGAGCGAGGAATTCATATTATGCCGCCCGTCAACACGACACGCTTTACGTTACGGGGCTATAGCTCAGCTGGGAGAGCGCTTGCATGGCATGCAAGAGGTCAGCGGTTCGATCCCGCTTAGCTCCACCAAAATTCAGAACCCTCGCTTCGGCGGGGGTTTTTGTTTTTAGCGGGTTTCATGTAAAGCACTTTCTGGTTACGTCAGTTAATCTCCAGCAATTAAAATCGAAAGTAATTTCAGACTTTTTCCTGATAATTCGCCTTGCCTGCCCTAAATAAGCAACATAACATTTCCCCCATTAAACGTGATGAGGTTTCTGGAGTTTTAATTAACAATAATGCTTGATAAAATTAACATTAATATCAAAAAAACTCTATTGGCCTTTATCATTTGTTTAGTCGCTATTCCGCTGGCTCGTTTTATTTCACCGCAAACGATAATTGACGGCAACCTTATTTATATTGCCTGGCTGCCAATCAGCGTGATGTTTTCTGTTATTTTTATCTTTGGCCGCTATGCAATTGCGCCATTAATTCTCGCGTTTGCCATCACCAATAGTTTTCTCATTAAATTAACGCTGCCGCAGGCGTTTATCTTACTTTTTTGTCAACTGTTCGCCGTGTTTGTCTCCTGCGCTATTCTGCGACTGTTGGTGGGGAAGCGCTGGCGCTGCGGTCCAACGGCAAAACATATGGGGGCGCGGATCTTCTGGGGCGGCTTCTTCGCGCCGGTGCTCCTGAAAATCACCATGTATCTCGCCGGACAATATTTTGCGTTTCCATTAGCTATTACCAGTTACTTTGGTAGTATGCCGTTGATTTATACTGTAATAGATATCCAAAGTTTAATCAGTGCGGCATTAATTTTTACGACGTTTCTTTATTATCCAATGCGGATGATTATCAGTCCGCGCTACGCCCGACGTTTCTGGCAGCAGGAATGTTTACCGTGGCTGGCACCGCAATATCGCTCCTTTACCCTATATTGGTTTATCGCGTTGGCGGTGATATTAACGCTATTGTGTGCGCCGTATCAGTCTGAATTTATTGCCGGTTATTTAGTTCCGGTTATTTTTATTGTCTACTTTATCGGTATCAGTCGAATAGGCCATGCGCTATTGCGTATTTCATGGTCTGTCTCGGCCTTTTTGCTGGTGGTATATAACAAAAACTTTCTCCAGGGGGTGCAAAGCGAGTATTCACTCTCCTTTGTGCTGTCGGTTCTGATCTCCTTTACTATCTGTTTGTTTTATATGGCCGACATCTATGCCCGCAGCGACCGCAACAAACGCCGCTGGCGTAGCCAGGCGGAAGAGGATCCGCTGACCGGCTTGCCTAACCTGCGCGCGCTGGAGAGCCATTTACAGAGCTGTCCTCAGCAGGCTATCTGCAGCCTGCGTATTGATAATCTCGACTTTCTCAGTCGGCATTATGGTCTGATGATGGGGGTGGACTGTAAACGGCAGATTATTCGGGCGCTGCAACCGCTGCTGGGAGCGGCGGATAAAGTCTTCCAGGTACCGGGCAGCGAACTGATCCTCGTGCTTGATGGACCGGAGCCGTCGTCCCGCTTGAACCATATGGTCGCGGTCCTCAACCACAAAAAGTTCAGCTGGCACAATCAGCCGCTGGATTTGGAGTTTGGCGCGGCCTGGGGCCGCGATGACGGTCAGGGTGAGGGACTTTACCAGATGCTGGGCCAGCTAAGCTGGCTTTCCGAACAGGCGGGCAGTGAACGTCGGGTGCTGGCGCTGGACGAGGAGCAGGATCTGGTGGTGGATCAAACTACCGAGCAGGTGCGCCTCCTTATGCGCGTCAAGCAAGTGCTCAAAGATCGCGCGCTGATGCTCTATGCGCAACCGATTCAGAATCCGGAGGGGGAGGGTTATCATGAGATCCTCACGCGCATGCGCTGTGGCGATAGCGTCATTATGCCCGACCGATTCATTCCGCTGATTGTGCAGTTTAACCTCAGCCAACGTTTTGACATGCTGGTGCTGGAGACCTTGTTCAGTATGCTCCATAAGCATCCCGGCCAGCGATTCTCGGTCAACCTGCTGCCTGCAACTCTGATGCAAAAGAACAGCGCAGGGCAGATTATCGCGCTGTTTCAACGCTATAGCGTCTCGCCAGAACTTATAACTATTGAGGTGACCGAAGAGCAGGCCTTCTCTAATGCGGACACCAGTCGGCAAAATCTTGAAGCGTTGCGCGCGTTTGGCTGCGCCATCGCTATTGATGACTTTGGCACCGGCTATGCGAACTATGAACGTCTGAAACATCTACAGGCCGATATCATTAAGATTGACGGCTGCTTCGTCCGCGACATCCTCACGGACCCGCTGGACGCCATCATGGTAAAATCGATTGTCGAGATGGCGCGGGCGAAACAGATGAGCGTGGTGGCGGAATATGTCGAAAGCGAACCGCAAAAAGCGCGCTTGCTGGAGCTGGGCGTGAATTATCTGCAGGGTTATCTGATCGGTAAACCACAGCCGCTGGGTGAATGACGGGCAAAAAAAAGCCGGGCATTGCCCGGCTCAGATGACTGACGTCTGTTACAGAACCAGCGCCGCAATCGAGGCGGACAACACGCTAACCAGCGTGGGGCCGTACACCAGCTTCAGACCGAAGCGAGAAACTACGTTGCCCTGTTCTTCGTTCAGACCTTTGATCGCCCCGGCAATAATACCGATAGATGAGAAGTTGGCGAAGGAGACCAGGAAGATAGAGATAATGCCTTCCGCGCGCGGGGAGAGCGTCGAGGCAATTTTCTGCAGATCCATCATGGCGACGAATTCATTGGAGACCAGTTTGGTAGCCATAATACTGCCCACCTGCAGCGCTTCGCTTGCCGGCACACCCATCACCCAGGCGACCGGGTAGAAGATATAGCCGAGGATACCCTGGAAGGAAATGCTATAGCCGAACCAACCGGTCACGGTGGCGAACAGGGCATTCAGCGCCGAGATCAGCGCGATGAAGCCGATCAACATCGCCGCCACGATAATCGCGACTTTAAAACCTGCCAGAATATACTCGCCCAGCATTTCGAAGAAGCTCTGACCTTCGTGCAGATTCGACATCTGCAGATTTTCTTCGCTCTCTTCCACGCGGTAAGGGTTAATTAATGACAGAACGATAAAGGTGCTGAACATGTTGAGCACCAGCGCCGCAACGACATACTTTGGCTGCAGCATGGTCATGTAAGCGCCTACGATGGACATGGACACGGTGGACATCGCCGTCGCCGCCATGGTGTACATGCGGTTGCGCGACATTTTGCCGAGAATATCTTTATACGCGATAAAGTTTTCCGACTGGCCGAGGATCAACGAGCTCACGGCGTTGAAGGACTCCAGCTTGCCCATGCCGTTAACTTTCGACAGGACGGTACCGATCGCGCGAATGACAATCGGCAGGATACGAATATGCTGCAAAATGCCGATCAAAGCCGAAATGAAGACGATAGGGCACAAAACTTTGAGGAAGAAGAAGGCCAGGCCTTTATCGTTCATGCCGCCGAACACGAAGTTTGTCCCTTCGTTGGCAAACCCGAGGAGTTTTTCAAACATCTCGGAAAATCCTTTCACAAAACCCAGACCAATATCGGAGTTGAGGAAGAACCAGGCCAGCAGGACTTCAATGACAAGCAGTTGAACAACATAACGAATACGGATCTTTTGGCGGTCATGGCTGACCAACAGGGCCAGTATAGCCACCACAACGATCGCGAGGACAAAATGCAAGACGCGGTCCATAGTTGCTCCAAATATGAGGCAGGTTAAATTTCCGTGCACATTCTATGCAACGGCTTTAAAGAAAACGAGATCAATTGCACACTATTGCAAGGAACTGTGACCAATGGCAAAAATAGTGATCCAACATCCACTTTTGTTATGTTACGTAAAGGTTTTAAAAGTTGCATTCTTGTACTACTCTTAATAGCGGGCTGGATCTCGTTTTCTGACGCCCGTATTTCATTTCCGGCCAGCTATTGTTCCCTTCTATCACAGCAATCATTATCTCCATTCTAAATGAACTTGATAATCATTCGCATTTTGATAGCATGAAACATAGCAAAGGCTATATTTCCAGAGGCAGAAGATGACTAGCAGTCGCGTTGAGAATAGCAGTAGTCGCGCCGCGCGCAAGGTGAAGCTCGCCTTAATGGGCCCGGCTTTCGTCGCTGCCATTGGCTATATCGATCCGGGTAATTTCGCCACTAACATTCAGGCCGGCGCCAGCTTTGGCTACCAGCTGCTGTGGGTCGTGGTGTGGGCTAACCTGATGGCGATGCTGATCCAGGTGCTTTCTGCCAAACTGGGCATTGCCACCGGCAAAAACCTGGCCGAGCAGATCCGCGACCATTACCCGCGTCCTGTTGTCTGGTTTTACTGGGTACAGGCGGAAATTATCGCTATGGCCACCGATCTGGCTGAATTTATCGGCGCCGCGATTGGCTTTAAGCTGGTGCTCGGCGTGTCGCTTCTGCAGGGGGCGGTGCTGACCGGGGTGGCGACTTTTCTGATCCTGATGCTGCAGCGGCGCGGACAAAAACCACTGGAGAAGGTGATCGGTGGATTGTTGCTGTTTGTCGCCGTGGCCTATGTCGTGGAGTTGATCTTTTCCCAGCCCGCGCTGGCTCCTCTGACGAAAGGGCTGGTGATCCCCACGCTGCCCAACGGGGAGGCGGTATTCCTGGCCGCCGGGGTACTGGGTGCGACAATCATGCCGCACGTCATTTACTTACACTCATCGCTGACTCAGCATCTGCATGGCGGAACGCGAAAAGAACGCTATAACGCGACCCGCTGGGATGTGGCGATCGCTATGACCATTGCCGGGTTCGTCAATCTGGCGATGATGGCGACCGCTGCGGCGGCATTCCACTTTAATGGCCATACCGGCGTCGCCGATCTTGATCAGGCCTACATGACGCTGGAGCCGCTGCTGAGCCACGCGGCGGCGACCATCTTTGGCCTCAGCCTGATTGCCGCCGGTTTATCGTCGACCGTGGTGGGCACTCTGGCAGGTCAGGTCGTTATGCAGGGGTTTATCCGCTTTCATATTCCGCTGTGGTTTCGCCGGGCGATCACCATGCTGCCGTCGTTTGTCGTCATTCTGCTGGGGCTGGATCCTACGCGCATCCTGGTAATGAGTCAGGTGTTGCTCAGCTTTGGCATTGCGCTTGCCCTGGTGCCGCTGCTGATATTTACCAGCAATGCGAAGCTGATGGGGGACCTGGTGAATACCCGTTGGGTGAGAGGCATCGGCTGGGCGATAGTCGCTATTGTGGTGAGCCTGAACGGCTGGTTAATAGTGGGGTCGCTGCTCGGGGTGGATTAATTGATTCCTGATGCTGAATAAAGTAAAGGGGAGCCGATGGGCTCCCCTTTTCGTTTGTTAGTGATGGCCATGTCCATGACCGTGACCGCGCCCGCCCGGGCCGCGACCCCAGCCGCCGCGGTGGTCATCGCGGTCGTTCCAGCCAGCACGATAGCCGCGCTCCCAGGCTTTATCTCTGCCTTTGTACCAGCCTTTGTGCCAGGCGTTGTCATGACGATGCCAACGGTTATCACGCCATTCATAGTGACGACGCCAGTAATCACGGTCGCGCCAGCTGCCACCGTCCCAGTAGTTACCGTAATTGTCACGATCGCCTATTTGTAATTTTACCGATGGCAGCAGGGTGATTTCACCAGCGTTAGCGACCAGTGGCCCTGCGGCCAGCAGTACTGATGCCAGAATCAGTGACCTGAACATACTCTTCTCCTTCACGATCGGGGCCGTAAGCGGCCTGTTAACCTGATATTACGGGCCGGTAAAGACCCACCGCATCGGACGAACTCCGAAAGCGCAGGAAAGAGCACTTTTTGCTAAAGTAACATTTGCTTTACAGCGCAAGGATGGCGTCGATGGCCGTGCACTCCTCGGTGGTGAAATGGCGATTCTGCAGCATGCCGACGGCATCATCCAGTTGCGCGGTTTTGCTGGCGCCGATCAGCACCGAGGTGACTTTCTCTTCGCGCAACACCCAGGCCAGCGCCATCTGCGACAGCTTCTGCCCACGCGCTTCCGCCTGCCTGTTAAGCTGACGAATTTTTTCTAATCGGGCAGGAGTCAGTTGCTCCGGCTGCAGAAAACGACTGCTGCTGGCGGCGCGCGAGTCGGCCGGAATGCCGTTGAGATAGCGGTCGGTAAGTTGCCCGCCGGCCAGCGGTGAAAACGCTATGCTTCCAATCCCTTCCGTCTGCAGAAAATCCAGCAGTCCTTCTTCCACGCCGCGTTCGAACATCGAGTAGCGAGGCTGGTGGATGATGCAGGGGGTGCCGAGGTCGTTAAGGATCTTCACCGCCTCCCGCGCCTGGGCCAGAGGATAGTTGGAGATCCCGACATATAGCGCTTTACCCTGACGAACCAGATGATCGAGCGCACGCATCGTTTCCATCAGCGGCGTCTGTGGATCAGGCCGGTGATGGTAAAAAATATCGACGTATTCCAGCCCCATGCGTTTAAGGCTCTGGTTAAGACTGGCTACCAGATATTTTCGCGATCCCCAGTCGCCGTAAGGGCCGTCCCACATCGTGTAACCTGCTTTAGTGGAGATGATTAACTCATCGCGATAAGGCAGGAGCGACTCTTTCAGGATGCGGCCAAAGTTGCTTTCCGCCGAGCCCGGCGGCGGCCCATAGTTGTTGGCCAAATCGAAATGGGTTATACCGAGGTCAAAAGCGTGCAGGAGCATCTGCCGGCTGGTTTCCACTCGCGTTTCATCGCCAAAGTTATGCCACAGGCCAAGGGAAATGGCCGGTAGTTGCAGACCGCTGCGGCCGCAGCGACGGTACTCCATCGTTTGATATCGCGTGGTGCTTGCCTGGTAAACCATTCTTCCTCCGCCGACAAAACAGGGTGTGTATACGTTTACACTAAACAATGTTCTGCGTGGAGTACACTGCTTTTTCTGCGTAATTATTGCTTTACACTGCCATTATCACCTCCCATCTGGACAGGCGGATCGCTTATTCAATACTCAAATTACACCTGCACCAAAATGAGGATAATGGATATGCAACCGACCTACACTATTGGGGATTATCTGCTGGATCGCCTTGTCGACTGCGGTATTGACCGCTTGTTCGGCGTGCCGGGAGATTACAACTTACAGTTTCTCGATCGCGTCATCGCGCACAGCGCCTTGGGGTGGGTCGGCTGCGCCAACGAGCTGAATGCGGCATATGCCGCTGACGGCTATGCGCGCATCAAAGGGGCCGGTGCGCTGCTGACCACTTACGGCGTCGGCGAATTGAGCGCGCTGAACGGCATTGCGGGTAGCTATGCGGAACATATTCCGGTATTGCATATTGTCGGTGCGCCCTCTACCGGCGCCCAGCAGCGCGGCGAACTGCTGCACCATACCCTCGGCGATGGCGATTTTCGCCATTTCGCCCGCATGAGCGAGCAGATCACCTGTAGCCAGGCGCT
>OJUL01000794.1_pt1 | contig 10167 bp, 2 predicted proteins | sample 1601491 | NCBI WGS metagenome assembly OJUL01 (sample SAMN04436862, study PRJEB24849) | human gut metagenome | biome: human gut; feature: NICU; material: stool | host: Homo sapiens | place: USA: Saint Louis, MO | collected 2011-11-09 | reverse complement strand
TAGTGTTGGTTTTAGAATCCCTTATAAAACTGTGTGAAAGGTAGGTACTACTAAATGAATCGTATTTATAGGGTAATTTGGAGTCAGGTACGAGGCGCATATGTCGTTGTATCTGAAATCGCAAAAAGCCATACTCGTGGCTCCAAAAGCTTTGTTAGTAATTCCGCTAAAGCTTCGGTAAAAGTTGGCTTGGCGGCTATGGTTTTAACCTGCGGTAGTGGGTTGGTTTCGGGTGTTCAGGCAGAATCTGATCGAGGGGTTGCTTTAACACCGGCTAATGCGGATCGTCAGGAATATACTGCGGGCGGTGTGACATGGTTAACACCAAACCCTGGTGCACCAACTATTAATATGTATGATTACAAAACACCAGGGAATCCAGGACAAGGACACTTATATACCAATAATAAGGTGTTCGGCATCCAAATCGGTAATAAAGCTAATGCACGTGCTAAAGATGGATCCGTATCCGGTATTTCTATCGGCGACTATTCTCAATCTCGTGCGTTGGGTATCGGTTTAGGCCATTATGCTCAATCTGAAGAAATCGGCGCTATTGCTGTCGGTTCTGCTGCTAAAGCAAAAGGTTTTAACTCCTTGGCTATGATGAGACAAGCCTATGCTGGCAAACAATATGCGGCAGCTATCGGTACGGCTGCATCTGCACAGGGTAAAGCTAGCTTGGCTATGGGGCACTCTGCATTGGCAACAGGTGATCAATCTATTGCTATCGGTTCTGCAAATCCAACTCCTAAATATGATGATAATGGCACACCGTATACAGCATATGACGAAACTACTAATACCCAAGCTAATGCAGCTCGTTCCATTGCTATTGGTCAAGGTGCTAAATCAGATACCGAAGATAGCGTAGCTATGGGTACAGGTGCTAATGTAGTGGCAGGTAAAAATTATAAAGGTGAGGATTTTACTCATGGCATAGCTATCGGTAGTAATGCCCTTTCTCAGGGAATACAAGGCGTAGCTATCGGTAACAGTGCAGCACATTATCGTGATAATGGGGTTGCTCTTGGTAACAATGCCAAAACTCGTGCAATGGACGGCATAGCTATCGGTAATAATGCTGAATCCGGTATTCAAAATGACCCTCAATATAAAGTAAATAACTCCGTTGCTGTAGGTAACTCTGCGCGTGCTCATGGTGGTTCCGGCGTGGCATTGGGTAATGATACTTATGCATTGGGCGGATCTTCTGTAGCAGCCGGTAATGCTGCATGGGCATTGGGTGAACGTTCTACAGCTATCGGTAACAATGCTCATTCTGAAGGTTACGGCTCTATTGCTATGGGTCGTGAAGCTAGTGCTTTGAGCACTCAAGATGGGGACAAGAAAAATGTTGTGGCTATCGGTGATGATGCACAAGCAACTGGTTCTCGTTCCATCGCATTGGGCGTAAGCGCTCAAGCAGGTACATTAGAACGTGTACGTGATCGTACTGTTTATAAAGATAATCCTGAATTAATCACTAAACTTAAAGCTCAAAAAGAAGTAACAGATGCTGTAGCAATCGGTAGTGAAGCAAGTGTACAAGCAAACGAAGGCTTAGCTCTTGGTAGCAATGCGACAGTAAATAACGTTCGTGGCGTTGCGTTAGGTGCTAAATCTGAAACAGCGGCCCCTGTGAGCACTGCTAGTGAAACTATTAACGGCTTGAAATATAACTATGCCGGTGGTACTGCTGATTCCACAGTTAGCGTTGGTAACAATTCTACAAAACGTACAATCACTAACGTAGCTGCTGGTCGTGTGAATGCACAATCTACAGATGCTATTAATGGTAGCCAATTATATGGTGTTGCTAATGCAGTGGGCAATGTAGCTAACAGCACTACGAATATCTTAGGCGGTAATGCTCAGGTTGACCAAAACGGTACTATCACCATGACTAATATTGGTGATACAGGTAAAAACACTGTTCATGAAGCTATTAAATCCGCAAACTCCGGTTGGGAACTTCAAGTTAATGGCCAAAAGGTTAAAGATGTAAAAGCTCCAAACCGTACAGTGAACTTTAACGCTGGTAAAAATATTAAATTAGAAGGCGCCGGAGACAATGTTACAGTTGCAACAGTTGATAATGCAAACTTCAACTCCGTTACAACTGGTAGCGTATCTATGAGCAAAACCGGTATCAATGCTGGTGGTTATCAAATTACCAATGTACAATCTGGCGGTGATACATTAACAAATGCGGCTAATATCGGTGATATTTCTCGTATTGCTGCAAAATACGATAAATACTTGCAACGTGGTTCTGCAACGTATGAAGCAAACGGTAATGGCAAGATTAACATGACCGGTACAAATGGTTTGACTGCTGAAGTAACAGGTTTGAAAAACACGTATGTTACATCTGGTACAGTATCCAATGACGGTAAGAGATTGACATTGACACGTAATGACAATCAAACATTCGATGTTGATATCTCTAAAATCTCTAATGGTCTTTCCAAAACTGACTACCGTTTGATTGCAAACCCTGCAGCAGGTAGCAATGGCGAATATAAAGTAGCTGCTGATGGTAGCATGACATTGACTGTTGCTGATGCTGATGGTTCCAACCCTAGACAAGTTAAGTTGACGAACCTTGCTTCTAAAGAGCAACAAGATATCAATACTACTAATATCACAAATAACACTAACAAAATCGCTAAAGGCTTAAGCTTCCAAGGCGATAACAATGTTAAAATCAACAAACAACTTGGCGATACTTTAGGTATTACAGGTGGCGCTACAGGTGCTTTGTCTGACAACAACATCGGTGTTGTAGCTAAAGACGGCAACCTTAATGTTAAGTTGGCAAAAGACCTAACAGGTTTGAATAGCGTAACTGCAGGTTCTGTTCGCGTAGGTAAACATAGCGACAATAAAAACTATGTAACTGGTTTGGACAATAAAGAATGGAATGTTCAAAACCCTACTATCACATCTGGTCGTGCAGCAACTGAAGATCAGTTGAAAAAAGTGTCTGATGAAATCAAGACTACTAATGCGGCAAAAACAGATTACCGTTTGATCAACAATACAAACTCTGCAGACGGTTCTTACTCTGTAGAAAACAACAAGGTTGATTTAAAAGTTAAAGATGAAGCTCATCCTAACAGCCCTGCAAATACAGTAACAATCAACAACATCGCATCCAAAACTGAATTGGATAAATTGACAGAACGTGCTGTTAAATATGATCTTAACGGTACTACTGTTAATAAAAACAAGGTTACGTTGGAAGGCCAAGGCGGTACAACAATTACTAACTTGAAAGCTGGTGAAGTATCCTCTACTTCTACAGATGCTGTAAATGGTAGCCAATTACATGATGTAAAAATCGAAGCAGGTAAACATTCTAAAGTAACTGTTTCCGATGATAACCTCAAATTGACAACAACTCCTGCTACAAGCACTGAAGGTGCTAAATATGATCTTCGTTTGAATAACAAAGTGACATTAGGTAGCGGTAACAATCAAGTAGTTCTTGATGGTACTGCAGGCAGAGTAACTGCTGGTGGCGTTGTAATGGGCGCTCAAACTGTTCAAAATACGAAACATGCAAGCGAAACTGGTAATTATGTGACTAACTTGAATAATAAGAGCTGGGACTCCACATCTATCGTATCCGGTCGTGCAGCGACTGAAGATCAGTTGAAAAAAGTTAGCGAACAAATTACTCAACAAGGTAGCAGTGCAACTGACTATCGTCTTGTAAGAAACTCCAGCGCTGACGGTTCCTACAAGGTAAACGACAATGGTGAAGTATCCTTGACTGTAGAGGATAAAAACCATGCAGGCGTTAAAGAGCAAGTTACAATTAATAACATTGCATCCAAGACTTCTGTAGATAAATTGACAGATCGTGCTGTTAAATACGACATCAATAACGGTGTTGTTGATAAAACTAAGGTAACATTGGAAGGTGCTAATGGTACTACTATTACAAATGTAAAAGATGGTGCTGTAACAGCTACATCTACAGATGCTATTAATGGTAGCCAATTGTTCAAGACTAAAGAAGAATTGATCAATAAAGGCATGAAATTCGGTGCTGACTCCGGTAACGTAATCAATAAAAAACTTGGTGAACAAGTAAACGTTAAAGGTGGCATCACAGAAGCATCCAAATTGACTGCAGAAGACAATATCGGTGTTGTATCCGATGGCTCTAACGACTTGAAAGTTCGTTTGGCTAAAGACCTTAAAGGTTTGAACAGCGTAACTGTAGGCGATACAAAAGTTACTTCCAACGGTGTAACTATCAGCAACGGTGCTACAAACAATGCAGCTGTATCCCTTACTAAAACTGGTTTGGATAACGGTGGTAACAAGATTACTAACGTTGCTCGTGGTACAATCGACAGCGATGCAGTAAACTTGGCACAATTGAAAGAAGTATCCAACAGTGCATCTGCAGCAAATACGAAAGTAGCTGAAGGCAAAAACATTAAAGTTGATGAAAGCATCGACAATGTAACTAAAGCTAAAACGTATACTGTAGGTTTGAAAGATGAAGTAACATTAGGTTCTGGTAACACAGCTATCAATATTAACGGTACAACAGGTATCGTAAAAGCTGGTGACGGTGCTAATGCTGTAACTATCAATGGCACAAATGGTATTATCAACTCCGGTAAAGTGACTATCAATGGTACTACAGGTACTGTTAACGAGTTGACTAACAGAACTTGGAACCCTAAAGCTATTACTAATGGTCAAGCTGCTACAGAAGATCAATTGAAAGTAGTAGACAATAAAATTGATACTACAAAAACTGAAATCGTAGAAAAAGGCTTGAATTTCCAAGGCGATGCAGGTACTGCAATTCATAAAGACCTTGGTCAAACATTGAAAATCTCTGGCGGTCAAGCTGATGCATCTAAACTTTCAGAAAATAACATCGGCGTAGTTAATAACAACGGCGTATTGAATGTTAAACTTGCTAAAGATTTGACAGGCTTGAACAGCGTAACAACTGGTGCTACAACTATTAACAACAATGGTTTGACAATCGGTGGTAACACATTTGTTACAAGCAACGGCTTCAATGCTAACGATACTCAAATCACAAACGTGAAAGCTGGTACAGAGGATAACCATGCAGTTAACCTTAAACAGTTGAAAGAAGTATCCAATAACGCAGCGGCAGCTAAAACTGTTGTAAAAGCAGGTAAAAACATCAATGTAACTGATTCTGAAGATCCACTTACTAAAGCTAAGACTTATACAGTTGGTTTACAAGACACAGTAACATTGGGTTCTGGCAATACTGCTGTTAATATTGACGGCACAAAAGGTATTGTGAAAGCTGGCGAAGGCAATAATGCTGTAACTATCAACGGTACAAACAGCACAATTAATGCTGGTAACGTAGCGATTGACGGTGTAACAGGCAATATTAATTCCGGTAAAGTTCTTGTTAACGGTGCTAAAGGTACTGTAAACAACTTAACAAATATCACTTGGGATGCTGACCATATCACAAGCGGTCAAGCTGCAACAGAAGATCAATTGAAAGTTGTTGATAAGAAAATTACTGACAATGGTAGTAACTTGACTAAGAAGGGCTTGAACTTCAAAGGCGATGACGCTACAAGCATTCATAAAGATCTTGGCGAAACATTAGATGTTGTAGGTGGTACTTCCGATAAAGCTAAATTGTCTGACAATAACATCGGCGTGGTATCTGAAAACGGTAAGTTGAATGTTAAACTTGCTAAAGAGTTGACTGGCTTAACAAGTGTAACAACTGGTGCTACAACAATTAATAACGAAGGTTTAACAATTGGTGGTAATAAATTCGTTACAGCTAACGGTTTTGATGCTAACAACACACAAATCAAAAACGTAAAAGCTGGTACTGAAGGTAATGATGCAGTTAACTTGAATCAATTGAATGAAGTTAAAAATGCATCCAACACTACAGTAGAAGGTAGCGAAAATATCAATGTTAACTCCACAGTAGACCCTAATACACAAGCTAAAACTTACAAAGTAGCATTGAAAGACAATGTAACTTTAGGTTCTGGCAATAATGCAATCAACATCAACGGTACTACAGGTATCGTAAAAGCTGGTGACGGTGCTAATGCTGTGACTATCAATGGTACAAATGGCACTATCAACTCCGGTAAAGTGACTGTCAACGGTACTGCTGGTACTGTAAATAACTTGACAAACATCACTTGGGATCCTGCACATATCACAAGCGGTCAAGCTGCAACAGAAGACCAATTGAAATCTGTTGATAAGAAAATCACTGACAACAGCACTGACTTGACTAAGAAAGGCTTGAACTTCCAAGCTGACTCTGGCGAATTAATTCATAAAGACCTTGGTCAAACATTGGATGTTGTAGGTGGCATTACTGATAAAGCTAAATTGTCTGATGGCAATATCGGTGTTGTATCCGAAAACGGTAAGTTGAATGTTAAACTTGCAAAAGACTTAACAGGCTTGAACAGCGTAACTACTGGTCAAACAACTATCAACAACAATGGATTGACAATTGGTGGTAATACATTTGTTACAAACAACGGCTTCAATGCAAACAATACGCAAATCAAAAATGTTAAAGCTGGTACAGAAGATAGCGATGCTGTTAACCTTAAACAATTGAACGAAGTGAAAGCTGCGTCCGATACTAAGGTAAAAGGTAGCAAGAACATTCATGTTGAAGAAGAAATCAACGATCTTACAAAAGCTAAAACATACACTGTAAACTTGAAAGACACAGTGACATTGGGCTCTGGCAATACATCAGTTCATTTCGATGGTACAACAGGTATCATTAGAGCTGGCGAAGGTGCTAATGCTGTAAATATCAATGGTACAAACGGTACAATCAACTCCGGTAAGGTAACTATCAATGGTGGTTCTGGTACTGTTAACGATTTGACTAACAGAACTTGGGATCCTAATAAAATTACTAATGGTCAAGCTGCAACAGAAGATCAATTGAAAGTTGTAGACAACAAAATTGATAAAAATACTGAAGACTTGACTAAGAAAGGCTTGAACTTCAAAGGCGACTCTGGAGATAAGATTCATAAAGATCTTGGCGATACATTGAATATTACTGGTGGCGAAGCTGATGCTTCTAAACTTTCAAATGGTAACATTGGCGTAGTTAATGAAAACGGCAACTTGAACGTTAAACTCGCTAAGAACCTTAAAGGTCTTGATTCCGTAACTGTTGGTTCCGATCCAAACAAACAAGTTGTTCTTGATGATAAGGGCGTATCTGTAGGCGGTAAAACATACATTTCTAACGAAGGCTTAAATGCAAATAATCAAAAGATTACTAACGTGGCAGCTGGTGTAAATGATACAGATGCAGTTAACGTTCAACAGTTAAAGAGCAGCATGGCGGCGGCAACTACAACAGTGAAAGCTGGCGATAGCGGCAATACAACTGTAACATCTACAACAAATGCGGATAAGTCCAAAACATACACTGTAGATATCAAAAAAGACTTGAACTTACGCAGTGTGATTACCACTACTGACGATAAGAAATTCTCTACTGTAACAAACGGTGTAGGTGTTACAAGCACTGATACATTAGGCAATACAACTGCTCTTACTGCAGGTAATGTGAAAGTATCTGATAGCCAAAATAATTCAACTCAAACAACAGCTAATGGTGTACTTGTAGATAATCCAACTAAGGCCACTGAATTGACTGCTAATGGTGTTGTAACTACTGATAAAAAGACTAAGAGCACAAGAACAACTGCAGATGGCATGGTAGTTACATCCGGCATGGGTGGTACTAAAGTAACTACTACTGTTAGCAGCAACGGTGTTGCAATTACTACTCCTCCAGCAGGTCAAGGTTCCCCTAAAGATGGTACTGGTGCAGTAACATTGACTAAGGACGGCTTGAATAATGGTGGTAATAAAGTTGTTAATATGGCAAGCGGTTTTGCAGCAGGTGAAAATATCAACAATATTGCTGATAATAGCAGCAGCTTAACAAATGGTGCTAACATCGGTGACTTGAAGAAAGGTATCGATGGTCTTAAGAAAGCCGGCTTAGACTTTGCAGGTGATAAAGGTGAATTCCATCGTGACCTAGGTCAAAAAGTGACTGTTAAAGGTGGCGTTACTGATGAAAGCAAACTTTCCTCTGCAAACAATATCGGTGTTATCTCCGATAACAACGGCAGCTTGAATGTTCATTTGGCAAAAGATATTACTGGTATCAACTCCATTACAACTATGGATAACTCTGGTCATACAACTGTGACAAACGGTAACGGTATCACAATTAAGAATAATGGTGGTGGCAGCGTATCTTTAACAAGCTCTGGTTTGAACAACGGCGGTAATAAGATTACTAACGTGGCTCCAGGCGAAATTAGCTCCACTTCTACTGATGCTGTTAATGGTTCCCAACTTAATCGTGTTGCAAATAGCATGAATAATGTTATAAACGAAGTTCGTCAAGTTGGTGCGATGTCCTCCGCATTGTCCGCATTGAAACCTATGGCTTATGACCCTTACGAACCTACTCAAATTATGGCAGGTTACGGTAACTACCGTGGCGACTCCGCATTGGCATTAGGTGTGGCTCATTATAAAAATGAATCCATGATGTTACATGCTGGTGTAGCTTGGGCAGGCAGCAATAGCCATATGATGGCAAATGCTGGTGTAACTTGGAAAGTAGGTAACAGAGACGGCGAAGCAGAAACTGCAGATCGTTATCGTAAAGGCCCTATCAGTTCTACATATGCAATGCAACGTGAACTTGCTGCAATGAAAGCTGAAAATCAAGGATTAAAAGGTGAAGTAGCTGATTTGAAAGCTGAAAATGAACAAATGAAAGCTAATATTGCTGCAATGATGGCAAGACTAGGTTTATAATACGTTCATACTGAACATTACGGGTTGAGGATTCCCCTTTAGGGAATCCTCCCACCCGATTTAATTCGTTGATAGAAAAGAGGAATATATAATGAAAAAATCCACTTTGCTTGCTTTCACAGCGGCAGTATTATTCGGCAGTGGCGTATTACAAGTTAATGCGGCATCTGCTACATTTGATGATCCATTGCTTTTACCAAATCCGGCTAAAGCGCCTACAACAGGTTCTGTTGTATTGGTTCCTGTGGCTAGCCCTCAGGCGGTGCAAAGTATCCATGAATTTGTGAAAGCATGGGAAAATGCGGAAAAACATATTGCTTTAGCTGAAAGCAAAAAGAATAATCATCAAGCGTTAACTAAAGAAGAAGCTAAATGGTTACATTCTAAAGATAAGCATAATTATGCTGATTATTTCCGTAAACATTCTTTAGGTTATGTACATGGCCAAGAAACTGCATTGAACTGGAATGGTGAAAACCGTAATAAAAACGAGTATAGCTATTACACATTCCCTAAATATGATAAGGACCAAGGTTATACAAATAGCTATGGTTACAATGTATTGCGCAGCATGGTTGATCGCATGAATGAATTGCTTCAAAAACAAAAGGCCGTTGGCGGTCCTTTGACTGATGAAGAAGCACAAGCATTGGAAGATGCTATGCTTGATATCATGGCTCAAGATCAAGAACATGTATCTAATGAAGAATTGCGTTATTACATGAACGAAGCAGTTTGGTTTGCTACAAAACAAACTGTGAAGAATATGTCTGCAGAAGAACCTTCTGTTGGCGATATGCACGAAATTAACCTTCGTGAAGCGATTCAGACAGATAACTAATCATCTAAATACACATATAATTAAATCTTTATATGTATAACTTTTGCTGTATAGGAAATGCAGATGCAATACCTTATATATAAAAGTTTTTAATATACAGTGTTGAAATGCAAATAAGGGATTCTATAAACACACTGTTATATAGGCAAGAAGCCGCAACAGAATGCAATATATGCATTCTTGTTGCGGCTTTTTTTTGCTTTAAATTCTCGTTATATGATATGTCTAAAAGAGTGATATAACTCAAGTTTCGAATCTGTAAAATTAGGCCGTGAAATTGTGCAAAAATAATGGTAAAAATTTTCTGAAATTTGTAGTAAAATTTGTCCAAATTTTGTTGACATGAGTATATGGAAATGTTATTATATTCAAGTACCCCATATGAAGGGGCACAGATCTTTGAAAACTGAACAATGATAGGTAATCAATCATATGATTGAACATAT
>OJUL01000782.1_pt1 | contig 10251 bp, 4 predicted proteins | sample 1601491 | NCBI WGS metagenome assembly OJUL01 (sample SAMN04436862, study PRJEB24849) | human gut metagenome | biome: human gut; feature: NICU; material: stool | host: Homo sapiens | place: USA: Saint Louis, MO | collected 2011-11-09 | reverse complement strand
TTTGTGACAGAGTCAACAGAAAGAATCTTATGAATGATCTTAGATAAAATTTCTCGTTGCCTTGCCTGTCTGCCCACGTCACCTTTTGGGTCCTCGTGGCGCATCCGCACATATTCTAATGCGTGTCTGCCGTCTAAAGTCTGTTTGCCTTTTTTTACGTGCACACCGTCTAAAGTAAAATCGATCTTATTGTCGACTTCAATCCCGCCGACTGCATCAACTAATGTCTTTAGACCCTTCATATTGATCTCAATATAATGATCCACAGGGACATCCATCATTTTCTGAACAGTCTCGATTGCCATCTTGGTGCCACCTAGTGAATAGGCCGCATTTAATTTATCATAATAGGTATCACCTTTTGCGACGTAATTATTGTCATCACCCTTGTAGCCGACGATCTGGGTATAGATATCTCGGTCCAAGCTAGTCATCAAGGTTTGCTTCTTCTTAGGATTGATGGTTACCAGCATCATGGAATCTGAGCGCCCTTGATACGTCCGCCCCTTGTCACCTGTATCCGTCCCCATTAAAAGAATAGAGAAGGGCTCACCGTTTTTCAAATCGACTTCCGTCGAACGTGTACTTTTATAATTGACTTTTTTAGTCATTTTACTGATCGCCTGATCGACATCGTTATTCACTTTTAATAAGTAAACAGTGGCAGCTCCGACAAGTAGCACGTTGACTCCTACGACAATCAAGATGATTTTCTTTGTTCTGCTCATGTAGCACCTCAAAAAGTTTTACGTACTGTATATTTTCAGCCATTTTCTCATATTATGCCCATTAAAAATAGCATTAGTATTCTGCTCTAAACGAAATTTAATATCTGAGCAAAGCGACCGCTGTCATTTTGTCAGATACCTTCTTATAATAGCGCGAAAATAAAAAGACCACAAGATTCTTTTGAATCTTGTGGTCTTTCAAAACCAATTGTATCTAGCTTAACGAACGAATTCGTGAAGCATTTAGATTTAGCCTAATGGATTGTTCAAAGCATCTTCGGCAGCCATTTGTGCTTCAATATCTGAGATACTGTAGACATTTTCGCTAGCCACAACGACTTCTTTTGGTTCCATGTTACGATAAGTCGCCATACCTGTACCAGCAGGGATGATCTTACCGATGATAACATTTTCCTTCAATCCAAGTAGCGGATCTTTCTTACCGCGAATTGCAGCATCGGTCAAGACACGAGTCGTTTCTTGGAATGATGCGGCAGACAAGAAGCTGTTCGTTTCCAATGAAGCTTTGGTAATACCAAGCAAGACTGGACGAGATGTCGCAGGCGTTCCACCAGCAACCAAAGTATTGTAGTTTTGATCTTTAAAGTCAGCGATATCAAGTAAAGTACCTGGCAAGATATCTGTGTCGCCTGGGTCCATAACGCGGACTTTACGCAACATTTGACGAACCATTACTTCAATATGTTTGTCACCGATTTCTACCCCTTGCATCCGGTAAACACGTTGAACTTCACGCAGCAAGTATGTTTCTACAGAAATCACATCGCGGACTTGCAACAAGTGTTTAGGATCGATTGAACCTTCTGTCAATTGTGCACCACGGTGAATCATGTCGCCTTCAACGACCTTCATACGAGCAGTGTAAGGAACAGTGTACGTACGGGTATCAGTTTCACCTTTAACAGTTACTTCTTTCGTACGAGTTGCGGCATCTTCAGCGATTTCAACAACTTCACCTGTAACTTCAGTGATAACAGCCAAACCTTTAGGATTACGTGCTTCGAAGATTTCTTGGACACGAGGAAGCCCTTGTGTGATATCGTCTCCGGCAACCCCACCGGTATGGAATGTACGCATGGTCAACTGAGTACCTGGTTCACCGATTGATTGAGCAGCGATTGTACCAACTGCTTCACCGACTTCAACGTCGTCGCCAGTTGCCAAGTTGCGTCCGTAACAATGTTTACATACACCATGTTTCGTATTACATGTGAAGACTGAGCGGATCGTTAATTTCTCAACGCCAGCGTCGATGATGCGTTTTGCATCTGCTTCACTGATCAGTGCATCAGCAGGTAAAAGAACTTCTCCTGTTTCAGGATGCATTACTGATTTTTGCGTATAACGTCCAACTAAACGTTCTTCTAATGATTCGATGATTTCGTTACCTTCACGAATCGCAGAGATTTCTAGACCACGGTCAGTTCCGCAATCCTCTTCACGTACGATAACATCTTGGGCAACGTCAACCAAACGACGAGTCAAGTAACCTGAATCGGCTGTCTTCAAGGCGGTATCGGTCATCCCTTTACGAGCCCCGTGAGTCGAGATAAACATTTCCAAGACAGATAGACCTTCACGGAAGTTTGAGATGATCGGCAATTCCATGATTTGTCCATTCGGAGCGGCCATCAATCCACGCATCCCAGCAAGCTGAGTAAAGTTGGAGATGTTACCACGAGCTCCAGAATCAGACATCATGAAGATCGGGTTCTTCGCATCTAGGGATTCCATTAGTCGTTGTTGGATTTCATCTTTCGCTGCATTCCAGACAGCGATAACACGTTCATAACGTTCATCATCTGTAATCAAACCACGGCGGAATTGCTTCGTGATCGTGCTGACTTGTTTGTGAGCATTGTCAATGATTTCTTGTTTTTCTGCCAGTGCCATAATATCGGCGATACCAACGGTCATACCGGCATGTGTTGAATGTTTATAACCTAAGTCTTTCATGCGGTCAAGCATCATTGACGTATCAGTGACTTTGAAACGTTTGAAGACTTCAGCGATGATATTTCCAAGATTTTTCTTTTTAAATGGTAAGATAATTTCTTGCGCTTTGATCGCCGCAGGAATATCGGCACCTTTTTCGACAAAATATTTGTCAGGTGTATATTGCGTCAGATTGAAATCAGTTGGTTCGTTCAAGTAAGGGAACTCTTGTGGCATGATCTCGTTGAAAATGATTTTCCCAACAGTTGTGATCAGCATGCGTTCTTTTTGCTCTTCTGTAAATGGTTTGTCGCCTAATGTATTAGGATCAACAGCCACACGTGAATGCAAGTGAACATAGCCATTACGCCATGCTAAAACAGCTTCATTCATGTCACGGAAGATCATTCCTTCACCTTCGCGACCTTCTTCTTCCATTGTTAAGTAGTAGTTACCTAAGACCATATCTTGAGATGGTGTAACAACTGGTTTGCCATCTTTAGGGTTCAAGATGTGGGTTGCAGCAAGCATCAGCATACGAGCCTCTGCTTGCGCTTCTTCACCTAGAGGTAGATGGACAGCCATTTGGTCTCCATCGAAATCGGCATTGTAGGCTTCACACACTAGCGGGTGAAGACGAATGGCACGACCTTCAACTAAGATCGGTTCGAATGCTTGGATACCCAGTCTGTGCAACGTAGGTGCCCGGTTAAGTAAAACAGGGTGTTCTTTGATAACTTCTTCTAGAACGTCCCAAACAACGTCTTCTTGACGTTCGATTTTACGTTTGGCATTTTTGATATTTGATGCAATCTCACGTTGAACAAGCTCTTTCATGACGAAAGGTTTGAACAATTCGATCGCCATTTCTTTTGGCAGACCACATTGATACATCTTCAAGAAAGGTCCAACGACGATAACAGAACGGGCAGAGTAGTCAACACGTTTACCCAGCAAGTTTTGACGGAAACGACCTTGTTTCCCTTTCAACATGTGAGATAAAGATTTCAATGGACGGTTACCTGGTCCAGTAACTGGACGGCCACGACGACCATTATCGATCAACGCATCCACAGCTTCTTGCAACATCCGTTTTTCATTTTGAACGATGATATTTGGTGCATTCAAGTCTAACAAACGTTTCAAACGATTGTTACGGTTGATTACACGACGGTATAAGTCATTCAAGTCAGAAGTCGCAAAACGACCCCCTTCTAACTGAACCATCGGACGAAGATCCGGCGGGATAACAGGAATAACATCCATAACCATCCAGCCTGGCAGGTTGCCAGAAGAACGGAAGGCTTCTAAAACATCTAAACGACGAATAGCACGTGTCCGTTTTTGTCCTTGAGCAGTCTTCAACTCTTCTTTTAATTCAGCTGATTCGCCATCAAGATCGACTTGATCTAATAATTGTTTGATCGCTTCGGCACCCATTGCCGCATGGAATTCTTGACCGTATTGATCACGTTTTTCACGATATTCACGTTCTGTTAGTAATTGTTTCTTCTCTAAACTAGTATTCCCAGCATCGATCACGACATAAGATGCAAAGTAGATGATTTCTTCTAACGCACGAGGACTCATGTCTAGCACAAGACCCATCCGAGAAGGAATTCCTTTGAAATACCAGATATGTGTTACAGGAGCTGCTAATTCGATATGCCCCATACGTTCACGACGAACTTTAGAACGGGTAACTTCGACACCACAACGGTCGCAGACGATCCCTTTGTAACGAATCCGTTTGTATTTCCCACAGGCACATTCCCAGTCTTTGGTTGGCCCAAAAATTCTTTCATCGAATAACCCTTCGCGTTCAGGCTTCAATGTACGGTAGTTAATGGTTTCCGGTTTTTTTACTTCACCGTATGACCAGCTTCTGATTTTTTCAGGAGAAGCCAAACCTATTTGCATACTTTCGAATTTATTTACATCGATCAAAAGGGTTTCCCTCCATTTCATTTTATCGTAAGCCAGCTAGGGATAGCTGGCTCACATATGGCAAGTGTGATTCTTATAAGTCTTCTGCAGTTTCGATTTCTTGGATCAAATCTGATTTTTGTTCGGCCTTTTCAGCAGCTGCTTTTTCTTCGATTTCTTTAGCAGATTGTTGTTGTTCTGCATATTTCGTCAAAGCGTCAACTGTGATCAAGTCATCATCGTCATCGTCCATATCTCGTAACTCGATTTCTTTGTCATTGATATCTAAGACTTGCATATCTAAACCAAGCGCTTGTAATTCTTTCACCAATACGCGGAAAGATTCAGGCACACCTGGTTTTGGAATAGGTTCACCTTTGACGATGGCTTCGTAAGTCTTCACACGACCAACCACATCATCTGATTTGTAAGTCAAGATTTCTTGTAGGGTATAAGCGGCACCATAAGCTTCCAGTGCCCAAACTTCCATTTCCCCAAAACGTTGTCCACCAAATTGAGCTTTACCACCCAATGGTTGTTGCGTAACAAGAGAGTAAGGTCCAATTGAACGAGCATGCAATTTATCATCGACCATGTGGGCCAATTTGATCATATACATAACCCCAACAGAAATACGGTTATCGAATGGTTCACCTGTACGTCCATCATAAAGGACAGTCTTAGCGTCTGCCGCCATACGAGATTCACGTACTGTTTCCCAAACATCGCTATCTTGCGCGCCATCGAATACTGGTGTCGCCACATGGATACCTAGCTGGCGAGCAGCCATCCCTAAGTGCAATTCCAATACTTGTCCGATGTTCATCCGAGAAGGAACCCCTAATGGATTCAACATGACATCCACTGGTGTGCCGTCTGGTAAATACGGCATGTCTTCTTCAGGCATGATGCGAGAAACGACCCCTTTGTTTCCGTGACGGCCGGCCATTTTATCTCCTTCATGAATCTTACGTTTTTGCACGATGTAGACGCGCACTAACATATTTACACCTGGAGATAACTCGTCGCCTGCTTCACGAGTAAAGATCTTCACATCATGGACAATTCCGCCACCGCCGTGAGGCACACGTAGAGAAGTGTCACGAACTTCGCGGGCTTTTTCACCAAAGATCGCATGCAATAAACGTTCTTCTGCTGATAATTCAGTTACCCCTTTAGGAGTGACTTTACCAACTAAAAGATCACCATCATGAACTTCAGCACCAATGCGGATAATCCCCATTTCGTCTAAGTTCTTCAATGCGTCTTCCCCAACGTTAGGAATTTCGCGCGTGATTTCTTCAGGTCCTAATTTTGTATCACGAGCTTCAGATTCATATTCTTCAATATGGATCGAAGTGTAGACATCATCTTTAACTAAACGACGGCTCATGATGATAGCATCCTCATAGTTGTACCCTTCCCAAGTCATGAAGGCTACGACCACGTTTTGGCCTAAAGCCAATTCGCCGTTTTCCATAGAAGGTCCATCAGCTAAGATATCGCCGACTTCAACTTTTTCACCTAAACCAACTAATGGACGTTGGTTGTAGCTGGTTCCAGAGTTTGAACGACGGAATTTCGTAATGTCATATTTATCTAATGCGCCATTGTCGCGACGTACACGAACTTCGTGTGCATCAACAAATTCAACGACACCATCATTTTTACATAGTAAAGCGGCACCTGAGTCATGAGCTGCTTTGTATTCCATACCAGTACCAACCCAAGGAGAGCGTGGTTGGATCAAAGGCACAGCTTGACGCTGCATGTTGGCACCCATCAAGGCACGGTTGGAGTCATCGTTTTCCAAGAATGGAATACAAGCGGTAGCGACTGCGACTACTTGTTTTGGCGATACATCCATGTAGTCAACTTTATCGATCGTAACTTCTAAGTTTTCAGAAGTTGCACGAGCCATAACGACTTCTTCAGCGAATGTGCCGTCATCGTTCAACTTGCTGTTTGCTTGGGCTACGACGTAATGGTCTTCGATATCAGCAGTTAAGTAATCAATTGTATCCGTTACTTTACCCGTTGAGCGATCCACACGACGGTAAGGTGTTTCGATGAAACCAAACTTATTAACCTTCGCATAAGAGGCCAAACTGTTGATCAACCCGATGTTAGGACCTTCGGGTGTTTCAATCGGACACATACGACCATAGTGAGAATAGTGAACGTCTCGAACTTCATAACCAGCACGGTCACGAGTCAAACCACCAGGTCCTAAGGCAGATAGACGACGTTTGTGCGTCAATTCGCCTAGCGGATTGGTTTGGTCCATGAACTGTGACAACTGAGAAGAGCCGAAGAATTCTTTGATGCTGGCAACAACTGGACGAATATTGATCAATTGTTGCGGCGTCAATGTTTCTTGGTCTTGGATTGACATCCGTTCACGTACAACACGCTCCATCCGGGCTAAACCGATCCGGAATTGGTTTTGTAACAACTCACCAACAGAACGGATACGGCGATTTCCCAAGTGGTCGATGTCATCGATATTGCCGATGTTTTCCATCAAATTTAAGAAATAGCTCATTGAAGCGATGATGTCAGCAGGACGAACAGTACGTACTGATGAATCTGGATAACCATTACCGATTACTGTTACTTCACGTTCTGGATCTTTTGGTGAAAAGACTTTGATCACTTGAACTGTCATTGGATCCGTCACAACCGCATCTTCCGATGGGTAGTACGTCACTGAGTTCAAACCACCTTCAAGTTTTGGACCTAAATCTTCCATTACTTGATGCGTAAGAACAGTGCCTTTTTCGACAATGATTTCACCTGTCTCAGCATCAACCAATGTCTCAGCTAAAGTTAAGTTCAATAGACGTGTTTTAAGGTCTAATTTTTTATTTACTTTGTAACGACCAACATTCGCTAGGTCGTAACGTTTTGGATCGAAGAAACGAGCAGTTAACAAACTACGTGAGCTATCTGCTGTTTTTGGTTCGCCTGGACGTAAACGTTCGTAGACGTCTTTCAAACCTTCTTCAGTACGAGAATCACTTGGATTTTTGTGCAAGTCTTTCTCGATCGTGTTGCGTAATGATTCGCTTTCGCCAAAGATTTCAAAGATCGTATCATCCGATCCAAAACCTAGAGCACGTACTAATGTCGTCAAAGGAATTTTACGGGTACGGTCGATTCGAACATAAGAAATATCTTTCGCATCAGTTTCCATTTCTAACCATGCGCCACGGTTAGGGATCACTGTTGAACCAAAGCCTTCTTTTCCGTTTTTATCCACTTTTCCATGGAAATAAACGCCAGGAGAACGAACTAATTGAGATACAATAACCCGTTCAGCTCCGTTGATAATAAAGGTTCCTTGTTCAGTCATTAATGGGAAATCTCCAAAGAATACTTCTTGGGATTTGATTTCGCCGGTTTCGCGGTTTACTAAGCGTAATACAACATGTAATGGTGCAGAATAGTTTGCATCGTGTGAACGAGCTTCTGCCACCGTGTATTTAGGTTCTTTCAATTCATAGTCAACAAATTCAAGTGACAAGTTTCCATTAAAGTCTTCAATTGGCAAAATGTCTTCAAACATTTCTCGCAAGCCCTCATCTAGGAACCATTGATAAGAATCTGTTTGAATTTCGATCAAATTCGGTAATTCCAACACTTCACTGATTCGTGCGAAGCTTCTACGTTCTCGGTGTTTCCCGTATTTTACTACGTGTCCAGCCAAGTTCTTCACCCCTCTTAAAAGTTTGAAAACCGATCCGAAGATAAATTACAATAATGTTACAAAAATTAAATTACTGTAACACGCGACATTTTTTGCGGCTTTTAGGCAAAAAAAAACCAAAAATAGAACGTTCTCTTGAAAAATATTCGCGAGCTTCTACTTTTGTTTCCTTATTAAAAACCGGAACGGACAATATTTCGTTCCTGCCTTTTATCATTTCAGATAGTTTTAGCAAACTCATATGATACATGAGATGAATATAAAAGTCAATAGTCTCAAGGCTTTAATCAGAACTCCTCAAGGTTTTCTTAAAACTTTCAGTAAGTATTAATTGATTCAATTTGTTTTACATTTTTGAATATTCAGAATATTCGACAATTTATTATTGACATCTCATTTTTCTTAACGTATACTAATCTACATCTTAATCAAGTTGGAGGTTGTTCCTATGCTGAACGCGAAAAGCTCACAACTGAATAACCGCTATTACTTTAGCTATTTTAGATAGGTTTGTATTCATCCCGATGGATACAAACAACTTAAGTGTTTTTTGTATCTATGATGGCTAGAGCATTTCGATGTACCACCGGCCGCATAGAGAAATCTAAGTGGCTGAAGCATAGTAATATTTTTTGCATTCATAATCACCCACTTAGAGTTTCGACACTTCTAAGCGGGTGATTTTTTTATGGAAATGAAAAAAAGGAGAGAAAAATTATGAAAAAAACAGTATTAGCAGGAATTGGATTGGTTAGTTTATTGATGTTAGGCGCTTGCGGTGGCGGAAATGACGCTGATAGCAACGACAGCACAAAAACAGTTGGGGTCTTACAATTAGTTCAACACGCTTCATTGGACAACGCCTATGATGGGTTCAAAGAAGGCTTAGAAGAAGGCGGCTATAAAGAAGGCGAAAACTTAAAAATCGAATATCAAAATGCACAAAATAATCAAGATAACTTGAAAAGCATGAGTGAAAAACTAGTCAAAGAAGAACCTGATTTGTTATTGGGGATCGCTACTCCAGCGGCTCAATCTTTGTTAAACGCTACAACTGAAATTCCCATCACTGTTACTGCCGTTACTGACTTGGAAGAAGCAAAATTAGTTAAAAGTGATAAGAAACCGGGTGGAAACGTTACAGGAACAACGGACATGGTGCCTATCGATAAACAAATCGAACTGCTCTTATCAATCGTACCTGATGCGAAATCAATCGGAATCATGTACAACGCAGGGGAAGCTAATTCAAAAATCCAAGCCGACCTTGCTGAAAAAGCCTTGAAAAAAGCTGGCGTTGATGTAAAAGTCAAAACAGCCAATACAACAAATGATGTACAACAAGTTACTGAATCTTTAGCAGGTGAAACAGACGGAATTTATGTTCCTACTGATAATACTTTCGCAAGTGCAGCGGCTGTTATTGGTGATGTTGTAAAAGAGAAGAAAATTCCATTAGTCGCAGGCTCAACCGAACAAATTGATGGTGGTGGTTTAGCAACAGTTGGTATCGACTATAAATCACTTGGCAAACAAACCGGAAAAATGGCGGCAAAAATCTTAGATGGTGATGCTAAGCCGGAAGATACTCCTGTCGAATCTGCTGACACATTGAAATTAGTAGTCAACAAAGATATGGCTGAAGCTTTAGGGATCGACCCAGAAAGTATCAAAGAACCTAAATAAAGAATTCGTTATAACAGCTCCAAAAAGAAAGAAGGAAGAATCATGAATGTTATCACTTTGTTATTATCAGCGACGTCACAAGGTATGCTCTGGTCATTATTAGCGATCGGTGTTTACATGACTTTTCGAATTTTAGATATTGCCGATCTGACCGCCGAAGGGAGTTTCCCTTTAGGCGGCGGGATCGCCGCGATTTGCATCGTCAACGGCATGCACCCCGCACTGGCTACTTTGCTGGCTTTTGGC
>OJUL01000732.1_pt1 | contig 10726 bp, 9 predicted proteins | sample 1601491 | NCBI WGS metagenome assembly OJUL01 (sample SAMN04436862, study PRJEB24849) | human gut metagenome | biome: human gut; feature: NICU; material: stool | host: Homo sapiens | place: USA: Saint Louis, MO | collected 2011-11-09 | reverse complement strand
GTTCACCAACAGCCATACCATCCGCGACGTTATTCTGTTCCCGGCGATGCGTCCGCAGAAATAATCGCCCTTCGCGAAAAGCAAAAAACCCGGCTTGCCGGGTTTTTTTATGTCTGATGTGAGGTCCTAAGGCTGGCGTAGCCTGGCTCAGCGCAGCGCAAGCCGGGGATCCCGGATGACGGCGTAAACGCCTTATCCGGGCTACGCAATGGCGCAGAACCGTAGGCCTGTGCAAGCGTAGCGCCGCCAGGCATTAATGACAGGCACAGGGCTGCGCCTGGCCTGGAGAATAGTCAGCTTACCCGCGCAGACGCGCAACAAAGTCGGTCAGCGCCTGGCGGGCGTCCCGATTTTCCGCTTCCAGCACCATCCACGGGCTGAACGCCCACGGCGTGGCGGCCAGCGCGCTTAACATGGTTGCCAGGTCAACCCACTGATAGTCCATGACTTCATCGTCGTTAGGCTGCACTTCGCTTACCACGCGCGCGGCATATACCGGGCACACTTCGTTCTCAACGATACCGTTTGGGGCGACCGCCCGGTAGCGGAAGGCCGGGTGAACCGGCGCGATATCAGAGATCTCCACACCGAGTTCGAAGCGACAGCGGCGCGTGACGGCCTGCTCGAAGGTCTCGCCCTGCTGGGGGTGTCCGCAGACCGAGTTGGTCCATACCCCGGGCCAGGCTTTTTTGCCCAACGAACGGCGAGTGACCAGTAACTGACCCTGCTGGTTAAACAGCCAGCAGGAAAACGCGAGATGTAAAGGGGTATCAAACGTATGGGCGGCATACTTCTCCAGCATACCGGCAGGCTGATCCTGCTCATCCAGCAAAATGACGTGTTCCCCGGCCATGACGACTCCTGAAAATAAAAAATGACCCGGCACAAACCCGCCGGGTCATGTACTCAGGCCACTAGGGTAGCCCATAAATGGGAGAAAGGCATTACCAAAACAAGCCCTGGAGGCAGCTCTGTGAACGGCAACGCGCAATAGTGAGGAGAGGCCGCCGCGCCGCGTGGCGCAAATATGAATTTCTGCCTGCCGCAGACCGCGCGCTAGGGACGGGGGATAATGGTTTCGCCATCAGGGATGACGCCCTGCGCCGCGGACTGGTATGATATTCGCCCTGATTGCGAGGTAAGTGGTTGTGTTAAGTGCAGGATGCCTGATGATGAAACGCTTTTATATGACACTGATGCTGGCGGCAAGCCTGGTGCTGGCCGGCTGCTCCAGCACCTCCGATTCCGGTGGCACCTACACCGTTAAACGCGGCGATACCCTGTACGGCATCTCCCGCACCACCGGCACCAGCGTTCGCGATCTGGCCCGCCTGAATAACATCTCCCCGCCTTACACCATTGAGGTGGGGCAGAAGCTGAAGCTTAACGGCAGCAGTTCAACGAAGACAACGAAGAAAAAATCTTCCTCTACGCGCACCGCGGCGGTCACGCCTTCGTCCGCGGTACCTCAGTCCTCCTGGCCGCCGGTGGGACAGCGCTGCTGGCGCTGGCCGACCAGCGGCAAAGTGGTCCTGCCTTATTCCACCGCCGATGGCGGCAATAAAGGTATTGATATCGCCGGAACCCGCGGCCAGCCGGTGTATGCCGCCGGGGCGGGCAAGGTGGTCTACGTCGGCAATCAGCTGCGCGGCTATGGCAACCTGATCATGATTAAGCACAGCGAGGATTACATCACCGCCTATGCCCACAACGATAAGCTAATGGTGAATAATGGCCAGAGCGTGAAGGCCGGCCAGCAAATTGCCACCATGGGCAGTACGGATGCCGACTCAGTGCGGCTGCATTTCCAGATCCGCTACCGGGCGACAGCCATCGATCCGCTGCGTTACCTGCCGCCGCAGGGAAGTAAACCTAAGTGCTAAAAGGTTATTTTATCGCCAGTCAGCATCCGGCAGGCTTGTCACAGGGTGCGTAAGGGCTATAATGCTTCTCGCACCTCTTCGCGGGCGTAGTTCAATGGTAGAACGAGAGCTTCCCAAGCTCTATACGAGGGTTCGATTCCCTTCGCCCGCTCCAAATTCAAGTCTCCTGAAGTCTACCTAACTCAATTTTCCCTTGATAAATCAGCGGTTATAGCATTCTGTTAGTCTATTGAACCCCGACGGAAGACTCCGCTTTGGTTGCGGGATCGGCGTTTTGCGCTGCTGGCGCTGGAGTCGTAGCGTTTAGTGATATTTTCGCGCTTATCCTGTTTCCGCAGGATGAGTGATTTTACGCAACCGGCTCGCGCTGACGACGACCGATACCGCAGAGGCCGCGGCGGCGCTCCACAGCGCAACATGAATTGACCTTTCATCTGCTGCCAGCAGAACGGCTACGGCGGCGGCTCCCAGGCACTGCCCGAAAGTGCGCATAATGGATAAAACACCGGACGCATAACTCGCGTGCTCACGAATAACGTTTGAGAGCATTTCCCGGTTATTGGGACTCTGAAAGCAGCCAAACCCTATTCCGCATACCAGACTTCGCAGGCAGATATCCCACATTGAAGGTCTGGCGGGTAACGTCGCCAGCAGGATCAAACCGACGACAAATATCACCAGCCCCAGGGTGGATATCGCCGGGGCTGATATCGTGTCCGCCCAACGGCCTGCATGCGGCGCAATCAGCACGATCCCTAATGGCCACGGCGTAAACAGCAGGGCAGACACTACCGGACTGTAGCCGTATCCGCTCTGAAACAGGAAGGGTAGCGCAATAAAGGTGATCCCCTGGCTGACGAAAGCAACCATCGACGTGAAGGCCGCGAGGGTAAAACGTTCATTTTTAAACATGCTCGGCGGCAGTAAGGGAGAACCCGTGCGGCGGATTTGCCAGATAAAAGCCATGCCGCTCAGCGCAGCGAGAGCCATCCAGCAAAGGCTGCCGAATTGAAAAGTAGCGTTCTGTAGGCTGTTCGCCGCCATGATCGTCGAACCCAACAGCAGCGCCGACAATATGGCGCCCACGGTGTCGAAGGGCGCCTGCATACGGATCGCATCCCGCGGCAGCGCTCTGACCGCCAGCAGTAAGGCGAGGGTGCCGGGAAGAACGTTTATCGCAAACAGCCATTGCCAGCTAAGGGTGTGAAGGATCGTACCGCCCAATACCGGGCCGATAGCGGAGCTCGAGGCAATGAGCAGGGCATGGAACCCCAGAATGCGGCCAAGTAAGCGTCCGGGAAATACGGACCTGAGTATTGCGGGGGCAATACTCAGCGTCGCCGCGCCGCCGATCCCCTGAAGCACGCGCATACCGATAAGCACTTCGGGCTTATTCGCCAGCGCACAACCCAGTGATGTCAGGGTAAAGGTCGTCAGGCCCGCCAGAAATACGGGGCGATAACCCAGACGGGCCGCAAGCGCCGCGAATATCGCCAGCGTCATCGCAGCCGCCAGCAGATACCCGTTGGCGAACCAGACGGCAATACTGGCAGGTACCTGCATCTCCTGAGCCATGGAGGGCAGGGCAATGTTGATCATGGTGCCATCAAACACGCCCATTAAGGTGGTGGTCATTATTGCGGCCATCACCCGTGCGCGCGCCGGGCCAGGCAGTCCTTCGTCGCCGGGTTGACTGGAAAAGAGCGTCATCATTTGTCCTCTGAGAAGAGTGTATGGATGACAAAACTATAAAGATGGCTTTTACCAGGCGGAAGGCGCACTATTTTCACTTTATTGTTGCATCAAACGCCTTATCTTAATGTGCTGGGAGGAAGGGTAATGTCTGATCCCGATTTTAATTTGCTGGTAGCTCTCGACGTATTGCTGAGTGAAGCGAGTGTCGCAGGTGCGGCTCGTCGTCTGAACCTCAGCACTTCGGCCATGAGCCGGACATTAAGCAGGTTACGCGATGTCACAGGAGACCCGATCCTGGTACGCGCCGGGCGTAACATGGTACTGACCCCGTGGGCCGAAGCGACCCGGGATCGCGCCAGGCGTGCAGTGCACGATGCCAGGGCGGTATTACAGCCCTCAACTGAAACGTTCAGCGCGCAAAATCTGGCGCGTCTTTTTACCATCAGGGCAAACGATGGTTTTGTGGTGGCGTTTGGGCCTGCGCTTATAGCAGCGGTTGCCGACGCAGCGCCGGACGTCTGTATACGCTTCGCGCCTAAGCCGGAAAAAACGTCGCGCTATCTTCGGGAAGGGCTGGTTGATCTGGAGATTGGCGTTCAGAGTAATATGGGGCCAGAAATACGGCTGCAACGACTGTTTGAGGATCGGTTTGTTGGCGTCGTCCGTAAAGGGCACCCGCTGGCTAAGCAGGCTGAAATAGGCGTGAGTGATTATGTCGCCTGGGGCCATGTGGTAGCGTCACCCGAGGGCGCGTTGCACGGATCCGTTGACGATGCGCTGGCCGAACTGGGGACAAAACGTAAAATTGCAAGCGTCGTACCGGGATTTCCGACAGCACTTTCCGTGGCGCTGGAATCGGATCTTATCGCCATGATACCCGCACTCTATTTACTCAATCAGCAGGTTATCAGATGAAGCGTGGGAAAAGTTAATGTTGTCTGATGAAAGCAATAAACAACACATACGCGAAGCCATCGTGGCGATGGAACGTAATAATCAGAGCAATTATTGGGAAGCGTTGGGTAAGGTAGAATGCCCGGATATGTAAGAACGGCAACAACCACTGACCAACGCTTCTTTACCTGATATCAGGATTTCTTCATTTTCACCTTTGCAGTCACCAACAATGCAGTCAGCAACATCAATGTGCCGGACAACATCAGCGGCGAAGTCAGACCAATGTTATCCAACGCATAACCGCCGATTGCCGCACCGCAGGTATTGGCAAGCTGAATAACGGCCACCTGAATAGATCCGGCTTTTTCTGCCTGATCGGCCAGTGAGCGAGTGATCCACGTTGACCAGCCAACGGGAATTAAAGCAAAGGTCAGCCCCCAGATAATCGCCACACCAGTAGCAACAATTTTATCGCTTCCCCACAGCGTCAGTACCAGCGCGCTCAGGGCGAGCACAAACGGTGCGCCCGCTAAGGCCAGTTTCACCGAACGTTTGAGAATAAACGACGAAAGCGATGTCCCGACAAAGCTGGCGATACCAAAACTCAGCAGCACCAGGGTTAAGCCATCAACACCGAATCCCGCCAGATTCATATACACTGGGCGAATATAAGTGAAAAAAGCAAACTGTCCGGCAAAGGACATAAAGATGGCGATCATCCCGGCCATCACTCCCGGACGTTGTAATAAGCGGAAAGTATTTTGTTTCTGATGCGAAGGTTCGCCTGGCAGCGAAGGCAGTGATTTGATAATCCAGAAAATACACAGCACGCCCATCACCGCCGCCGCATTAAAGACATTGCGCCAACCGATAAGCTCGCCTAAAAAACTGCCCAACGGCGCGGCAATCACCAGCGCAATAGAAACCGCGCCGAAGATCACCGACAGCGCCTTCGGCACCGTACGCGGCGGTACCAGACGCATGGTCAGCGACGCCGACATCGCCCAGAACCCGCCCAGCGCCAGCCCCAGACAGGCGCGACCGATTAACAACAGACTGAATGAGTTGGCAAAGGAAACCAGCAAACAGGAAAGCGTCAGCAAAACGGCGAACAGAATGACAACGTAGCGGCGGTCAGTGGCCTGAATGGTCTGGGTAATAAACAAACTGGCAAACATCGCCACAAAAGCGGTTACGGTCACCGATTGCCCGGCAACCCCTTCCGAAATGCCTAAATCCTGGGCCATTGGCGTCAACAAACTGACGGGCAAAAACTCAACGATAATCAGACAGGCAACGCAAAATGCCACCGAGAAAACGGCTGACCAGTTCGGTCGGGTGATGGCATCCGCGCCGCGGTTTTCAGCAATAAATTCACTCATGGTGTTACCCGTGGCATGTTTCAGAGGGAAAGCCGACCACTTTAACATTGAAATGTGTGACGTATTTAACGTTTTTGCAACTTTTACGGTGTTGTGGGAAAAGTTCGAGGCTGCTCGAAGAAATAAAAATCATAGGGCAAGGTGATATGCATTTTCGCGATTAGGTTGGGAATAAGGGATAAAGTATTGCACTTGGTGATATACTTTAATAACAGGATCTCAACGATATGCGCGTGTTTAAAACCAAATGGTTTGCAAGGGAAGCCAGGTCTCATGCAATAACAGATGAAGAGTTGTGCCGGGCCATTTTAGAAACGGAACAAGGTAAAGCTGATGTACTTGGTGGTGGCGTTTTTAAAAAGCGCCTTCACCGAAATCGTGAGCGTGCAATTATTCTGGCGAAAGGGGGAAGCAATTGGTTTTACACGTTTTTATATGCAAAACAGGATATGTCGAACATTAATAGTCAGGAACTGGCTGGGTTTCGTGAACTTGCAAAGCATTATGCCTTCCTGACGAAAGCCCAACTGACAGCAATGATTAACACTAAAGAACTGACAGAGATCTGCTATGACTGCAAAAACTAAATTTAAAAGTCCTGCATTTGAAGCTATTCACAGCGCAGCGGCTGGATTGTCCAGAGTCGATGCTATTTCTGCCGAAACGATGCGTACTTTTGACAAAGCCTGCCTGACCAGCGTGCAAGACTTACAACCTGTTGAGATAAAAGCACTGCGGGAAAAATTAAAAGTGAGTCAGCCCGTCTTCGCTCACTATCTCAATACCAGCGTTTCAACTGTACAAAAATGGGAAAGTGGCGCTAAACGCCCCAATGGCATTTCATTAAAACTGCTCAGCATTGTGCAAAAACACGGGCTGGAGGTGCTGCTGTAAATAGAACGTAGATAATGCGTTCACCTACTGTCAATTCCGATACCGGATGCGACGTACACGCCTTATCCACCCACCAGGTCAGGCGCGGTCTGTAGGCTGATAAGACGAAGCGGTTTTAATGCAGCCAGTGAACGCCCTCGGCAGGCTGAAAGAACGCGTTATAGCGCATCTGAAAAGCATTGATATCCTGCATTTCAGGTTCGGTTTCGCGCAGAAAACCCAGCGCCAGTCTGACCTGAGCATCGGTAATCGGCGCGGCAAGGCGGGCTTTTTGTAAAATCCGATGCCATTGCAGCAGGTTCTGTTCGCTACCATCGACAATGACAATTTGCCAGATGAGCAACACCTGCGCGGCGTTTTGCAGGTGCGACTCATCCGGGCGATGCAAATAACGTAAAAATTCGTCACCGGCTGACTTTCCCATTTGATCGACCATCGACTCCACGGGTACGACATCGATGTTCAGCCGATCGCTGAGACGGCGAATCGCTTTTCTGGCCCCGGATGTCAGCACCCGAAAACCAACCACAAACACTACCGCCAGCGTGGCGAGCATTATCCAGATCATGAGTTCTCCTGCGTAATCAGAACTCATGATATCTGGAAACCCTCGCCAGTTACTAATCCACCAGAATAATCTTCAGTGCAAACAGAGCTGCGACCACCACCACACACAGGTTCAGATCGCGCCAGCGCCCGGTGCACACTTTCATGATGCAGTACGACATAAAGCCTAGTGCAATCCCTTCGGTGATCGAGAACGTAAAGGGCATCATCACCGTGGTAATAAACGCAGGCACCGATTCGGTAAAATCATCCCAGTTAACGCGTGCCAGGCTCGATGTCATCAATACGCCAACAAAGATTAACGCTCCGGCGGTGGCGTAAGGAGGAACCATCGCCACCAGCGGTGAGAAGAACATAACCAGCAGAAACATAACGCCGACTACGACAGCCGTCAGCCCCGTGCGACCACCGACAGCCACACCTGAAGTACTTTCAATATAGGCGGTAACAGACGAGGTACCGATAAACGCACCCGCCACCGAACTGATGCTATCAACATACAGCGCCTTATTCATATTGGGGAATTTACCGTTACTATCTATTAAGCCAGCTTTATCAGTCACACCAATTAATGTCCCTGATGAATCAAATAAGTTGATCAGCATAAAGGAGAAAATGATACCGGCGAGTTCAAGTGATAACGCACCGCTCAAATCCACTTCACCAATGACGCCGCTAATATCAGGCGGAATGGAATAGACACCGCTAAAATGAACATCACCGAAAAATAATCCACAGCAAGACGTCACCACAATAGAAACAAGCACCGCGGCATGAAAATGACGTGATGACAACACAGTTATAATAAAAAACCCTAAAATACCTAACAACACGCCGTGAGAACTTAAATCGCCAATCATCACCAGGGTGTCTTTATTGGCGACAATAACGCCAGTATTTTTTAATCCCATTAAGGCGATAAATAATCCGATTCCGCTGGTGATACCAATACGTAAACTTAATGGAATGTTGGAGATCATCCAGTACCGGATACGAAACAGCGTGAGCAAAAATAGCCCAACTGCGCCCCAGAATATCGCGCCCATCCCGGTCTGCCAGGAGATACCCATCGCCCCCACGACCACGAAGGCAAAGAAGGCGTTCAGGCCCATTGCCGGAGCCAGTGCCACGGGTAAGTTAGCAAATACCCCCATCGCAATACTGCCGATACCGGCAATCAAACAGGTGGTAACAAACACCACTTTTGGGTCCATTTGTGCCGCGCCGAGGATTTGCGGGTTCACAAAAACGATGTACACCATGGTTAAAAAAGTGGTCATCCCCGCAATCAATTCTGTGCGGACGGTGGTCCCATGCTGAGGTAGTTTAAATAATCGCGAAAGCGTCCCTGATTCATTACTCACGTAATCGGTATTGTCATTATTCATTTTTTTGTCCATTGGAGGAGATTTAATCCCTTGCTTTTGTAAAACAAATGACAACAACGGTTCAGTGATAATTATCACATTTCAATTGCACATTAATGGATATTCTTTAATAATCTCGCGACGTTTCTTTATGATAAATAATAATCAAATTGATAAAATCAAAATGAGAAAAATATGAATAATTCTATTAACCATAAATTTCATCACATTAGCCGGGCTGAATACCAGGAATTGTTAGCCGTTTCCCGTGGAGACGCTGTTGCCGATTATATTATTGATAATGTCTCTATTCTCGACCTGATCAATGGCGGAGAAATTTCCGGCCCAATTGTGATTAAAGGACGTTACATTGCCGGTGTTGGCGCAGAATACGCTGATGCTCCGGCTTTGCAGCGGATTGATGCCCGCGGCGCAACGGCGGTGCCAGGGTTTATTGATGCTCACCTGCATATTGAATCCAGCATGATGACGCCGATCACCTTTGAAACTGCTACCCTGCCGCGCGGCCTGACGACCGTTATTTGCGACCCTCATGAAATCGTCAACGTGATGGGAGAAGCCGGATTCGCCTGGTTTGCCCGCTGCGCCGAACAGGCAAGGCAAAACCAGTACTTACAGGTCAGCTCTTGCGTACCCGCACTGGAAGGCTGCGATGTTAATGGTGCCAGTTTTACTCTTGAACAGATGCTCGCCTGGCGGGACCATCCGCAGGTTACCGGCCTTGCAGAAATGATGGACTACCCTGGCGTAATTAGCGGGCAGAATGCGCTGCTCGATAAACTGGACGCATTTCGCCACCTGACACTGGACGGTCACTGCCCGGGTTTGGGTGGTAAAGAACTTAACGCCTATATTGCTGCGGGTATTGAAAACTGCCACGAAAGTTATCAGTTGGAAGAAGGACGCCGGAAATTGCAACTCGGCATGTCATTGATGATCCGTGAAGGGTCCGCAGCCCGCAATCTCAACGCGCTGGCACCGTTGATCAACGAATTTAACAGCCCGCAATGCATGCTCTGTACCGATGACCGTAACCCGTGGGAGATCGCCCATGAAGGACACATCGATGCCTTAATTCGCCGCCTGATCGAACAACACAATGTACCGCTGCATGTGGCATATCGCGTAGCCAGCTGGTCGACGGCGCGCCATTTTGGTCTGAATCACCTCGGCTTACTGGCACCCGGCAAGCAGGCCGATATCGTCCTGTTGAGCGATGCGCGTAAGGTCACGGTGCAGCAGGTACTGGTGAAAGGCGAGCCGATCGATGCACAAACCTTACAGGCGGAAGAGTCGGCGAGACTGGCACAATCCGCCCCGCCATATGGCAATACCATTGATCGCCAGCCAGTTTCCGCCAGTGACTTTGCCCTGCAATTTACCCCCGGAAAACGCTATCGCGTTATTGAGGTAATCCATAACGAACTGATCACGCACTCCCGCTCCAGCGTCTACAGCGAAAACGGTTTTGATCGCGATGATGTGTGCTTTATTGCCGTTCTTGAGCGTTACGGACAACGACTGGCTCCGGCCTGTGGTTTGCTCGGCGGCTTTGGCCTGAATGAAGGTGCGCTGGCGGCGACGGTCAGCCATGACAGCCATAATATTGTGGTGATCGGTCGTAGCGCAGAAGAGATGGCGCTGGCGGTCAATCAGGTGATTCAGGATGGCGGCGGGCTGTGCGTGGTCCGTAACGGCCAGGTACAAAGTCATCTACCGTTGCCCATTGCCGGGCTAATGAGCACCGACACGGCGCAGTCACTGGCGGAGCAAATTGACGCCTTGAAAGCCGCCGCCCGTGAATGCGGTCCGTTACCGGATGAGCCGTTTATTCAGATGGCGTTTCTTTCCCTGCCAGTGATCCCCGCGCTGAAACTAACCAGTCAGGGGCTGTTTGATGGTGAGAAGTTTGCCTTCACTACGCTGGAAGTCACGGAATAATAAAAAAAAGCCCGGCGTCATGCCGGGCAAAAGTCACCAGTTACGTTTATGCCACTGTCAACTGCTGAATTTTTTTCTC
>OJUL01000730.1_pt1 | contig 10733 bp, 8 predicted proteins | sample 1601491 | NCBI WGS metagenome assembly OJUL01 (sample SAMN04436862, study PRJEB24849) | human gut metagenome | biome: human gut; feature: NICU; material: stool | host: Homo sapiens | place: USA: Saint Louis, MO | collected 2011-11-09 | reverse complement strand
GGAAAGCCAGCTGGCGACGCGTCTGCTGGAGCGTAACACCCGACGCCAGAGCCTCACCGACGCCGGGCGAGTCTATTTTGACGAAGCGAAACGGGTGATGGAGCAGGTCTCCATCGCCGAAAGCGCGGTCGAGCGGCTGCGGCTGGCGCCGGCCGGCACCCTGCGGGTGAGCGCTCCCACCTCGTTCGGCGCCAGCGTGATCGCGCCCCTGACCGCCACCTTCCTGCAGGCCTGGCCTGCGGTCCGGGTGGAACTGGATCTGACTAACCGGATGGTCGATCTGGTGGATGAGGGGGTCGATCTGGCGATCCGTATCGGCGAGATCCATCAGGAGGATCTGGTGGCTCGCTACCTGGCGCCGTATCGGATGGTGATCTGCGCCGCGCCGGCTTATCTGGCGCGTTACGGAACGCCCGGGACGCCGGAAGATCTCACCGATCATCTCTGCCTGTCCCATACGGTCTGGACCGCCCGCAACGAGTGGCGGCTGCCGGGCGTAGAGGGAGAAGTGCGCTGGAAACGCGATGCGGTTTTGCGCTGCAACGATGGCTACGCGCTGCGCCAGGCGGCGATCGCCGGGGCCGGGCTGCTGATGCAGCCGGAGGTACTGCTGGCCGATGCGCTGGCCAGCGGCAGCCTGGTGCGCGTGCTGGAGGCGTGGACTCCGCAGCCGCGGCCTGTGCATCTGCTCTGGCGCCAGGATCGTCGGCCCCTGCCGAAGCTGACGCAGTTTATCGCCCACCTTCAGCAGGGAATGGCCGACGCGCTGACAACGACCCGCGCGTCGGAATAATCACTCCGCCCGCAGCGCCTGCTGCCAGTCGGCAATCAGATCGTTGGGATCTTCGATCCCCACCGACAGGCGGATCAGCTGCGGTGTGATACCGTTCGCCAGGCGTTTCTCCAGCGGGATCGAGGCATGGGTCATGCTGAAGGGCTGGCTCACCAGACTCTCCACGCCGCCCAGGCTCTCCGCAAGCGTAAACCAGCGCAGCTTGCTGATGATGCGCTCGGCGTAACCTTCATCGCCCTTCACCACCACCGAAATCATGCCGCCGGGCAGGGCCATTTGCTGGCGCGCCAGCTGATGATGCGGGTGCGAGGCCAGCCAGGGAAACCAGACTCGCTCCACTTCCGGCTGCTGTTCCAGCCATTCGGCGAGCTGCAGCGCGTTCGCGCTGTGGCGCTCCATCCGCAGCGCCAGGGTACGGATGCCGCGCAGCGTCAGGAAGCTGCTGAACGGGTCAAGCACGCCGCCTACCGCATTCTGCAGATAGCCAAGCTTTTCCGCGAGCCCGGAGTTATCGCCAACCACCGCCAGGCCGGCGACGACATCGGAATGGCCGTTGAGGTACTTGGTCGCGGAGTGCACCACAATATCAAACCCATGCTCCAGCGGGCGATGGATCGCCGGCGAAGCAAAGGTGTTATCGGCGACGCTGATCAGGTTATGGCGGCGCGCGATGGCGGCGATGGCGCTGAGATCCGCGAGCTTCAGCAGCGGGTTGGTGGGCGTTTCCACCCAGATCATGCGCGTATCGGGGCGGATCGCCGCTTCAATTCCCGCCAGGTCGTCGGGTTTCACCCAGCTCACCTGCAGACCAGCGCTACGGCGGCGAACGTTTTCCAGCAGGCGGTAAGTGCCGCCATACACATCATCGACCGCCACCAGATGACTGTCCTTATCCAGCAGCTCCAGCACGGTGGAGATGGCGGCCAGCCCGGAGGCGAACGCGTAGCCGCGCGTGCCGTTTTCCAGGTCGGCGATCGCCGTCTCCAGCGCGTGACGGGTGGGATTCCCGCTGCGGGAATATTCATAACCGGTATGCTGCCCCGGCGCTGGCTGAGCAAAAGTGGAGGTGGCATAAATCGGCGGCATCACTGCGCCATGGCTGTCGGTGAAGGTTCCGCTATGTACACTCAGGGTGTGGATAGATGACATAAAAAATTCCTTATTGTGCGACTCGGTTACGCCAGGCGGTCAATACATCGCTGCGGGTGACCAGGCCAAGAAAACGGGTGTTGTCAGCGATCACCGCCACCAGACCGCGATCGAGAATGGCCTGCAGTTCACTCTCTGGCGCACGCTTATCGAGAGTTTCAACATGGCGGCTCATCGCTTCGCTGACCGGCAGGGAGAAGCGTTGGCGATCGCCCTGTACGTGGCGGATCAAATCCCACTCATCGACGATGCCGACCACGCGGCCATCCTCCAGTACCGGCAGTTGGGAGATGTCATACAGCCGCATGCGAGTAAAGACCGCGGCCAGGGTGTCGTCCGGCGCGGCCGTGACGGTAGCGCCTTCGTCATGGCGCAGGGCGATAAAATCACTGAGATCGCCCTGTTCGGGGCGGGCGATCAGTCCTTGCTGGCGCATCCAGTCGTCGTTGAACATTTTGGACAGGTATTTATTGCCGCTGTCGCAGGCGAAGGTCACCACCCGCTTCGGACGGCTTTGCGTCCGGCAGTAGCGCAGGGCGGCGCTGAGCAAGGTGCCGGTGGAAGAGCCGGCCAGCACGCCCTCGACCTGCAGCAGCTGGCGCGCAGTCTGGAACGCTTCGCGGTCGCTGACGCGATACGCGGTATGTACCCCCTCCAGCCTGGCCAGCGGCGGGATAAAATCTTCGCCGATCCCTTCGACCAGCCAGGATCCCGTTTCGCCGTAGCGTCCGGTATCGACCTGATCGGCAAGGATCGAACCCGCCGGATCGGCGAGAATAAATTCCGTTTTCGGCGAGTGTTCAGCAAACCAGGCCTGAAGCCCACCCAGCGTGCCGCCGGAGCCGACGCCGACGACGATGGCGTCGATGTCGCCCTCCAGCTGCTGATAAAGCTCCGGCGCAGTGGAGGTGGCATGGGCCAGCGGATTGGCGTCGTTATTAAACTGGTCGATATAAAAGGCGCCCGGCGTTTCATCGGAAAGGCGGCGGGCATAATCCTGGTAGTAGGCCGGGTGGCCTTTATTGACGTCGGAGCGGGTGAGCAGCACCGTCGCGCCCAGCGCCCGAAGGTGAAAAATTTTCTCGCGGCTCATTTTGTCCGGCACCACCAGGATCAGGCGGTAATTTTTCTGCGCCGCAATCAGCGCCAGACCGAGGCCGGTATTGCCGGCGGTGGCTTCGATAATCGTTCCCCCGGGCGCCAGTTTTCCCTGGCGCTCGGCTTCATTAATCATCGACAGCGCAACCCGATCTTTAATTGACCCGCCGGGGTTCTGATTTTCCAGTTTTAAAAACAGACTGCAGGGCCCGGTATCCAGTTTGTGCAACTGGAGCAGGGGAGTATGACCGATCAGGTCGCTCACGGAATGAAACAGTGACATAACCATTTACCCACTCGTTTAAGATATTTTTGCATGCTAGAGCTGTGAAAACGGTTATTTAAAGAATATTTCTCTGTCATTTAGCGCAAAATGGAATATAAGATGCTATTTGGCCATCTGGAGGGAAAGCAGGGCAGCCACCTGGGCGGATCGATTTCCAGAAAAGGGCGTTTCTAGCCGCTTTTAGCGGGAAAATGGCGATTTTAATCAGTGTGTTATCTGATATCTGAAAATGTATTTGCGAAAAGATTCTATGGAGAATAGGCCTGCGCTTGTCGTTAACTAGCAGCGGGCTGGCCAGGAGAAAAACGCAGCAGGGAAATCACGGGTTAACGCAGTTCGATGGAGAGTCCGTATGCAGAAAAGCAAAAACCCGCCTTTTGGGCGGGTTCTTTAAATAGTGGTGCCCGGACTCGGAATCGAACCAAGGACACGGGGATTTTCAATCCCCTGCTCTACCGACTGAGCTATCCGGGCAACGGGGCGCATTAAACCGTAATCGCCGCGCCTCGTCAACGAAATTTATCTGTTTTGCAGCAGACTGAACAATCTATCACCACATTGCGCTAAAAGCACGCGTTTTCAGGCAAAAAACAGCGTCCAGGCCGCGGAAATTGGCATCGCCAGCACCAGCGCAGGCAGCATATTCACTACGGCAAACATTTTTATCCCGCAGATGCGCAGCCCGGTGGCCACCAGCAGCATGCCGCCGACGGCGCTGAAATCCGCCAGCATCATCGGCGTGGTAAGCGGCATAATGAGCGCCGCGCAGGCTGCAAGAGTCAGCTGGATAAGCAGCATCGGTACGCTGATGGCGGCGACGGCAATGCCCAGGGTGCAGGCGAAGATGGTGGCGGTGAAAAAGTCGAGAAACGCTTTGGCAATCAGAATGCTGGCGTCGCCGGTCATCCCTTCGCGCATGGCGCCGAAGACGCCGGTGCCGCTGGCGCAGAACAGGACGATAATCGCCACATAGCTCTGAATATAAGACTCATGAGCCGAAGCCTTTTTCTTGCCTTTCGCTGACATCAACTGCTGGAGTTTACTGACCAGCGTATTGATGCCTTTTTCCATATTGCATATTTCGCCGAGCAGCGTCCCCACCAGGGTCGACAGCACCATCACCGGCAGATTGGCGCACTTAATGACCAGTAAAATGCCGATGCCCAATGACGCCAGGCCAAAAATAGAGGTCATTGCGGTGCGGATCCGTTCCGGCAACCGTTGGCTGAGTAAGGCGCCCAGCACACCGCCGACCAGCACCGCGCTGGCGTTAATAAAAGGTCCTGTAACCACGCTGACTCCTGTTAAAAATCCCTGATAACCGCATTATTATGGCGTTAACTTACCGGGAAAGCTTGTGTATCCGTGATATAAGTGCATACGGTTTTCATCTTGCGCCTGTTCGGGAAAGGTGCCATGATTGCGCGAATTTTCTCCTCCCTGATATGAGGCCGCCGATGACGACACAGCCATTATCTCGCCAGCGACGCCGCGCCCAGATGCGCGGGCTGCCTCATCTTGCTACGCTTACCCCTCTGTTCACCATGCGGTGAAGGACACGTATGCTCACTGTAGGGCAACAGTAAGATCGGACGCGTCTGCTTTTACTGATGTCCGGCGGTCGGAGCTGAATCCGTCAGACCCGGACACATCGTTGGGCAAGGTCTCCCTTGTCTGAGATTTTTACACTCCCGATACGGGCATTTGCGCTTATGAAATCCATGCACATTGCCGCCAGCTGCGAGCTGGTCACCCGCTTGTCCACCCACCGTCGCGTTGTGGCGCTGGACAGTACCGATTTTACCGATGTGGCGGCAGTCGTCATCTCCGTGGCCGACAGTCGCAGCGGCATCCTTACTCTCCTCAGGCGTAGCGGATTTAACCTGCCGGTCTACCTGCTGAGTGAGACGGCGGTCGACAAGCCGGAGGGGGTGCAGGCGGTGATCGCCGGTAAAGATCAGGAGTGGCTGGAGCTGGAGGCGGCGGCCTGTGATTATGAAGCGCGTCTGCTGCCGCCGTTTTTCAATACCCTGACCCAGTACGTCGAGATGGATAACAGCACCTTTGCCTGTCCGGGGCATCAGCACGGGGCGTTTTTCAAAAAGCACCCTGCAGGCCGTCAGTTCTATGACTTTTTTGGCGAAAATGTCTTTCGCGCCGACATGTGCAACGCCGATGTGAAATTAGGCGATCTGCTGATCCACGAAGGATCGGCCAAGCACGCGCAGAAGTTCGCTGCGAAGGTGTTCAACGCGGATAAAACCTACTTCGTCCTCAATGGCACCTCGGCGGCCAACAAAGTCGTGACCAACGCGCTATTGACCCGCGGCGATCTGGTGCTGTTCGATCGCAACAACCACAAGTCAAACCATCACGGGGCGCTGATCCAGGCGGGAGCGACGCCTGTCTATCTGGAAGCTGCGCGCAATCCGTTCGGCTTTATCGGCGGCATTGACGAGCGCTGCTTTGATGAGCATTACCTGCGGGATCTCATCCGCGAAGCGTCGCCAGAGAAAGCCACGGCCTCTCGCCCGTTTCGTCTGGCGGTGATCCAGCTCGGAACCTATGACGGCACGGTCTATAACGCCCGCCAGGTGGTGGATAAGATCGGCCACCTCTGCGATTACATCTTGTTCGACTCGGCGTGGGTGGGCTATGAGCAGTTTATCCCAATGATGGCCGACTGCTCGCCGCTGCTGCTGGAGCTGACCCCCGACGATCCGGGTATTTTTGTCACCCAGTCCGTGCACAAGCAGCAGGCCGGCTTCTCACAGACGTCGCAGATCCATAAAAAGGATAACCATCTGCGCGGCCAGGCGCGCTTCTGTCCGCACAAGCGGCTGAATAACGCCTTTATGCTGCATGCTTCCACCAGCCCGTTCTATCCGCTGTTCGCCGCACTGGACGTCAACGCTAAAATCCATGAAGGTGAGAGCGGCCGTCGCCTGTGGGCCGAGTGTGTGGCGCTGGGCATTGAGGCGCGCAAAGCGATCATCGCCAACTGCAAGATGATCCAGCCCTTTATTCCGCCGATGGTGGCGGGGCGCCCGTGGCAGGATCACCCGACCGAGGCGATCGCCCGGGAGCGCCGCTTCTTCAGCTTCGAGCCGGGCGCGCGCTGGCATGGTTTTGAGGGCTATGCGGACGACCAGTATTTTGTCGACCCGTGCAAGCTGCTGCTGACCACCCCGGGCATCGACGCGGAGAGTGGGGAGTACAGTGAGTTCGGCATTCCGGCGACTATTCTGGCGCATTATCTGCGTGAAAACGGCATCGTGCCGGAGAAGTGCGATCTCAACTCGATTCTGTTCCTGCTGACGCCGGCGGAAAGTGCCGAAAAAATGGCGCAGCGGTAGCGATGCTCGGGCAGTTTGAACAGCATATTGAAGCGGATACGCCGCTGGCCGATGTGTTGCCGACCATCTATAACAAATATCCGGTGCGTTATCGCGACTATACCCTGCGCGAGCTGTGCCAGGAGATGCACGATCTGTACGTTAGCTTTGACGTGAAGAGCCTGCAAAAAGAGATGTTCCGTAAACGGAGCTTCCCAAGGGTGGTGATGAATCCCCAGGATGCCAACCACGAGTTTATTCGCGGCAACGTTGAGCTGGTGCGTCTGAGCGAGGCGGAAGGCCGCGTCGCGGCGGAGGGGGCGCTGCCGTATCCGCCGGGCGTGCTGTGCGTGGTGCCCGGCGAGGTCTGGGGCGGCGCCGTGCTGCGCTATTTCCTCGCGCTGGAGGAGGGAGTCAATATGCTGCCTGGCTTCTCGCCGGAGCTGCAGGGGGTTTACAGCGAGACGGATCCGGACGGCATTAAGCGGCTGTATGGCTACGTGCTGAAGGGATAAAAAAACGCCCCGCCGAACAGGCGGGGCGTTTTACTTTTGCCGATCACACGCTCTGCTGGGCGGCGGTCGGTTGTCTGACGTGTTTGTATTTGAACAGCGCCACGAAGGCAAAGGCCAGCACCAGCGAATAGCCGGCGAAAATCAGCCACACGCTCTGCCAGTCAGTGATCCCCTCGACGGTAAAGTGTTCGACGACTTTGCCGCTCACCATCCCGCCGAGAATACAGCCGAAGCCGTTGGTCATCATCAGGAACATCCCCTGAGCGCTGGCGCGGATTTCCGGGCGCACCTCTTTCTCAACGAACACCGAACCGGAGATGTTAAAGAAGTCGAAGGCGCAGCCGTAGACGATCATCGACAGCACCAGCAGTACAGTGCCGAACGGCGTCGGGTCGCCAAAGGCGAACAGGCCGAAGCGCAGCATCCACGCCACAATACTGATAAGCATCACGTTCTTAATGCCGTAGCGGCTAAGGAAGAATGGGATGGTCAGGATAAACAGCGTTTCGGAAATCTGCGAAATCGACATCAGCACTGACGCGTGCTCGACGATAAAGCTGCCGGCAAACAGCGGATCTTTATCGAAGCTGTGCAGGAAGGTGTTACCGAACATGTTAGTGATTTGCAGCTCGGCGCCGAGCATCATCGAGAAGATAAAGAAGATAGCCATACGCTTGTTTTTAAACAGCGCAAAAGCGTTCAGGCCGAGCATCTCCGTCCAGCTTTGATTGCGCTGGGCGTTGGCGACCGGAATATGCGGCAGCGTCAGGGTGAACAGAGTCAGCAGGACCGACAGCGTCGCGCCAATGTACAGCTGCATATGGCTCAGTTCAAAGCCGGAGAAGCTCACGCCCCACATGGCGAGGATAAAGCCGATGGTGCCCCAGATACGAATTGGCGGGAAATCGGTGACAATATCCAGCCCCGCCGACTGCAGGCGGTAGTAGGAGATGGTATTGATCAAGCCAAGCGTCGGCATATAGGCCAGCGAGTTAAGCAGGATCACGAGGAACATCTCGCCCGGCGTGGTGACCTGCGCCGCGAGGTACAGCGTTAACGCGCCGACCAGGTGGCAGATGGCGTATACCCATTTGGCGCTGATCCACTTATCGGCGACGATGCCGAGTAGCGTCGGCATCAACACCGCGGCGATACCGAGCGAGCTATACACTGCGCCGATTGCCGCGCCGTCAAACTTCAGCGTGACAAACATGTACGAGCCAAGCGTGGTGAGCCAGCTCCCCCAAAGGCAGAACTGCAGGAACGACAGTATTTTGAGCTGCAGCTTAAGATTCATGTAGTTATCCTCACGAATGTGGGCTTGTTATGTTTTTAAAATAACATTAATCCCGTTATTTTGATGCGATTCTATCATTCACTAGCTTAATGCTTCTGTTAACTGCCGCAGAAAACCGAAAGATATTACAGAGTATGGCGGAGAATAAGCGCGGCCTCAGCGCGGGGCTGAGGCCGGAGTCGGGAGGAGGGCTATTTACGGCGGTAGCTTTTCTGCGCCGTATTAACTTTGTACAGATAGCGGCGCGATTCCGCCGACGGATGGCGGGTGGTCAGCGTCTGGTAGACGTCCCCTGGCGCCATGCTGTTGATAATATTGGCCGCCTGCACTTTATCGCTGGAGAAGACCCGCAGTACGCTGCCGGCGCCGCCGTTATAGGCAGTGATCACCGCGTAGCGACGCGAGGTGGGGTTATCGATGCCGGCGAGGTAAACATTGTTCAGCATCGCCAGGTAGGCGGTACCGGTGTCGATGTTATTCGCCGGGTCAAACAGATAGCTGCGGCTTGGCAGGCCGGATTTACCCTGGGAGCGGAAGACGTCTCTGCCGGCGCTGTGCTGGACCACCTGCATCAGCCCCATGGCGTCGGCATGGCTGACCGCATAGGGGTTAAAGGAGGATTCGGTCTGCATAATCGCGAGGATCAGCGACTCATCAACCCCATACTTACGCGAGGCCTGACGCACCATGCCGAGGTATTTATGCGCACGTTTGTCGAGGTGGTTCGGCACCAGGTTAATGGTGATGCTGTAGACCACGCGCAGGCCGTTGTTGCGGCTCTTCAGACGGGTTTGCAGCAGATAGTCGGCAAAGCGCGCGGCGCGCCACTCCCAGCGAATCGACGCCCCGGTGTTATCCACCACCTGGCCATAGAGGAACGGCTCTTTGGAGATCTGGATGTCATCGACATCGGAATAGAGGTCAATGGAGTTGGGGTCATCGCCCATCAACAGGGTTTTGATGATCGCCTGGCGCAGTCGTCCGCGAGGGTCGGTGCCGGCAATGGTCTCGACGGTGATCGTCCCTTCATCGAAGTTGATGTGGCTGCGGGTTTGATACTGGTCGGTGTACTTGACGTAGTCCTTTGGCCCGGCGAGCAGGACTTCGTTGTACCCCCAAATGTTCTCGATGTTGTGGGCGAACTGGCCCATCAAAATATCGAATCCGTTCGTGTCCTTGACCCAGGCCTCGTTGTATTCGGCGCCTTTTTTATTGGAGCTGGAACACGAAACGAGCAACGGCGCAATCAGCGCGAGCGCTAAGTATTTTTTCATCATTCCGGGCGTGCGTGTTGTGTTTGTTTTTTTAAAGGCCGCAGGGCCCTTACTGTTTTTCCGGCGGCGTGTAGCCTTCGATGTGCACGTCTTTCCCTTCAAACAGGAACTGCACCATCTCCTGCTCAAGCAGTTTGCGGTGCTCCGGGTTCATCATGCTGAGCTTTTTCTCGTTGATCAGCATGGTCTGCTTGTGCTGCCACTGCGCCCAGGCTTCTTTGGAGATTTCGTTGTAAATACGCTTTCCGAGCTCGCCCGGATACAGCTGGAAATCCTGGCCGTCCGCTTCACGCTGCAGGAAGGTACAAAAAATGGTTCTGCTCATAATTAATCCTCTTTGATAGCCGAAAAATTTATACCGGCGCTCCGGCTTTTAGCTGTTGCAACAAGCGCTCCACGGGGGCCGCCAGACCGACCGACGGCGGCTGCGCTAAGTTATACCAGAGTGCGTTGCCTTCATCCATGCATGCGCCAGATGAGTGCACTGTAAGCCACATCGGAATAATATCCAGGTGGAAATGGCTGAAAGTGTGGCGAAAAGCGGTTAATTGCGTCAGATTATCGGCCTTAATCTGGCGCTGCGCCAGCCACTCGCGTAGCTCCGCTTCGTCTGCAAACTGCGGAAAACAGAACAACCCGCCCCACAGACCCACCGGCGGACGCTGGGAAAGAAACACCTCGTCGCCGTGCTGCATCAGCAGGAAGTAGCCGGTGCGTTCCGGGAGGGTCTGCTTCGGTTTTTTGCCCGGGTATTCCGCCCATGAATGGTTCGCGTAGGCCATGCAGCCGTTGCTCAGCGGACACAGCTCGCACTTCGGCTTCGAGCGGGTGCAAACCATTGCCCCGAGATCCATCATCGCCTGGTTGAAGCGCTCGACGCCCTCTGCCGGGGTGACCTCTTCGCTGATGTCCCACAGCCGTTTTTCCACCTCTTTTTTCCCCGGCCAGCCGCTGACAGCATAGCAGCGGGCGAGCACGCGCTTCAC
>OJUL01000728.1_pt1 | contig 10761 bp, 9 predicted proteins | sample 1601491 | NCBI WGS metagenome assembly OJUL01 (sample SAMN04436862, study PRJEB24849) | human gut metagenome | biome: human gut; feature: NICU; material: stool | host: Homo sapiens | place: USA: Saint Louis, MO | collected 2011-11-09 | reverse complement strand
GGATTTCTGAAAATGAGAAGCAGGCTCAAATTATGATAACGGATAATGGGAAAGGTATATCTTCTGATGATCTGCCGCATATTTTTGAGAGAATGTACCGATGCGACCATTCACGTTCCGGAAAAGGAAACGGACTTGGTCTGTCTATCGTCAAAGAACTTGTCACTGCCCACAAGGGAAGGATCACGGTGAACAGTGTTCTTGGTTCCGGAACTACATTTATGATCTTATTGCCGAAAGCTCTGTGATATCACAGAGCTTTCCTGTCGTCAGTGCGTGTCAAAAACAAGAGAATCGCAAGGCGGCGGCAAGGTTTTGGCAAGGTTTGTGCAGTATACTTTTAATTAACTGCTGAACGTTATCTTACGTTTAGTTCGGTATATACGCGGATTTGCTGAATGGTTAAAAACAGATCAACGGAAAGGAAAAAATAATATGGAAAATTTTGTGATTGAAACAAAACAATTGACAAAAGTATACGGAGAGCAAACGGTAGTGTGCAAGGCGGATCTTCATATAAGAAAAGGCCGGATTTACGGGTTGTTAGGGCGTAACGGAGCAGGCAAGACTACTGTCATGAAAATGATCTTAGGATTGACGCACATTACTTCCGGTGAGGTTAAGGTATTCGGACAAAACATCAAAGGTCAGGAAAAATGGGTATTTCCCCGTATTGGAGCGATTATTGAAACACCGGGATTTTACCCCAACCTGACAGGAACGGAAAACCTGGAAATTTTTGCGAAGCTGCGGGGTACAGCCGCCCCAAACGCGGTGGAAAACGCAATGAAAGTAGTAGGTCTGCCTTATAAAGATAAAAAACTGGCCGGTAACTATTCCCTTGGAATGAAGCAGCGCCTGGGCATTGCAAACGCTATCTTGCATGACCCGGAGCTTTTGATCCTGGATGAGCCAACAAACGGTCTTGATCCTATCGGAATTGCGGAAGTAAGAGAATTTATCAAGAAATTAAGTGTTGAGCAAGGGAAGTCAATCCTTATTTCCAGTCATATTCTTTCGGAAATTTCCCTGTTAGCCGATGATGTGGGTATCATCGACCACGGCGTTCTTTTGGAAGAAAGCAGTATGAGAGAATTAGAAAAGAAAAACTGCAGATACCTTCTGCTGGAAGTTTCTGATATTCCGAAAGCATCCCTTATTTTGGAACGTCAGTTTCAGATAAAAGATTATTCTGTCCAGGATGACCATACTCTGCGTCTCTATGATACCACGCTGGACATTGGTGAAATAAATAAAGCCTTTGTAATGCAGAATGTAACAGTTACCGGTTCGGGACTCTGTAATGATACCTTAGAGGATTATTTCAAAAAGATTACAGGGGGTGAGGGGATTGCTTAAGCTGATTCAGGTGGAATTTTTGAAACTGCGCCGCAGAAAACTTATTTGGATCATGCTGTTGGCTGCTTTTGTCATGCCCTTTTTTGCATTGCTGTATTTCAACTATTTTGGGAAAACAGGTGTTGATCCAATGCTGTTCTATAAATGGTCCGCTTTCGGTTACACATCCTTTATTATACTGCCCTTCATTTTGGGAATACTTTGCACCATACTGATGCACGACGAAAACAGATATGATATGATGAAACAACTCTGGATTGTGCCTGTCAGTAAAATGGGATACTTTTTCAGCAAATTCGTTATTGTTTTGGTTTACGCCATTTGCTTTATGCTGATCACGGCTGTCGCATCTGTTTTGTTCAGCGTACTTTCCGGATATGTGATATTTGACTGGGAAAGCGTTTCTTTCTTACTGGAAAGATGCTTAGAGACAGCTCTTTTGGCGGCGCTTGCGATCCTGCCGATCTTGGCGGCGGCTGCATCACAAAAGGGATATATCTTGCCTGTTTGTACTTTATTGGTCTATATATTTTTTGGCTTTTTTATCATGTCAGTCAATATGTATCTGCATCCCTTATCCGGTATAGCTGTGATCATAGCAAGGGATGGGGAAATACCGGGGCTTGCATTGACGCAGGCGGCTCACGTTCCCTTGGCACTTCTTTGTTTTTGTGTTTGGGATGTTGCTGCGGTAATACTTGCAAAGATTACATTAAGAAGAAAGTGAGGCAGAAGGATGAAAATACTAATATGGGCGGAATGTAAAAAGCTTCGCCGCTCCAACATTGTTTTCCTCACCGTATTTGCGGTGGTCATGATAGCCGTCATACTTTTTATAGGCGGAAAAAGTATTGACAGTGGTTTTCAGGGCATGGATGACCCAGGCTGGTATATGATCATGGCTCAGCCATGGGCAACCTTGTTTGTCCTTCCGGCAGTCATTGCTCTTTTGGGAAGTTATATGATATGCAGGGAGGAACAGGAAGATACCGTAAATCTGCTCAGGCTTATTCCTGTCAGTGAAACAAAATTAGCCGCTGCAAAAATGATCGTTACTTTTGTTTTCAGCATACTTATTTACCTGCTGCTTTTTGCTTTGACATTTTTAACAGAAGCAGTCCTGCATGTTCATGAGCTGACGGTGGAAATGGTATTAGGTTTTCTAAAATCATATTTTTTAGAGGGAGTGTGCGTTTTTTTAGCCATTTCTCCCATCATTGCGCTGGTTTCGTATAAGAAAAAGAACTATTGGCTGGTATTAGCGGAAATGTACTCTTTTGCCGGCATGTTTATGAGTATGTCAAACGCGCTGAGAACATTTTATCCTATTTCAGCAGTGCTGGGGGTTTCCGGATACTATGAAACGACTGCCGGAAATAGGCTGGAAAGTATGATGGTCCTGCTGTTCTGTGGCTGTCTTTCCGCCTTTATATTGAAAAGGCTGAAATATAACGAAAAATAAGAAGATCTCCAAAGTATACTGACCTGATCTGTCACGTTCCTTTTTGTTATCTTTATGAAATCTTTAGAAAAATATAGAAATATATATAATTGACTCATAGATAGGCAAATATTATAATGAGACATACAAATTACCTGCATAAGACAGATCAGGAAAGGATTTACTAAAATGGACAGAAGAAAAGCACTGGTTCTGGGGCGAAGCTGCCTTGCAATCTTGAAAGTGGAATTGTTTTTTAAACTTGTCTCTGTTTTGATATTGAGGCCGTTTCTAAACTGGGTTTTTACTGCCTGGGTTCTGGGGGATACGCCTGCATTTAACGAAGTCATGTTTCTCAGTGTACTGTCACCCGTCAGGCTGATACTTACGGTGGTGCTTTTTCTGGCAGCCGCGCTGTGGTGCTGCTATGAGATCAGCTGTCTTCTCCACGCAGTATACCGGTGCCAAAAGGGAGAACGGCCCCGTCTGGAGGAGATTTTAAGCAGCTCGGCAGAGGGACTGAAAGGTATGAAGCATATTTCTGTCCTTTTGGCAGCAGTCTATTTTGTACTGTTTCTTCCTCTGGTACATGCGGGATACTTAAATTCCCTTGTTTCCCGTGTTGAGATTCCCAGATTTGTGTTGGGCGAACTGCAGAAGACCAATCTGGGGACACTGGGCGTTCTGGCTGTTCGGACCGGATACACAGTCCTCTTTCTGGCATTGGCGCTGGTGCCCATCGCTATGTTTTTAAAAAACATGAATTTTACTAAGGCAGTAAAACAAAATTTTTACTGGTTCCGTCAGATCCACCGGAAGGATAAGATGAAAATTGGGGGAGCCTTTCTTCTGTGGATCGCGGCAGAGGGCAGTTTTGTGTACCTTTTTCAGGCAAAACTGATCCAGAGTCAGGATTTTAATATTTCGGTGCTGAAATACTTTGTCCGTTCCCAGTCATTTCGTGTGGGATTTCTGTATTGGATAGTGCTCACTCTGCTTGAGTGTGGCAATGGCACTTGTCTATCTGCTGATGTTTCAAATCCTGGACAAATACCGGGAACTGCCCGTTCCTTCGGAGACAAAAAATATCAAGGCTTTAAAGCGAACCACCGAGATGGTTGCGGGCGGAGGAAGAGTTCTCGCCAGGAGAGGGAAAAGGTTCTGGATTTCCAGAAAGCATAAAAAACTCTGGGCAGGGCTTGTCATTTTGCTGATCGCAGTGGCAGCAGACGGATATTTTAGTGAAACACCACTGGTTCATCAGCCATGGGCCATCGGGCACAGGGGATGCCTCTATGAGCCGGAGAACACCATTGCAGCAGTGGAGAGAGCCGACAGTTTTGGGGCTGACTATGCGGAAATAGATGTAAAGCTTTCAAAAGACGGAATTCCCATGGTGATCCATGACGATAGTCTGCGAAGACTTGCCGGTATTTCTGATAAGGTGGAGAACATGACGGCCGCACAGCTCGAGGATCTGACGATCACCTCCAATGGAAAGCAGGGAAAAATACCAACATTTGAGGACATGATCCAGGCAGTTCAACACATGGAGAATAAGATTGGACTGCTGGTGGAGTTTAAACCATCAGCGGACAATAAAAAAGAACTCATCAGCAAGGTGATTGAGATCGTGGAAAAATACAGTGCCCAAGAGCAGTGTATATTCATGTCCATTGATTACGAAAGCGTTTCTCTGCTAAAGGAGCAGCGCCCTGATTGGTGGGTGGGTTACTGTATTTACGGCAGTACCGGAAAGTTTGAGGAGGCTGTCTGGAATTATAGGATTGATTTCCTCGCGGTGGAAGAAGGGGTTGCCAGCAGGCGCTTCATGGAACGTGCGCGAGACAGCCTGATTCCTGTGTATATCTGGACATCCAACAATTTTGATGATATGGCAAATTATCTTCAGAGAGGGGCATCCGGTATTATCACAGACATGCCGGATCTGGCCAGAGCAGAGATTGATAAATATCTGAAGAAAAATAAGGAATATTATATGTACGAGGGGGAAGGGTATCCTGTTCAGTAGGAACCTAAAACACCTGCAGGTATAGAAGTGAAAAACTGATATGGAAAGCATATATACTGAAGGGACATCCGGCAGTACAGCAGCATAAGACAGATTAACTGCAGATTGGAAAAGAGAAAGGAGCAGATCATGAATGCGGAGAACAAAATTCTGCTGGTTGACGATGAAAAGGATATTGTTGAGCTGATGGAAGAGGTGCTGCAAAAAGAAGGATTTCACTGGATCCAAAAAGCCTGTACCGGCGGGGAGGCACTGCAGATCTGCCGGGACTTTCAGCCCAATGTGATCGTGTTGGATATTATGCTTCCCGATATTGACGGACTGGAAGTCTGCAGACAGATTCGTGAGTTCTCTTATTGCTCCATCCTGTTCCTGTCCTCAAAGAATGACGATGTTGATAAAATACTGGGCCTTGCCTGCGGCGGTGACGATTATATAACTAAGCCGTTCAGTCCCCGTGAAGTAGTATACCGCATAAAGGCCCAGCTTCGCCGTCAGCAATACACGATGGCTATTCCATCAGATGAAACAGAAGGATTGACTGTGGGGCCGCTTTTTGTTGATAAAGAGAGCTGCCGGGTTTATAAAGAGGGGCAGGAGATCGGATTGACCGGCCGTGAATATCTTCTGCTCGTCTATCTGATGGAGAATGCGGATAAGATCATCAGCAAAGAGCGTCTCTATGAGCAGGTGTGGGGAGAATACAGCAGTATATGCGATAATACCATTATGGTGCACATCCGGCATTTGCGGGAAAAGATTGAAAATACCCCCTCTCATCCGCAGCAGCTCATCACAGTGAAAGGGCTGGGCTATAAGCTCAAAAAGAGGATTGACTAAATGAAGCGTTCAGGCTATCGCACCATATTCCATATATACCTGATTTTTTTTATATCTCTGCTGGGCGCTGTTCTGTTGGCAGGCTGTCTGTTCTTTTTGACCATTACTGTTCAAATGCCGGATGGCAGGCTTGTAAGAAGTGACTGGCCGAAGGATTTTACAGAGAGCTTCAGAGAAGAGATCATTTTTGCAGACAGTATGCCACAGATCAAACAGACGGGAATGGAGTCTTTGCAGGAGAATGAGATAGGGATTCAGCTTTTGGACCCTTCCGGCCGTGAGGTGTTCAGCTATCAGGAGCCGGAGCAGGCCAAAGCTGTATATTCCGGCGCAGAATTACTGCGGATCGCTGAGACAGGGAAGCTGGAGGCGGGAGAAGCTGCTGCCTTTGCGGGAACGGTATCCAATTCCGGGAATGAGTATGCCTATATCCTGTTTTTTCCTGTGGATGTGCCAAAAGTCACAATGTATGTGAACGGGAAACGGTTTGCAAGCGGCAAAACGATCATTTTACCTATCCTTTCAGTGCTGCTCTTACTTGTACTTGTTTCAGGGGTTCTCTATGGCCTTTTTACCACAAAGGCAATAAAACGGCTGATAAGTGCTGTTGGGGAAATCGCTGCCCGCAATTATCTCCCTGTTCAAGAACACGGCGTATTCCAGGATCTGTATGAGAGTCTGAACGGACTGGATGCGGAGATCCGGGCCGGAGATCAACTGCGGCAGCAGACAGAAAAAATGCGGGAGGAATGGATCGCCAATATCACCCATGATCTGAAGACGCCTCTTTCCCCTGTCAAAGGGTATGCTGAGATTCTCTATGAAGCTGACGAAAAAAGTGAAGAACAATACAGGCGTTATGGGCAGATCATACTGAAAAATGCGGCTTACATGGAAACGTTGATAGATGATCTGAAGCTGACCTATCAACTGGATAACAAAATGCTTCCTGTAAACCTTGAGGAGCAGAATATAGTCCGTTTCCTGAAAGAACTGGTGATCGACATTTTGAACACGCCGGAATATGAAAACAGAACAGTCCATTTTGAAAGCTCAGCGGACACCATTTCCTTTCAGTTTGACCAAAGGCTTTTTACGAGAGCCTTTCGTAATCTGATCATCAATGCCATTGTGCACGGGGAAAAAAATACGGAAGTTACCCTTAGTGTGTCAGAATCTGACACGGTACTAAAGGTTCTTGTGGCTGATAATGGAAAAGGTATGAAACCGGAAACTGTGGAACACCTTTTTGACCGTTACTATCGAGGAACCGACACCGGACAAAAAGCAGAGGGGAGCGGTTTGGGACTGGCCATCGCCAAAGGGATCATTGAACTGCACAGAGGCACCATCTCCGTTTCCAGTGTCCCTTCTGTGGGAACTGCCTTTCAAATGGAATTTCCCCTTCGTTAAGGTTAATTAAGGCTGCCTGAAAATTAGATTAAGGTTGGCAGGTTATCATGATTTAGTGATAGCCGTCAGCCTTTTTTTGATTTCAGGAGGTGATTAAGTGAAGAGGTTGATGCTGTGTCAGGTGCAACACTTACCAGTGACACCGTTTTAAAAGCGATCGAAAACGCATTAGAGGGTTCTGAAAAGTAGTCCTATAGAAAGTGGGTGTTTATTTGAAAATCATATTAAAGTACATGGTAACGAATGTCAAAGAGAGAAAGACTCGAACGGCTGTCATGCTGCTGTCTATTTTGCTGTCTGCCGCTTTACTGTTTGTATCCTTTTCCATAGGCGCGTCATACGAAAGCGCACAGCGCAAAATGGCGCGGGGTATGGCAGGCAGTGCGACGCTCTCTGTGACCAGATCAGATGGAGGAATCAAGGACGGCATTCTGCCGGAATTATCCTCAATCCATGCCAGCGTTGGAATGGTGGAGGGAACAGCACTTTATAGTGAAAATGGTTATTATGAGACCATTGACTTAATTGCGGCGGATCTTAGGAAGCTTTCCAAGATCAATCCTCCACGCTTGGTAAATGGCGGTGATATCTCAGATTTTTCCGGCAGTCAAGTGATCTTATCGGATCGTTTTACTTCCAAATATGGGATAAAAAAGGGGGATACCATTACACTGCAGGTTGGGGAAACCCCAATTTCTTTTACAGTTGCGGAAATCGCTGCGTATGATACGGTTTTTCTTCGTCATACAAGAGGCGCAACTGCCCTTGTGCCTCTTTCCACGCTGTCCGGATTATTGGATCAGACAGAGGGCTATACGGAGATATTAGTGGAACCTGCCAAAGGGGTAACCACTGCTGAGCTAAAAAATGAGTTGGCAGCCATGCTTCCCTCGGAGGAATATCAGATTTCGGAAGTGATAAACGAAGCGCAGATCGAGGCAGATGCAAGACAGAAATCCATGCCCTTTTTCCTGATCAGTTTTTTCTCTCTGACCATGAGTGTCTTTATTATTTACGGAAGTTATAAAGTGATCACGTTAGACCGTCTCCCGGTGATAGGCACTTTCCGAAGCATTGGCGCCACACAGAAAGCCGTGACAGGAATCCTTCTGCTGGAAAGTATGCTGTATGGTGTTATAGGAGGCCTGATCGGCATTCCTGCCGGCATATTGGTCTTGAAACTGATCCTGCGGGGGATGGGAGAATCTATTTCGCAGGGGATAGAGATTCCCGTGGTGATTTCTCCGTTCAGTATTCTTTTATCCTTTGCAGCGGCAGTGACTGTGTCCTTACTCTCTGCATGGCTTCCTGTGCGTCGGGCAAGCCGTCTGCCCATCAAAGATGTGGTACTTGGAAGTGTGGAGGAAAGAACTGTCCCCCGGCGTTTTATCGTGATGGGCGGTGTGATCCTTTTTGCTGTTTCCATGATCCTTCCAAAGCTGGCATCGGGAAAGATGCTCTATCCGGCAGGGGGATTTTCCCTTTTGGGACTGATCACTGCCACGATCCTGATGGTTCCGCTGCTGACAAATCTGATCTGTTGGGGACTGGAATATCTCTTGGGGGCAGTTCTGGGAAATGAGGGCAGGCTTGCTGCCCGGAATATGCGGGACAATAAAAATGTAGGGCAGAATATTACGCTGCTGTTCATCAGCATTTCCGCAGTGATAGCCATTACTGTTGTGGGAAACTTTGTGACTACTTATGTGGGCGATGTATTTCGGGATGCCGAGCTGCAGGGCTTCGCAGACGGATATATGGAGCCGCAGTTCGTTGAGCGGGTAAAGAATATGGAGGGGATAGAAAAAGTCCTTCCCCTGCATGTTTACAAAGATCAAATGCAGGCAGATGGCAGGACGCTGAGCCGCTTGGAGGCGACGGATGATTTGGATTGCTACAGTTCTATGATGGGGCTGCAATATACAGAAAAAGGGATGAAAGAACAGGCGGTTTCGGCTTTTGCCGGGCAGCGGGCTATTTTGTTAAGTGAGAGCTGTATGGAACGCATGGGCTTTTTGGCGGGAGATACCATATCTCTGACCGGTGATACGGGAGAAAACGAATATCGGATCGCAGGCAGTTTCAAATCAAGGGCTACAGACGTAGAAGCGGTGATCCCATCCTCTTACGCGGTGGTTGATTTTGGAGCATCTGCCTATGACTTCCTTGCATATACAGCCGCAGACCCTGAGGCTATTATGATACAGATCCGAAGCTTGTTTGGAGAGACAGCAAACTGGAGCCGGACCGTGGAGGAATTTAATGAGGATGCCCTGTCTACCGTAGGCGCCTTTTTACAGCCAATGCACAGTTTGACCTATTTCATCCTGCTGATGGCGGCAGTGGGTGTTATCAATAACCTGCTGATCAACTACATGCAGAAGCGGCGAAGCACAGCTATGTATAAATCTGTGGGGCTTTCCAACCGGCAAAATGTAAAAATGACCCTGATAGAGGGCTTCGTCTCTGGTCTGATCGGGGCAGTCATTGCTATTTTCGTTTCCTATATGGAAATAAAAACAATATTCCTTGTAGCAGGACCCAAAATTGCAATGGCACCCAAACTGGATGCGGTCCCTTTTTTAACCGCCGGCGGTATGGGAGTGCTGGTAACACTGATAGGTTCTGTCGTTCCTATCATAAAGAGCCGCAGGATGAAGCTGGTGGAGGAGATTAAATTTGAATAATACAAGAAGACAGGAGGTCTTTTCAATGAAACAGGGAGTAGGAAATATTGCTGTTGAAGGAAAACATATCACAAAGGATTTTCGCCTCGGCGCCGAGACAACAAGGGTGTTAAAGGATATTTCGCTGCAGGTCATGCAGGGAGAGTTTGTGTCCGTCATGGGACCCTCCGGTTCCGGGAAAAGCACCCTGCTTTATATTCTGGGGGGACTGGATACGCCGACCAGAGGTCATGTTCTTTTGGACGGCATGGATATTTCCCGCTTCGGGGATGAAAAAATGAGCCGCATCCGGCGGCAGAAAATTGGCTTTGTATTCCAGTTTTACAACCTGATCCCCAACCTGAATGTGGAGGAAAATATCATGCTTCCGCTTCTTCTGGACGGGAAAAAGGCATGCGGATACAAAAAGGAGCTTGACCGGATTTTAGAGGTTGTGGGTCTGTCTGACCGCCGCAGACATACGCCTCGTGAGTTATCAGGCGGTCAGCAGCAGCGTGTAGCCATAGCCCGCGCCCTGATAGGCAGCCCGGAAATCCTTTTTGCAGATGAGCCTACGGGAAATCTGGACAGCAGGACCGGGACTGAAATTATGGATCTGCTGCGGGAGATCAATAAAAACATCGGTCAGACGATCATTATGGTGACCCATTCACCCGAAGCCGCTAAGAGCAGCAGCCGCGTGATCACAGTAAAAGACGGTGTTATTGTTTGAGGGATAAATGGAACTTGCATCAAAAAGGCAAGAGGTTTAGGATGCTTACAAAAGAGGACAAGAAAAGCGAGGATTCTATTTTCGAGATGCGATAAGATAGAAAGACAGGAGGCACTGTGATGGAGTGGTTAAAAAAATTAAGTGACGCAATTGATTACATTGAAAAAATCTGGATGGGGAGATATCGTATGAGGAGGCTGCCCGTATTGCATGCTGTTCTGTCTATTATTTTCAGCGCATGTTTACTTACGTGGCCGGAATCACATTGGCTGAGTAT
>OJUL01000724.1_pt1 | contig 10799 bp, 9 predicted proteins | sample 1601491 | NCBI WGS metagenome assembly OJUL01 (sample SAMN04436862, study PRJEB24849) | human gut metagenome | biome: human gut; feature: NICU; material: stool | host: Homo sapiens | place: USA: Saint Louis, MO | collected 2011-11-09 | reverse complement strand
CTCGGCTTAAAGAATGGTCGAACTGTAAAACAAAAATTTCATCCACATGATTTATTTGATATTTATTACCAATAGATGCATACGAACCACAACCCTCAGAGATCAAACCTTGTATTTTCCCTTTAATTGATAAGTATATGATATTTGACATATATATTCTCCATAATCATTTTTTCCGAAAAACTCCTGTATCATTTGCATAATACATCTCTCCTGTGGGAGCTTATGGGAAGTTGATTTAAGTATTGTCATTTTCAGAAAATATTTATCCCGCATCGGTGAATCAGAGAAAGATCAGACTTTTGCTAAATTCGCAAAAGACTTTGCACATTTTGCTAATTTCACCATACCGCTCTGTGACGTACTATAGTCGGCAAACGTCTCACCTTGAGGTTAAAAAATGAGCAACATCCTGATTATCAACGGCGCGAAAAAATTCGCCCACTCCAATGGTCAACTGAACGACACCCTGACCGAAGTCGCGGATGGCACACTGCGCGACCTCGGGCATGATGTCCGCATTGTTCGCGCCGACAGCGACTACGATGTCAAAGCGGAAGTACAAAACTTTCTCTGGGCTGATGTGGTGATCTGGCAGATGCCTGGCTGGTGGATGGGCGCGCCGTGGACAGTGAAAAAATATATTGATGATGTATTCACCGAAGGTCACGGGACTCTGTATGCCAGCGATGGTCGTACCCGCAAAGATCCATCAAAAAAATACGGTTCCGGCGGCCTGGTACAGGGCAAAAAATATATGCTTTCACTGACCTGGAACGCACCAATGGAAGCCTTCACCGAAAAAGATCAGTTCTTCCACGGCGTTGGTGTTGACGGTGTGTACCTGCCGTTCCATAAAGCAAACCAATTCCTTGGCATGGAACCGCTGCCGACATTTATCGCTAATGACGTGATAAAAATGCCTGATGTTCCCCGCTATACTGAAGAATATCGCAAGCATCTTGTGGAAATTTTTGGTTAACTAGAGCTCTGGCTTTAGAAGGAGTTAACCATGATTACAGTAATCGCAGAAATCCGTACTCGTCCTGGTCAACATCACCGTCAGGCAGTGTTGGATCAGTTTGCTAAAATCGTTCCAACCGTACTGAAAGAAGAAGGTTGCCACGGCTATGCGCCAATGGTGGATTGCGCTGCTGGCGTGAGTTTCCAGTCTATGGCACCGGATTCTATCGTGATGATTGAGCAGTGGGAAAGCATCGCGCATCTTGAAGCGCATCTGCAAACCCCGCACATGAAAGCATATAGCGAAGCCGTAAAAGGTGACGTGCTGGAGATGAATATTCGTATCCTGCAGCCGGGGCTTTGACATTTCTAAAAAGAGGCCGGTGCTGCTACCGGTCTCAGCCCAGATTAGCCATTCTTTCTTCCCGTTTTCAGTCCTCGATGGAAATCGTTAATTCGCTTAATGGTTTTAACCGCACGCTGCGGCACTGCGGAAGCTACCGACCAGACAATCATTTCCAGACACAACAATACCGTACCATGTAGCGGCGTTTTCCCTTTTTCATCCCCGCGCGGAACATGAATCACGATACTGGCGTCTTTGCTAAAACGTGAATCCAGCGCGTTTGTCAGCAAAATAACAGGGATCCCCAGCCGCCTCGCCTCACGAAGCGTTGTCAGCCCTTCCCGGTGCGCAGATTTTTGCGCCATCATGATCAGAACATCGCCACGTTGAAGCGCGATCAGTTGCTCGGCAAGGCCAATACCCGTACGGTTTAGTGCCGTGGCAGGCAAACCTATGCGGTTGAATAGTCGTGCGGTATAGTCCGCCAGAATACCCGAAGCGCCAATGCCAAAAATTGCGACTTGCCGTGCCTGCACCAACAACGCTACAGCTTGCGCAAGCGCGTGGCGGTTTTCAGGCTCTGACAGGACATTACAGGTGTACAAATGCCCTTCAAGAACAAAGTCGATTGCGGTGTTAACATCGCTCGTCAAGTTACTCACCGTCGTAGACATTTTTTCGCTGGAACTAAGGGCTGGACCAAGCCACTGTTCCAGAGTGCGTTTCAGATCACGCAGCCCGGCAAACCCCAGGGCCTGTATAGCCCTGATAACTGTGGCATCGGAAGTGTTCAACGTGGCCGCAATTTCCATCGCCGTTTGCTCGAGTACCACTTCACGATGCTCATTTATGTAGCTGGCGACAACTCTTAACCCAGGCGTTAACTGACTCGCGCGAGTGCGAAAACGCTCACCAAAAATATCAACCCGCGCTTTATCTTTCTGGATCATTTAGCCTCCGGTAGAGGTCGCCCTGCAATTTGTGATTGTATCTGCGCAGCCATCAGCCCCAGAGATGCAAAGGAGTTAGAAATTGCCTCTTCACGAGAAATCAGCACATAACGCCCGGAACGACAGGCAGTCAGAAACTGACACCATCCCGGCATGACTTTTTCCATTGCTGCCAGCTCATCCTGAGGTTTACCACCGGTGTCACCGCGCCAGGTTGCAAAAACAAAATCGGCATCCAGTTCAGGTAAACGCTCCGCGCTCACATCCATTCGCCCACCTTCAGGAATGCTCTCAATCAGCGGCGGAAAACGAAAACCCGCATCGCGTAATACCCGCCCCAGCGAATGATAGCTATGCATCACATTAATTTTTCCCTGGTTTGCCTGAATCACCGATACCGTTATTTTTTGGCTGTCCAGCGTCGCCTTCAGCGCATTGATTTGTGCCTGATAGCGGCGTTCAAGTATCGCCAGCTGCGACTGCGTTCCTGTAAGTTCTGCCAGCTTGCGATAGATTTCTGGCGCGCCCCCTTTGAGATGATCAATGCTCACCGTGGGCGCAATTTTTTCAAGTTGTTCAATGGGCGTATTACGGGTCGGTTCTGTGATGATCAGGTCAGGCTTTGCCGCCACAATCGCTTCAATATCAATATCAGCGGTACCAATAAAGGCGATCGATGAATTATCAAAGTCGACACCTGTCAATAACGCGCCAGATCGAATGAAATGGCTACCGTCAGGCCGAGTTCGCCCGTGGCTGGCGACAGGAGGTACACCGAGCTCAATCAGAGGAATAGTGATATCAAGATCGTGTAAAGAGACAATTCTCTTTGGATGAGCAGGAACAGTGACTTTGCGCCCTAAATCATCAGTAAATACCTGAACAGGTTCTGTTGCGCGGGAAAAAAATGACAACAGTATCAGCAGAGAAAAAAATAAACGCATATAACTCCCGTTAAAAACTGTTCCTGCGCTGCCAGAGCAGTAGCAAAAAAAATGGTCCACCAATCAGTGAGATAATGATTCCGGCAGGCAGTTGCAAAGGCAAAAAAGCCAAACGACCAATGCTATCCGCCAGAATAACTAACAACGCCCCCGATACCGCACTCCCCAGCAGTAATGTCGTCTGCCCGCCACGTAGAATAAAACGTGATATATGGGGTGCTATCAATCCGACAAAACCGATATTACCAACACACGAAACGCAGACGGCTGTCAGGATTATGGGTGCGGCGACACGTAACAACGCCAGACGAGAACTATTCACCCCTAACCCGGTTGCAACCTGATGACCAAGCAGAGTGATATCCGCAGTCCTGGCGGTGAACAGCAATAAAAGAGCGGCTGGCAACATCCAACAGGCTGAAATACCGACTAACATCCAGTTAGCTGCATGCAGGCTTCCCGATAACCACATCAATGCAGTTTGTACATCTCGAACATCTGCAGTGGTCATAAATACACCGATACCGGCGGCGAAAAACCAGGAAACACCAATACCAATCAGAACAAATCGCGGGCGGGAAATATCGCGCGCACAAAAAATCACGATTAAAGCCACCAACAGGCCACCAGCAAGACCAGCCACTGGACGCCAGAACATTCCCAGCATTGGAAACTGGAAAATCAGCCACAGCACAGCCACGCTACATCCTTCTTTGACGCCGATTAACCCAGGATCGGCAAGGCCGTTACGTGCAATGGATTGCATTGCGGCCCCTGCCATACCTAACATGGCCCCGCATAGCAATGCCATGATGACTCTCGGCAAGCGAATATCCTGCACAATATAACGTGCGTCTGTGCTTACGTTTTCTGGAGAGAACAATGCTCGTCCTACTTCCGATGCCGGGACGGAGAAAGAGCCATGCATCAGACCGAATATCAGTATTCCAACCGCAAGCAGGAACAGCCCACCAAGCAACAGCAGATTTTTAGGGCGCACCAGTGTCGAAAACTTACCAACACGTAGTGGTCGTAGCCCGACGTTCATTATCCGACTCATTTGAACATCCTCGTCGCCATAATGACAAAAACGGGCGCACCAACTAACGCCGTCATGACACCGGTCGCTAACTCATGGGGCGTGAAAAGCGTCCGGGCAATAATATCTGCCAGTAATAACAAAAGCGCGCCGACACAAGCTGAAAGAGGGAGCAGAACGCGCAGATCCGCTGATACCAGACGCCGGACAATCTGCGGTACTAGCAGGCCGACAAAACCAATGGGGCCAGCAATCGATACGGCTGCGCCACAGAGCAACGCGATCGCAAGCAGGGTGAATGTTCGCGTGCGGAGTACAGAGACGCCCAGCCCCTGCGCCATGCGATCGCCCAGTGCCAACATGTTAAGGGAGGGCGCAAGGTAAAGGGCTAACACAAATCCCCCCAGAGAAAACCAGGCGGACGTACCCAGCGTCGCCCAATCCTGCCCCGCTAAATCACCTGCTAGCCATGTCCGCATCGCCAGCAGTGTTTGTTCGTCAAGAATCAGGATTGCAGCCGTTATTGAGGACACGAACGCCGATAGCGCCACGCCGCATAAAGTAACTTTCATTGGCGTTACCCCTGAACGCCCTGCGGAGGAAAGCAGCAATATCAACAGGAACAATAACGCGCCCCCCGTAGATGCCAGCAGTGGGCGTCCAACCGGAAAGGCCAGTCCAAGCGCACTGGCGGCAACGACAGCAAGAGCGGCTCCGGCATTTAAGCCTAAAATATGTGGCTCCCCCAATGGGTTACGAATGACAGCCTGCAACAAAGCACCAGCAACACCAAGAGAAGCACCGGTAAGCAATGCTGCCGCTAAACGCGGCAAACGGAGTCTTACAATTACGTTGTGATCGAAGTCTTGCGGATCAAAATGAAGAAATGCCTGCAACACCGTTTGTGGTGCAATAAATCGGGCACCAATCCCTGGATATACCACGCATCCCACCAGCAGTAAGGCGAGGAAAATTACAGTAACCAGCCCTGTGCGCATCATACTTTTTCTACACCACGAAACGGCATGAAGAACGGCTTTCCCGTCAGAGGATTTATTGATGCGTGAACATCAACGTCAAAGACCGCTTTTACCAGCTCAGGCGTGCAATGCTCCCCCTCATTCAACACACGCACCACTTTCCCCTGGCGTAAAAATATCAACGTATCACCATAATTGACGGCAAAATTCAGATCATGCAACACCACGACGACTGTACGCCCGTGATGACGCGTTAAATCATGTAATAACTCAAGAATTTCAACCTGATAACGTAAATCAAGCCAGGTTGTGGGTTCATCCAGTAGGATATAAGGCGTCTTTTGCGCCAACACCATCGCAATCCAGCAACGCTGGCGCTGCCCACCAGAGAGTTTTTCAACAGGTAAATGTGCAAACTCCTGCGTACCGGTTAATTTCAGAGCCTCTTCTACCGCCTGCTCGTCGGCGTCGCTCCATTGACGTATGAAATTTTGCCAGGGAAAACGCCCACGCGACACCAGTTCATAAACGGTTAAGCCCTCCGGCAATAATGGCGACTGCGGCAAGATCCCAAGTCTACGGGATAACGCTTTCGTTGGTTGCTCGTGAATCGCGTTGCCATCAAGCAATATCGAACCGCCCATGGGTTGCAAGATACGTGCAATGGTGCTGAGCAACGTCGACTTTCCACAGCCGTTTGCCCCAACCAGAACGGTCATTTTTTCTGTGGGAACGGAGAAAGAAACACCATCAACAATGATTTTCTTGTGATACCCGGCAGAAACATTGTCGAGGATCAGCCCCTGCCCTTTTGCGTTATGTGCCACGTGTACGCCAACTTAATCAAAGACAAACAAAAATAAAACTCATTCTCCTTTGAGAGTTTGACGCCACAAAATGTAGTAGTCAAGCAGTTAAAAGCCACACAAAAACAAGGTAAATAACAGGCAAAACATTTTTATACATAAAAATAAAAACATTAAATATCAATAAATTAAAAGCAATCAAATTGTATAAACTTTTCATAAAAACACATGTAGCAATTTTTTGCTATTTCTCATTTACTACTACATTACTGCGTGATTGAATGATTCTCAATTACATATCCGATGGCGAAATAACAAACGGATAGTGCTTAGTGAGCAATAAGAAACAATTTTCACTCGCGACAATCCGCGAGTTTTTGGGATAACAGACTAAATGGCTATGTTCACACCTTCATTCTCAGGACTCAAAGGTCGGGCGCTCTTTTCACTGCTTTTTGCGGCACCGATGATTCATGCAACAGACTCTGTAACGACCAAAGATGGCGAAACAGTCACTGTTACAGCAGATGCAAATACCGCAACTGAGGCAACCGATGGTTATCAACCTCTGAGCACCTCTACGGCGACATTAACCGATATGCCGATGCTGGATATCCCGCAGGTGGTCAATACGGTTAGCGATCAGGTTCTGGAAAACCAGAATGCGACAACGCTGGATGAGGCGCTTTATAACGTCAGTAACGTGGTACAGACCAATACATTAGGCGGGACTCAGGATGCTTTTGTACGCCGTGGGTTTGGCGCAAACCGGGATGGCTCCATCATGACCAACGGTCTGCGAACCGTACTTCCTCGCAGTTTCAACGCCGCCACAGAACGTGTGGAAGTGCTAAAAGGCCCGGCCTCCACGCTGTATGGCATTCTCGATCCTGGCGGACTGATTAACGTCGTGACCAAGCGCCCGGAAAAAACATTCCATGGTTCGGTTTCAGCCACGTCCTCCAGTTTTGGTGGCGGCACTGGGCAACTTGATATCACAGGTCCCATTGAAGGCACTCAGCTGGCGTATCGCCTTACCGGGGAAGTGCAGGATGAAGATTACTGGCGAAACTTCGGTAAAGAGCGCAGTACATTTATTGCCCCGTCACTCACATGGTTTGGTGATAATGCAACAGTAACCATGCTCTATTCCCATCGGGACTATAAAACTCCGTTCGATCGTGGAACGATTTTCGACCTTACGACGAAACAGCCCGTAAACGTTGATCGAAAAATACGTTTTGACGAACCGTTTAATATTACAGATGGTCAGTCCGATCTGGCGCAACTCAACGCAGAATATCATCTCAATAGCCAGTGGACAGCGCGCTTTGATTACAGCTACAGCCAGGATAAATACAGCGATAATCAGGCGCGTGTTACCGCATATGATGCAACGACAGGAACGCTGACACGGCGTGTTGATGCAACCCAGGGATCTACCCAGCGTATGCATGCTACTCGTGCGGATCTGCAAGGGAATGTTGATATTGCCGGATTCTATAATGAGATTCTGGGTGGGGTGTCATATGAATATTATGATCTTCTGCGTACAGATATGATTCGCTGTAAAAAAGCTAAAGATTTCAATATTTACAACCCTGTTTATGGTAATACCAGCAAATGTACAACGGTTTCGGCGTCGGACAGTGATCAGACGATCAAACAGGAGAGCTACTCAGCGTATGCACAGGACGCACTCTATCTGACCGATAACTGGATTGCCGTCGCCGGGATCCGCTATCAGTATTACACGCAGTATGCGGGTAAAGGCCGTCCTTTTAATGTCAATACTGACAGCCGCGATGAACAATGGACTCCCAAACTGGGGTTGGTCTACAAACTGACGCCATCGGTATCCTTATTTGCCAATTATTCGCAAACATTTATGCCGCAGTCGTCAATTGCCAGCTACATTGGCGATCTTCCACCGGAATCATCTAATGCTTACGAAGTCGGGGCAAAATTCGAGCTATTCGATGGTATCACCGCAGATATTGCGCTGTTTGATATCCATAAACGTAATGTGTTGTATACCGAAAGTATTGGTGATGAAACCATCGCCAAAACGGCAGGCCGTGTTCGTTCAAGAGGGGTAGAAGTCGACCTTGCGGGAGCATTAACTGAAAACATTAATATCATTGCCAGCTACGGCTATACCGATGCTAAGGTTCTGGAGGATCCTGATTATGCAGGGAAACCATTGCCGAATGTTCCTCGTCATACCGGTTCGCTATTCCTGACCTATGATATTCATAACATGCCAGGCAATAATACGCTGACATTTGGCGGTGGTGGACATGGTGTAAGCCGTCGTTCGGCAACCAATGGGGCTGACTATTATCTGCCAGGCTATTTTGTTGCCGATGCCTTCGCCGCATACAAAATGAAATTGCAGTATCCGGTCACACTGCAATTAAACGTCAAAAACCTGTTTGATAAAACGTATTACACCTCTTCCATCGCCACAAATAATCTGGGGAATCAGATTGGCGATCCGCGTGAAGTGCAATTCACGGTGAAAATGGAATTTTGATCAAAAAAGCCCGGTATACACTTGTATACCGGGCTATGTTTTATTCTTCTGGCGGGAGGATTATCAGACCTCAATCTCTGCCATGTCGCCTTTTTCTTGCAACCAGTTGCGGCGATCTTCCGAGCGTTTCTTCGCCAGCAGCATATCCATCATCGCGTCAGTACGCTGATCGTCTTCATCATCGATAGTCAACTGCACCAGACGGCGAGTGTTCGGATCAAGCGTGGTTTCGCGCAATTGCATCGGGTTCATTTCCCCGAGACCTTTAAAACGCTGGACGTTTGGCTTGCCTTTCTTGCGTTTTAATTGCTCAAGTACGCCCTCTTTCTCTTCTTCCGTCAGCGCGTAATAAACCTCTTTCCCGAGGTCAATACGGTAGAGCGGTGGCAGTGCAACGTAAACGTGACCGTGTTTCACCAATGCGCGGAAGTGTTTTACAAACAAAGCGCAGAGCAGCGTGGCAATGTGAAGACCATCGGAGTCAGCATCCGCCAGGATACAGATCTTGCCGTAACGAAGCTGGCTCAAATCGTCGCTGTCAGGATCGATACCGATAGCTACCGAAATATCGTGCACTTCCTGCGAAGCCAGCACTTCGTCGGAAGAGACTTCCCAGGTGTTAAGGATCTTACCTTTCAGTGGCATGATCGCCTGATATTCGCGATCGCGCGCCTGCTTGGCAGATCCGCCTGCGGAGTCACCTTCCACAAGGAATAGTTCGGTACGGTTAAGATCCTGCGCGGTACAGTCAGCCAATTTACCAGGCAGCGCCGGGCCGCTGGTTAGCTTTTTACGCACCACTTTTTTAGCCGCACGCATACGACGCTGGGCGCTGGAAATCGCCATCTCTGCCAACAGCTCCGCCGCCTGAACGTTTTGGTTCAGCCACAGGATGAAGGCATCTTTCACCACGCCCGAAACGAATGCCGCACACTGACGCGAAGAGAGACGTTCTTTGGTCTGCCCGGCAAACTGCGGATCCTGCATTTTTACTGACAGCACATAGGCGCAGCGATCCCAGATATCTTCCGCCGACAGCTTTACACCGCGCGGCAGAATGTTGCGGTATTCACAGAACTCACGCATCGCGTCCAGCAGGCCCTGACGCAGGCCATTAACATGGGTACCGCCCTGCATCGTTGGGATCAGGTTGACGTAGCTTTCGGTCAGCAGTTCACCGCCTTCCGGCAGCCACAGCAGCGCCCAGTCCACCGCTTCAGTATCGCCAGCGAAATTACCGATAAACGGTTTTTCTGGCAGCGTCGGTAAACCGTTTACCGCTTCCGCCAGGTAATCATTCAGACCGTCCTGATAGCACCAGCGCTGTTCGGTGTTGTTGATCTCATCTTTAAAAGTGATCTCAACGCCCGGGCACAGTACCGCTTTGGCTTTCAGCACATGCGTCAGGCGTGAAACAGAAAAACGCGGGCTGTCAAAGAAGGTTTCATCCGGCCAGAAGTGCACGCTGGTACCGGTATTGCGTTTACCGCAAGTGCCGACAACCTGTAAATCTTGCACCTTTTCGCCATTTTCAAAGGCGATGTTATAGATCTGACCATCGCGGCGTACGTTAACTTCTACGCGCTTCGACAGGGCGTTAACTACCGAAATCCCCACGCCATGCAGGCCGCCAGAGAACTGGTAATTTTTGTTAGAGAATTTACCGCCCGCGTGCAGACGGCAAAGAATCAGTTCAACCGCCGGTACCCCCTCTTCCGGGTGAATATCTACCGGCATCCCGCGCCCATCGTCAATCACTTCTAACGACTGGTCGGCATGTAAGATTACATCCACGCGTTTTGCGTGGCCCGCCAGTGCTTCATCGACACTGTTATCAATAACTTCTTGCCCCAAATGGTTAGGGCGAGTGGTATCGGTATACATCCCCGGACGGCGGCGAACCGGCTCAAGCCCGGTGAGTACCTCAATGGCATCAGCGTTATAAGTTTGCGTCATGGTTTAAGTTAGCAATTCGAGTTGATCGTCAGAGATGGTGCAGACCAAGAAAATCGACGATCGGGTTGAAATAATCTTCGAAGCCCGTGAATGCGTGGTTGCCGCCTTCTATGACAGTCTGGCGGCAGGAAGCGTAGTACGCCACCGCCTGGCGGTAATCCAGCACTTCATCTCCCGTCTGTTGCAGCAGCCAGATCAAATCCGGCGCTTCCAGCGGGTCAATCTGCATGACTTTGAGATCGTAAATATGGCGTGACTCTAGCACATATTGCTGCCCGG
>OJUL01000702.1_pt1 | contig 11053 bp, 8 predicted proteins | sample 1601491 | NCBI WGS metagenome assembly OJUL01 (sample SAMN04436862, study PRJEB24849) | human gut metagenome | biome: human gut; feature: NICU; material: stool | host: Homo sapiens | place: USA: Saint Louis, MO | collected 2011-11-09 | reverse complement strand
GCGCAGAGCAACAAATGTTCTCTGGTCTGGTCGAGAAAATCCAGGTAACGGGTAGCGAAGGTGAACTGGGGATCTACCCTGGCCACGCACCGCTGCTCACCGCCATTAAGCCTGGTATGATTCGCATCGTGAAACAGCACGGTCACGAAGAGTTTATCTATCTGTCTGGCGGCATTCTTGAAGTGCAGCCTGGCAACGTGACCGTTCTGGCCGACACCGCAATTCGCGGCCAGGATCTCGACGAAGCGCGAGCCATGGAAGCGAAACGTAAGGCTGAAGAGCACATTAGCAGCTCTCACGGCGACGTAGATTACGCTCAGGCGTCTGCGGAACTGGCCAAAGCGATCGCGCAGCTGCGCGTTATCGAGTTGACCAAAAAAGCGATGTAACACCGGCTTGAAAAGCACAAAAGCCAGTCTGGCAACAGGCTGGCTTTTTTTTACGCGTATTGACCCGTCCTGAAAAGCGTTCACATAGATCCTGATGATATAAAACACCCCTGTTTTCCCGTTTATTCATTGATCGAAATAAGAGCAAAAACATCCACCTGACGCTTAAATGAAGGTACTGCCTTAATTTTCTGCAGACAAAAGGCGTGACGATGGTCGAAAATGGCGCTTTCGTCAGCGGGGATAATCCGTTATTGAACAATTTATCCTCTGTCCATTTCACGATGAAAAAAATGTAGTTTTTTCAAGGTGAAGCGGTTTAAATTCGTTCTCAAATTACAGTCAGGACGCGTATGTTGAATAATGCTATGAGCGTAGTGATCCTTGCCGCAGGCAAAGGCACGCGCATGTATTCCGATCTTCCGAAAGTGCTGCATACCCTTGCCGGGAAAGCGATGGTTCAGCATGTCATTGATGCTGCGAATGAATTAGGCGCAGCGCACGTTCACCTTGTGTACGGTCACGGCGGCGATCTGCTTAAGCAGGCGCTGAAAGACGACAACCTGAACTGGGTGCTTCAGGCAGAACAGCTGGGTACGGGTCATGCGATGCAGCAGGCCGCACCTTTCTTTGCCGATGATGAAGACATTTTAATGCTCTACGGCGACGTGCCGCTGATCTCTGTCGAAACACTCCAGCACCTGCGTGATGCTAAACCGCAAGGTGGCATTGGTCTGCTGACGGTAAAACTGGATGATCCGACCGGTTATGGACGTATCACCCGTGAAAACGGCAAAGTTACCGGCATTGTTGAGCACAAAGATGCCACCGACGAGCAGCGTCAGATTCAGGAGATCAACACCGGCATTCTGATTGCCAACGGCGCAGATATGAAACGCTGGCTGGCGAAGCTGACCAACAATAATGCTCAGGGCGAATACTACATCACCGACATTATTGCGCTGGCGTATCAGGAAGGACGTGAAATCGTCGCCGTTCATCCGCAACGTTTAAGCGAAGTAGAAGGCGTGAATAACCGCCTGCAACTCTCCCGACTGGAGCGCGTTTACCAGTCCGAACAGGCTGAAAAACTGCTGTTAGCAGGCGTTATGCTGCGCGATCCAGCGCGTTTTGATCTGCGCGGTACGCTTACTCACGGGCGCGATGTTGAAATTGATACTAACGTTATCATCGAGGGCAACGTGACTCTCGGTCATCGCGTGAAAATCGGCACCGGTTGCGTGATTAAAAACAGCGTGATTGGCGATGATTGCGAAATCAGTCCATATACCGTCGTGGAAGATGCGAATCTGGCAGCGGCCTGTACTATTGGCCCGTTTGCCCGTCTGCGTCCTGGTGCTGAGTTGCTGGAAGGTGCACACGTCGGTAACTTCGTTGAGATGAAAAAAGCGCGTCTGGGTAAAGGCTCGAAAGCTGGTCATCTGACTTACCTGGGCGATGCGGAAATTGGCGATAACGTTAACATCGGTGCGGGAACCATTACCTGCAACTACGATGGTGCGAATAAATTTAAGACCATTATCGGCGACGATGTGTTTGTCGGTTCCGACACTCAACTGGTGGCCCCGGTAACAGTAGGCAAAGGCGCGACCATTGCTGCGGGTACAACTGTGACGCGTAATGTCGGCGAAAATGCCCTGGCTATCAGCCGTGTGCCGCAGACTCAAAAAGAAGGCTGGCGTCGTCCGATAAAGAAAAAGTAATTCTGGCCGGGTAATCCGGTCATATGGGATGAGGAGATAACATAATCTCCCGCCCACAAGCAGTAACTATAAAAATAACCCCACTCTCTACAAGGCTCGGGGCGCCCGAAAAAACGGGCATACAGGTTGACCGACAACGATATAAATCGGAATCAAAAACTATGTGTGGAATTGTTGGCGCGATCGCGCAACGTGATGTAGCAGAAATCCTTCTTGAAGGTTTACGTCGTCTGGAATATCGCGGATATGACTCTGCCGGCCTGGCCGTGGTGGATGCTGAAGGTCATATGACCCGCCTGCGTCGCCTCGGTAAAGTACAGATGCTGGCTCAGGCAGCGGAAGAACATCCTCTGCATGGCGGCACCGGTATTGCTCACACTCGCTGGGCGACCCACGGTGAACCTTCAGAAGCTAACGCGCATCCGCATGTTTCTGAACACATTGTGGTGGTGCATAACGGCATCATCGAAAACCATGAACCGCTGCGTGAAGAGTTAAAAGCGCGTGGCTATACCTTCGTTTCTGAAACCGACACCGAAGTGATTGCACATTTGGTGAACTGGGAGCTGAAACAAGGCGGTACTCTGCGTGAGGCAGTTCTGCGTGCTATCCCGCAACTGCGTGGTGCGTACGGTACAGTGATCATGGACTCCCGTCATCCGGATACCCTGCTGGCGGCACGTTCTGGTAGTCCGCTGGTGATTGGCCTGGGTATGGGCGAAAACTTTATCGCTTCTGACCAGCTGGCGCTGTTGCCAGTGACTCGTCGCTTTATCTTCCTTGAAGAGGGCGATATTGCGGAAATCACTCGCCGTTCGGTAAACATCTTCGATAAAACTGGCGCGGAAGTAAAACGTCAGGATATCGAATCCAATCTGCAATATGACGCGGGCGATAAAGGTATTTACCGCCACTACATGCAGAAAGAGATCTACGAACAGCCGAACGCGATCAAAAACACCCTTACCGGGCGCATCAGCCACGGTCAGGTTGATTTAAGCGAGCTGGGACCGAACGCCGATGAACTGCTGTCGAAGGTTGAGCATATTCAGATCCTCGCCTGTGGTACTTCTTATAACTCCGGTATGGTTTCCCGCTACTGGTTTGAATCGCTGGCAGGTATTCCGTGCGACGTCGAAATCGCCTCTGAATTCCGCTATCGCAAATCTGCCGTGCGTCGTAACAGCCTGATGATCACCTTGTCACAGTCTGGCGAAACCGCGGATACCCTGGCGGGCCTGCGTCTTTCGAAAGAGCTGGGTTACCTTGGTTCGCTGGCAATCTGTAACGTTCCGGGTTCTTCTCTGGTGCGCGAATCCGATCTGGCGCTGATGACCAACGCCGGTACGGAAATTGGCGTGGCCTCCACCAAAGCATTCACCACCCAGTTAACTGTGCTGTTGATGCTGGTGGCGAAACTGTCTCGCCTGAAAGGTCTGGATGCCTCCATTGAACATGACATCGTGCATGGTCTGCAGGCGCTGCCGAGCCGTATTGAGCAGATGCTGTCTCAGGACAAACGCATTGAAGCGCTGGCAGAAGATTTCTCTGACAAACATCACGCGCTGTTCCTGGGCCGTGGCGATCAGTACCCAATCGCGCTGGAAGGTGCATTGAAGCTGAAAGAGATCTCTTACATTCACGCTGAAGCCTACGCTGCAGGCGAACTGAAACACGGTCCGCTGGCGCTGATTGATGCCGATATGCCGGTTATCGTCGTTGCACCGAACAACGAATTGCTGGAAAAACTGAAATCCAACATTGAAGAAGTTCGCGCGCGTGGCGGTCAGTTGTATGTCTTCGCCGATCAGGATGCGGGTTTTGTGAGCAGTGACAATATGCACATTATTGAGATGCCGCATGTGGAAGAGGTGATTGCACCGATCTTCTACACCGTTCCGCTGCAACTACTGGCTTACCACGTTGCGCTGATCAAAGGCACAGACGTTGACCAACCGCGTAACCTGGCGAAATCGGTTACGGTTGAGTAATAAATGGATGCCCTGCGTAAGCAGGGCATTTTTCTTCCTGTTATGTTTTTAATCAAATATCCTGCCAACTCCATGTGACAAACCGTCATCTTCGGCTACTTTTTCTCTGACACAGAATGAAAATTTTTCTGTCATCTCTTCGTTATTAATATTTGTAATTAACTGAATATCAACGCTTATTTAAATCAGACTAAAGACTTTCTCTCTCTGTCATAAAACTGTCATAAACCTTACATATAACTGTCACCTGTTTGTCCTATTTTGCTTCTCGTAGCCAACAAACAATGCTTTATGAATCCTCCCAGGAGACATTATGAAAGTTATGCGTACCACCGTCGCAACTGTTGTCGCCGCGACCTTATCGATGAGTGCTTTCTCTGTGTTTGCAGAAGCAAGCCTGACAGGTGCAGGTGCAACCTTCCCTGCGCCGGTGTATGCCAAATGGGCTGACACTTACCAGAAAGAAACCGGTAATAAAGTTAACTACCAGGGTATCGGTTCTTCCGGTGGCGTAAAACAGATTATCGCTAACACCGTTGATTTCGGTGCCTCTGACGCGCCGCTGTCTGACGAAAAACTGGCTCAGGAAGGTCTGTTCCAGTTCCCGACCGTGATTGGTGGCGTGGTGCTGGCGGTTAACATTCTGGGGCTGAAGTCTGGTGAGCTGGTGCTGGATGGTAAAACCCTCGGCGACATCTACCTGGGCAAAATCAAAAAGTGGGATGATGAAGCCATCGCCAAATTGAATCCGGGTCTGAAGCTGCCGTCACAGAACATCGCTGTAGTGCGCCGCGCAGATGGCTCCGGGACTTCCTTCGTCTTCACCAGCTACCTGGCAAAAGTGAACGAAGAGTGGAAAAACAACGTTGGTACTGGTTCTACCGTAAAATGGCCGATCGGTCTGGGTGGTAAAGGTAACGACGGTATCGCTGCGTTCGTTCAGCGTCTGCCGGGTGCAATTGGTTACGTTGAATATGCTTATGCGAAGCAAAACAACCTGGCGTACACCAAACTGATCTCCGCTGATGGTAAACCTGTTTTGCCGACTGAAGAAAACTTCGCTAATGCAGCAAAAGGTGCAGACTGGAGCAAAACCTTCGCTCAGGATCTGACCAACCAGAAAGGCGAAGATGCGTGGCCTATTACCTCTACCACGTTCATTCTGATCCACAAAGATCAGAAGAAACCAGAACAAGGCACAGAAGTGCTGAAGTTCTTCGACTGGGCTTACAAAACCGGGGCTAAACAGGCGAACGACCTGGATTACGCCAGCCTGCCGGATAGCGTAGTTGAACAGGTTCGCGCTGCGTGGAAGACCAATATTAAAGACAGTAGCGGCAAGCCGCTGTACTAATAAAACTCCAGGCCGGATAAGGCATTAAACGGCTTATCCGGCATTACAAAATGACTTTGTAAACGCGTTTAACTGAAGAGTAACTTATGGCTGCAACCAAGCCTGCTTTTAACCCACCGGGTAAAAAGGGCGACATAATCTTCAGCGTGCTGGTAAAACTGGCGGCGCTGATTGTGCTATTGATGTTGGGTGGCATTATTGTCTCTCTGATCATCTCATCCTGGCCGAGCATTCAGAAATTTGGTCTGGCTTTCCTGTGGACCAAAGAGTGGGATGCGCCGAACGATATCTACGGGGCGCTGGTGCCGATCTACGGTACGCTGGTGACCTCGTTTATCGCGCTGCTGATCGCCGTCCCGGTGAGTTTTGGTATCGCCCTGTTCCTGACCGAGCTTGCGCCTGGCTGGCTGAAGCGCCCGCTGGGTATCGCCATTGAGCTGCTGGCTGCCATTCCAAGTATCGTTTACGGCATGTGGGGCCTGTTTATCTTTGCGCCGCTGTTCGCCGTTTACTTCCAGGAGCCGGTCGGCAATATCATGTCGAATATCCCGATTGTTGGCGCGCTGTTCTCCGGCCCGGCCTTTGGTATCGGTATCCTCGCGGCAGGCGTGATCCTCGCCATCATGATTATTCCGTACATTGCGGCGGTAATGCGCGATGTATTCGAACAAACCCCGGTGATGATGAAAGAGTCGGCCTACGGTATTGGCTGCACCACCTGGGAAGTTATCTGGCGTATCGTTCTTCCGTTCACCAAAAATGGTGTTATCGGCGGCATTATGTTGGGGCTGGGGCGCGCGCTCGGTGAAACCATGGCGGTGACCTTTATCATCGGTAACACCTACCAGCTCGACAGCGCCTCGCTATACATGCCGGGCAACAGTATCACCTCTGCGCTGGCCAACGAATTTGCGGAAGCAGAGTCGGGTCTGCACGTTGCTGCACTGATGGAACTGGGCCTGATCCTGTTTGTGATTACCTTCATCGTCCTCGCCGCATCGAAGTTTATGATTATGCGCCTGGCTAAGAATGAGGGGGCACGCTAATGGCTATGGTTGAAATGCAAACCACTGCGGCACTGGCTGAATCCCGCCGCAAAATGCAGGCGCGTCGCCGCCTCAAAAACCGTATTGCGCTGACGCTCTCAATGGCGACGATGGCCTTCGGTCTGTTCTGGCTGATCTGGATTTTAATGTCCACCATCACTCGCGGTATCGACGGTATGTCGCTGGCGCTGTTCACCGAAATGACGCCACCACCCAATACGGAAGGCGGTGGTCTGGCGAACGCCCTGGCGGGTAGCGGCCTGTTAATTTTGTGGGCTACGGTATTCGGTACGCCGCTGGGCATTATGGCGGGGATTTACTTGGCTGAATATGGTCGTAAATCCTGGCTGGCAGAAGTGATTCGCTTCATTAACGACATTCTGCTCTCCGCGCCGTCGATTGTGGTTGGTCTTTTTGTTTACACCATCGTGGTGGCGCAGATGGAGCACTTCTCCGGCTGGGCGGGCGTGATTGCTCTGGCGCTGTTGCAGGTGCCGATTGTTATCCGCACCACCGAGAACATGCTGAAACTGGTGCCGGACAGCCTGCGTGAAGCGGCTTATGCGCTGGGTACGCCGAAGTGGAAGATGATCGCCTCGATCACGCTGAAAGCGTCGGTATCCGGGATCATGACCGGTATCCTGCTGGCGATTGCCCGTATTGCTGGTGAAACCGCGCCGCTGCTGTTTACTGCGCTCTCCAACCAGTTCTGGAGCACGGACATGATGCAGCCGATCGCCAACCTGCCGGTGACGATCTTTAAATTTGCGATGAGCCCATTCGCGGAATGGCAGCAGCTGGCCTGGGCCGGGGTGCTGATCATCACCCTTTGCGTACTGTTGCTGAACATTCTGGCGCGCGTCATTTTCGCGAAGAAGAAACACGGTTAATTTTTTACGGCGCAGCTCGCGGCGCCGAATGAGGAAAAGAGTCAATGAGTATGGTTGATACTGCCCCGGGTAAGATTCAGGTTCGTGATTTGAACTTCTACTACGGCAAATTCCATGCCCTGAAGAACATCAACCTGGATATCGCGAAGAACCAGGTCACGGCATTTATCGGTCCGTCTGGCTGTGGTAAATCCACGCTGCTGCGTACCTTTAACAAAATGTATTCGCTCTATCCGGAGCAGCGTGCTGAAGGTGAAATCATCCTGGACGGTGAAAACATTCTGACCCAGGCGCAGGATATCGCCCTGCTGCGCGCCAAAGTGGGGATGGTGTTCCAGAAACCGACGCCGTTCCCGATGTCCATTTATGACAACATCGCCTTTGGCGTTCGTCTGTTTGAAAAGCTTTCCCGTGCCGATATGGACGAGCGCGTGCAGTGGGCGTTGACCAAGGCCGCATTATGGAACGAAACCAAAGATAAACTTCACCAGAGCGGGTACTCTCTGTCCGGTGGTCAGCAGCAGCGTCTGTGCATTGCGCGCGGTATTGCTATTCGCCCGGAAGTGTTGCTGCTTGATGAGCCGTGTTCAGCGCTGGACCCGATCTCAACTGGCCGTATTGAAGAGCTGATCACCGAGCTGAAGCAGGATTACACCGTGGTTATCGTGACCCACAACATGCAGCAGGCTGCGCGTTGCTCCGATCACACCGCGTTTATGTACCTGGGCGAGCTGATCGAGTTCAGCGATACGGACGCGCTGTTCACCAGACCTGCGAAGAAACAAACCGAAGATTACATTACTGGCCGCTACGGTTGATTTGGAGTGAATCATGGACAACCTCAATCTTAACAAACACATTTCCGGCCAGTTCAACGCAGAGCTGGAGAGTATTCGCACGCAGGTGATGACCATGGGTGGCATGGTTGAACAGCAGCTTTCCGATGCGATTACGGCTATGCACAACCAGGACAGCGAGCTGGCGAAGCGCGTCATTGAAGGCGACAAGAACGTCAACATGATGGAAGTCGCCATCGACGAAGCGTGCGTGCGCATTATCGCGAAACGTCAGCCGACGGCGAGCGATCTGCGTCTGGTGATGGCCATCATCAAAACCATCGCCGAGCTGGAGCGTATTGGTGACGTGGCCGACAAAATCTGCCGCACCGCGCTGGAGAAATTCTCTCAGCAGCACCAGCCGCTGCTGGTGAGCCTGGAGTCACTGGGTCGGCACACCGTGCAGATGCTGCACGACGTGCTGGATGCTTTTGCGCGTATGGATCTGGACGAAGCGGTGCGTATCTACCGGGAAGACAAGAAGGTCGACCAGGAGTATGAAGGCATCGTGCGTCAGCTGATGACCTACATGATGGAAGACTCCCGTACCATCCCAAGCGTGCTGACCGCTCTGTTCTGCGCGCGCTCCATCGAGCGTATCGGCGACCGCTGCCAGAACATTTGCGAATACATTTTCTACTTCGTGAAGGGTCAGGACTTCCGTCACGTCGGCGGCGACGAGCTGGACAAGCTGCTGGCGGGTAAAGACCCGAAAGAGTGATTTTTGTGGCGGGTGGCGCTAGCGCTTACCCGCCTTACGCACTAACTGGTTTTCTCCCTCTCCCTTTGGGAGAGGGGAAACACTACCGAGTAATATCCCACCCGCGCGCTTTCCACAGCTCCGGCAACTGCGCCAGATCGGTAAAGGTCGTCACGTTTGGATGAACGATCGGCTTGTTGTGCGGATCGGCACAGAAGTAAAACACCTCCATCCCTGCATCAATGCCGGACTGCGCACCCGCAGACGAGTCATCCACCAGAATGCAGTTCTCGACGTTGACGTGCATCGCTTTCGCCGCATGGAACATCAGCGCCGGGTCGGGCTTCCAGCGCTGGATATCGTAGCCGCTGAACAGTTTTTCCGGGAAATGGTGCAACATTTCAAGCTTGCCGAGCGAGTGCTGCATTTTGCTGACCGGACCGTTAGAGACCACGCAGATCGGCACCGTCATCGCATCCAGCAGCGCGTTTGCGCCTGTTATGACTTCCAGCTCTGAGTCGAACAGGCGTGCAACCTCGGCGCGATAGACCGGCTCCAGATCCGCTTTTGCCAGAAAGACACCGTGTTCTTCGTTAATGATGTCGATAATCTCGTAGAGCTTCACGCCCTTAAAGCGCTTAAACACCTCTTCGAGCTCCAGCGTAATGCCAAATTCCTGGAACATGGTGACATACGCGCGGGAACAAATGACCTCACTGTCGACCAGGGTACCGTCGCAGTCAAAAAATACCGCTTCAATTCCGGACATGCCTTTCCCTTTTAACAAGTTTAACGTTTTCGTACGGCAGTTCGCCGGGACGCAATCGTTGCCGTATAAGCAAAATCAATGAAAAAAGTATCACGTAACTGCCACTATTGTCGCATTTTGGTATAGGATAGCGACGAATTTTCCCTCCTTGTTCGGAAATTGATGATGAGTCAACAACACACTACCCAGACATCTGGTCAGGGTCTGCTTGAGCGCGTGTTTAAACTGCGCGAGCACGGCACAACGGCACGCACCGAAGTGATCGCCGGTTTCACCACCTTCCTGACGATGGTCTACATCGTTTTTGTGAACCCTCAAATTCTGGGCGTTGCTGGCATGGATACCAGCGCCGTCTTTGTGACTACCTGTCTGATTGCGGCGCTTGGCAGCATCCTGATGGGCATGTTCGCTAACCTGCCGGTTGCGCTGGCTCCCGCTATGGGTCTGAACGCCTTCTTCGCGTTCGTGGTGGTTCAGGCGATGGGGCTGCCGTGGCAGGTAGGCATGGGCGCGATTTTCTGGGGCGCTATTGGTCTGCTGCTGCTGACCATTTTCCGCGTACGTTACTGGATGATCGCGAACATTCCGGTGAGCCTGCGCGTGGGTATTACCAGCGGTATTGGTCTGTTCATCGGTATGATGGGGCTGAAAAACGCCGGTGTGATCGTCGCGAACCCGGAAACGCTGGTGAGCATTGGTCATCTGACCTCGCATAACGTGCTGCTGGGCGTGCTGGGCTTCTTCATCATTGCGATCCTGGCCTCCCGCAATATTCATGCGGCGGTGCTGGTGTCCATCGTGGTCACGACCTTACTGGGCTGGATGCTGGGTGACGTTCACTATAACGGTATCGTCTCTGCGCCACCGAGCGTTTCAACCGTGATTGGTCACGTTGACCTGGCGGGTTCCCTGAACCTGGGCCTGGCGGGTGTGATTTTCTCCTTCATGCTGGTCAACCTGTTTGACTCATCCGGTACGCTGATTGGCGTGACGGATAAAGCAGGTCTGGCGGATGAGAAAGGGAAATTCCCACGCATGAAGCAGGCGCTGTTTGTGGATAGCATCTCTTCCGTCGCGGGCTCTTTCATCGGCACCTCGTCTGTTACCGCTTACATTGAATCCTCTTCCGGCGTGTCCGTGGGCGGTCGTACCGGCCTGACGGCAGTGGTGGTGGGTATTCTGTTCCTGCTGGTGATCTTCCTCTCTCCGCTGGCGGGTATGGTTCCTCCGTATGCGGCAGCTGGCGCGCTGATTTACGTGGGGGTGCTGATGACCTCCAGCCTGTCACGCGTGAAGTGGCGCAGAAACCGTTTCCGATATCATAGTAACACTTAGATTCCTGACATTCTTTTCC
>OJUL01000685.1_pt1 | contig 11320 bp, 12 predicted proteins | sample 1601491 | NCBI WGS metagenome assembly OJUL01 (sample SAMN04436862, study PRJEB24849) | human gut metagenome | biome: human gut; feature: NICU; material: stool | host: Homo sapiens | place: USA: Saint Louis, MO | collected 2011-11-09 | reverse complement strand
TGTATTAGAAGTTAAAGCTCGCCGTGTTGGGGGTTCTAACTATCAAGTGCCCGTTGAAGTACGTCCAGAACGTCGTACTACTTTAGGATTGCGTTGGGTTGTAAACTTCGCTCGTTTACGCGGCGAACATACAATGGAAGAACGCTTAGCAAAAGAAATCATGGATGCTGCTAACAACACTGGTGCTTCTGTGAAAAAACGCGAAGATACACACAAAATGGCGGAAGCCAACCGTGCATTTGCTCATTATCGTTGGTAAGATTTTTTCTATTGACGAAGTTCAACGGAATTCTGACCAAACAACGCTAAATTTAATTTAAGAGAGGAGCAAACTAAGAAATGGCAAGAGAATTTTCTCTAGAAAACACTCGTAATATCGGTATCATGGCTCACGTTGACGCTGGTAAAACAACAACAACAGAGCGTGTATTATACTACACTGGTAAAATCCATAAAATTGGAGAAACCCACGAAGGCGCTTCTCAAATGGACTGGATGGAACAAGAACAAGAACGTGGTATCACAATCACTTCTGCCGCTACTACAGCGCAATGGAAGGGTCACCGCGTAAACATCATTGATACCCCAGGACACGTGGATTTCACAATCGAAGTTCAACGTTCATTACGTGTACTTGACGGTGCAGTAACTGTTTTGGACTCACAATCAGGTGTAGAACCACAAACAGAAACTGTTTGGCGTCAAGCAACAGAATACCGTGTTCCACGTATCGTATTCTGTAACAAAATGGACAAAATTGGTGCAGACTTCCTTTATTCAGTAAGCACCTTACATGATCGTTTGCAAGCGAATGCTCATCCAATCCAATTACCAATTGGTGCGGAAGATGATTTCACTGGAATCATTGACTTAGTCAAAATGAAAGCTGAAATCTATACAAACGATTTAGGTACGGAAATTCAAGAAACTGAAATTCCTGCTGAATATCAAGAACAAGCTGAAGAATGGCGTGAAAAATTAGTTGAAGCAGTTGCTGATACTGATGAAGACCTAATGATGAAATTCTTGGAAGGTGAAGAAATCACTGAAGAAGAATTGAAAGCAGGAATTCGTAACGCAACTCTAGCAGTAGATTTCTACCCAGTACTATGTGGTTCAGCCTTCAAGAATAAAGGGGTTCAATTGATGTTGGATGCAGTCATTGACTATCTTCCAGCGCCAACTGATGTACCTGCAATCAAAGGTTTTGATCCTAAAACAGACGAAGAAACTGAACGTCCAGCTGATGATTCAGCTCCATTCTCATCACTTGCGTTTAAAGTTATGACTGACCCGTTCGTAGGTCGTCTAACATTCTTCCGTGTTTACTCAGGTATTCTAAACTCAGGTTCTTACGTGCTAAATGCCTCTAAAGGCAAACGTGAACGTATTGGACGTATCCTGCAAATGCACGCGAATACTCGTAAAGAAATCGATACGGTTTATTCCGGTGATATCGCTGCTGCTGTTGGATTGAAAGATACAACAACAGGGGATACCTTGTGTGATGAAAAATCACCAGTTATCCTTGAATCAATCGAATTCCCTGATCCAGTTATCGAAGTTGCTGTTGAACCTAAATCAAAAGCTGACCAAGATAAAATGGGTATTGCTTTACAAAAACTTGCTGAAGAAGATCCTTCATTCCGCGTTGAAACAAACGTTGAAACTGGCGAAACTGTAATCGCTGGTATGGGTGAACTTCATTTGGACGTATTGGTTGACCGTATGCGTCGTGAGTTTAAAGTGGACGCTAACGTTGGTGCGCCTCAAGTATCTTATCGTGAAACATTCCGCGCTGCTACTAATGCAGAAGGTAAGTTTGTACGTCAGTCTGGTGGTAAAGGTCAATACGGTCACGTATGGATCGAATTTACACCAAACGAAGAAGGTGCTGGCTTCGAATTCGAAAACGCAATCGTCGGTGGTGTGGTTCCTCGTGAATACATCCCAGCAGTTGAAAAAGGATTAGAAGACGCAATGGCGAACGGTGTATTAGCTGGTTATCCATTAGTCGATATCAAAGCGAAGCTTTATGATGGTTCATACCATGATGTCGATTCAAATGAAACGGCCTTCCGTGTAGCTGCTTCTATGGCATTACGTGCTGCTGCGAAGAAAGCTAGCCCATCAATCCTTGAACCAATGATGAAAGTTACGATTACTGTTCCAGAAGATTACTTAGGTGATGTTATGGGTCACGTGACTGCTCGTCGTGGTCGTGTTGAAGGTATGGAAGCACATGGTAACTCACAAATCGTTAACGCAATTGTACCGTTAGCTGAAATGTTTGGTTACGCAACTACGCTTCGTTCTTCTACTCAAGGACGCGGAACATTCATGATGGTCTTTGACCACTATGAAGATGTACCGAAATCAGTTCAAGAAGAAATCATTAAGAAAAACGGCGGTAAAGCTGAATAATTCTTAAAAGTCAATTGATTTTTGGCGGCTTTTTCCAAAAGAACTGTATTTTTAACAACGTTTCATGTAAAATAATTAACTGATGATATGGGCTCGCATCGCTTGTGTGGTGCGGACCTATCAGATAAAAAACTAATCTCATTTACTTAGGAGGAACATTTTAAATGGCTAAAGAAAAATTTGACCGTTCAAAACCCCATGTTAACATTGGTACTATCGGACACGTTGACCATGGTAAAACTACTTTAACAGCTGCAATTACAACTGTACTTGCTAAACAAGGCGGAGCGCAAGCAATGGACTACGCTCAAATCGACGGAGCACCTGAAGAACGCGAACGCGGAATCACTATCAACACTGCTCACGTTGAGTACGAAACTGAAAACCGTCACTACGCTCACGTTGACTGCCCAGGACACGCGGACTACGTTAAAAACATGATCACTGGTGCTGCTCAAATGGACGGAGCTATCTTAGTAGTATCTGCTGCTGATGGCCCTATGCCTCAAACTCGTGAACATATCTTGTTATCTCGTAACGTTGGTGTTCCTTACATCGTTGTATTCTTAAACAAAATGGATATGGTTGACGATGAAGAATTACTTGAATTAGTTGAAATGGAAGTTCGTGACTTATTAACAGAATACGACTTCCCAGGCGACGACACTCCAGTTATCGCAGGTTCAGCTTTGAAAGCTTTAGAAGGCGACGCTTCATACGAAGAAAAAATCTTAGAATTAATGGCTGCTGTTGACGAATACATCCCAACACCAGTTCGTGATACTGACAAACCATTCATGATGCCAGTCGAAGATGTATTCTCAATCACTGGTCGTGGTACTGTTGCAACTGGTCGTGTTGAACGTGGACAAGTTCGCGTTGGTGACGAAGTTGAAATCGTAGGTATTGCTGACGAAACTGCTAAAACAACTGTTACAGGTGTTGAAATGTTCCGTAAATTGTTAGACTACGCTGAAGCAGGCGATAACATCGGTGCATTATTACGTGGTGTTGCACGTGAAGACATCCAACGTGGACAAGTATTGGCTAAACCAGCTTCAATCACTCCACATACAAAATTCTCTGCAGAAGTTTACGTTTTAACTAAAGAAGAAGGTGGACGTCATACTCCATTCTTCACTAACTACCGTCCTCAGTTCTACTTCCGTACAACTGACGTAACTGGTGTTGTTGATCTACCAGAAGGTACTGAAATGGTAATGCCTGGTGATAACGTAACTATGGAAGTTGAATTAATCCACCCAATCGCGATCGAAGACGGAACTCGTTTCTCTATTCGTGAAGGCGGACGTACTGTTGGTTCAGGCGTTGTAACTACAATCAAAGCTTAATCAACTTTACACTTAAAATTTATGCTCGGACGTAAAAGGCTCACCGATTTTTCGATGAGCCTTTTTTTACGTTTTAAGATGATAATGAAAGTTTGAAAACAAACTAGTAGCCAAAGTTTTATTTAACAATGTTAACTTGTAAGGGATCGAATACGATTAGTTCCTATTAGGTGAGAAATTTAGTATCATAGCCCCATGATGCTATGAGAGGAAGATTGAAATGATACTTATCCCGTTGCCGCGATATGGGTTCGACCCAACAGAGGCCGCTGTCCCGTGGCGGTATTTAACTAGTCAAAGTATGAAAATCATTTTTGCTACACCTGATGGTCAAGTCGCCGCAGCTGATGACCGTTTAATTACAGGCAAAGGTTTTGGTGTCTTCAGGAAATTCTTGATGGCTGATTCTGAAGCGATTGAAGCTTATCAACAGATGGTTGAAAGTGAAGCTTTTCTAAATCCAATCAGCTATTCTGAAATTCAAACATCTGAATACGATGGAATTATATTACCCGGTGGGCATGATAAGGGGATGAAGTCATATTTAGAATCCAACGTTTTACAAGAAAAGGTTGTAGAATTTTTTGTTAATCAAAAAATAATTGGTGCGATTTGCCATGGGACAGTTTTGGCGGCAAGGTCAATCGATCCGCGAACGAGAAAATCTGTACTTTACGACTATCAAACAACGTCCTTATTGAAAGGTGCCTTTATCCACCAGCGAGCTGGCGCGAACGCGGGCGCTGGCTTCCAGAAAACGCAGATCATTCATGATGGGTTTCTCCCGGCATAGCCTGCTGTAACGCTTGCTGAATTCTTAACGCGACGACCGCAGGCGTGGCGTTGTTGTCATTGATGCTGACCTGCATGTTGCCCAGGGGGCCGCTGTCCAGAAATCGTTTCAGTACGATTTCCCAGATATGATCGAAACCGGTCACCGGCGTGCAGATGCTGACTTCAATCCCGCCCGCCAGCGCTTTCGGCTCCAGCAGGATCTCCAGATCGCCGGAGCCAACAACGCCGCAGTGCACGGTTTGCTGCAGAGATGCTCTTTCGTGGGTGCCGCTGAAATGATGTGATATTTGATGTAGAGCCATGTCCTTTTCCCCTACCAGTTACGGAATCGAGTGGGCGGGTTATAGAGTCCGCCAGACCAGTCAACCAGATCGCGAATGCTTTTCGCCGCCAGCATCTGACGGTTGGCACGGCGACGGTCAATGCCTAAATCTTCCGGCGTTTTGACAATGCCTGCCTCCCGCAGCTGTGCGGTCTGTTCCGGATCGGCGGCAAGGCCAATTCCGGTGTAGCCCGCCACGGCGCGAATGGCCGCCATGCGCTGTTCCAGCCCTTCGCAGCGGTGCAGATAGGCGATGCCCTCTTCGGTCAGTACGTGGGTGACGTCATCGGCGTAGACCATCACCGGCGGCAGGGCGAGGTTGGCTTTTTCCGCCAGTTCCCAGGCGTCCAGCTTGTCGACGAAAGCGGGCTGGCGCTTCTCGCGGAAGGTTTCCTGCATCTGCACCACCAGACGTTTGCCGCGCGGCATATCGCCAATTAGCTGCTTTTGGGTGGCGTTAAACTCTTCGCCGCATTTCAGCCAGGATTGCGTTGCATGACGGCGGCCTTTGGCGTCGCAGCCCATATTCGGCGCGCCGCCAAAGCCCGAAACGCGGCTGGCGGTGGCGGTGCTACTGTTTCCGTACTTATCGATCTGCAAAGTGCCGCCGATAAACATGTCCAGCGCGTAGTGACCCGCAGCCTGGGCGAAGGCGCGGTTGGAGCGTAGCGTGCCGTCCTGGCCGATATAAAAGATATCCGGGCGTTCGGCGACATATTTTTCCATGCCCAGTTCGCCGCCGAAGCAGTGCACCGACTGGATCCAGCCGCTTTCGATCGCCGGGATCAGCGTCGGATGCGGGTTGAGTACCATATGGGTACAGACTTTGCCTTTCAGCCCAAGCTCGTCGCCGTAGGTGGGTAGCAGTAGCTCAATGGCGGCGGTGAAGAAGCCAATACCGTGGTTAATGCGCTCAACGCCGTATTCGGCATAGATACCTTTCAGCGCCATCATTGCCATCAGCACATGGGTGTCAGTAATAAGTCCCGGATCGCGGGTAAACAGCGGCTCGACATAGAACGGACGCGGCGCTTCAATCACCGCATTTACCCAGTCGCCGGGGATATCCACGCGCGGCACTTTATCGACAATCTTGTTGACCTGCGCGATCACAATTCCCTGGCGGAAGTGGGTGGCTTCGGTAATAACAGGAGTATCTTCGGTGTTAAAGCCGGTGTAGAGATTGCCGTCTTTATCCGCTTCAAAGGCGGTGATTAGCGACACGCGCGGCGTGAGGTCGACAAAGTAGCGGCTGAACAGCTCCAGATAGGTGTGGATGGCCCCGAGCTTGATCTTACCGTCCTGGATCAGCTTCGCCAGACGTCCATCCTGCGGCCCGGCATAGGCGAAATCGAGCTTTTCAGCGATGCCCTTTTCAAACAAATCCAGATGGCTGGACAACGGTACGGATGACTGCACCATATGCAGGCCGGAGATCTTTTGCGGATCAAGCTGGCACAGGCATTCGGAGAGAAAATCCGCCTGTTTCTGGTTATTACCCTCGATATTGACGCGATCGAAGCTTCGAATAACGGCTTCCAGCGCGGCGACAGTATCTTTGGCGTCGATAATTTTGCCGTCACGAAAATACGGGGCCAGCTGATTCAGGCGCTGCGCCGTATCGTCCTTGAGTTGATGCCAGTTGTGCTCTTTTAGCATGGGTTGACTCCATTAATTCAGCAGGAATAGCGTGGAGATAAAGATCCCGGTGGCGATAGCCGAGACGATCAGACCGCTCACGCCCGCACCCATCGCTAGCGGCAGGATGATGGCGTAGGGGTTCTCATGGTTAACCTCTTTCTGCGCGATTTTTGCCGTCGTCGGCAGGCAGGAGACGCCCGCAATACCGATCGCCGGGTTATAACGCCCCTTCGAGATAAACCAGATAAACCAGCCGCCCAGCAGAGCGCCGACGGCGGAAATGGCCAGCGCGCCGATACCAAGGATCAGGATGATGGCAACTTTCGGGTCGAGAATAGTTTGCGCTTCACACAGCGTGCCCAGCAGCAGGCCGAGAAACAGCGTTGCGGTATAGGTCAGCGTGGATTCCAGTAATTTCTGAAACGGTTCGATCTCCGCCTCTTTAATAGCGATGCCGAGGAAGAACGAGAGGATCAGCGGCGCGGCGACCGGCAGCAGCAGACACAACAGCAGGCAGGCGCAGACGGTAAAGATGAATTTCGCTTTCTTCGATACGGTGGGGTAGTCAATTTCAACTTCCATGCCACGGTATTTTTTCGGCACCAGCAGACGCACCAGGTACGGATAACCGGCATATGTCAGGCTCAGGTAGAGATAAGCGATAATGGCGATGGGGACGAACAGGTTCGGTGCCAGGATAAGGGAGGCAAAGAGCACCATCGGCCCATCTGCGCCGCCGATAGTGGCAATCGACGCGGCTTCGTTGGCGGGCAGGCCGAATACTTCAATACCCAGCAGCAGCGCGGCGAAGGTTCCCGCCTCGGCGAACAGAGCGACAACAATGCTGGCCCAGGGGCGGAGCAAAATAAAGCTGATGTCGCTCATTGCGCCAATGCCGAAGAAAACGATACAGGCGATGAGGCCATTGCTAAAGGTGAAATTATAGACCGGCTGCAGGAAGTTTACCGGCATTAGGTTTACCAGCTCGTTAGGTTCGCTGACCATCGGGTCGAGAATTAAGGTCCCGGTTTGTCCGCCTGCCAGAAACAGTACCCCGGCGTTAACTGCAATCATACCAAGGCCCATCGGCACCATAATTAACGGTTCAAGCTTCCGGCGGAATCCCATCCAAGCCAATATAAAGCCGAGAACAATTAACAGAAAACGTGCAATGGCTATTTTCGGGTCTTCAATAAAAAAAGTGCCAATGCCCGAAAAGAGCTTAACAAAGATATCCATAACTATATTCCTGATGGCAAAAGTAAAGTTCGCAAATTAATCGTCGGTGATATTTAACTTATTCATCATCTTGTTGACGCCAACGATGATGCCGACAACCGCAAATGAAATTACAATCGTTAAGCCATACGTTAATAAAGTATAAAAATAGATGTTCATATTCTTCCTTATGTCATATCTCCTTGCGGCTGGCGGCAAAGAAAATACATCGCCAGACACAGCGCTAATAAATCGGCCGAACCGCCAGGGCTGACCCACTTATCCATGCACCATGAATTAAAATCAGCCAGTTGCTGCTCGATCGCAGGGTTAAACATTCCGCCCTGCGTCACAAGACGCCGGGCATACTGCTTCATTTCCGCCAGCGCCTGCTGGCCGCCGCGAAACAGCACGGTAGTGTCATCGCAATGGGCCATTAAGGTGAGCAACGTATGAATAAGCGCTTCCCGCCAGGCCAGCCCGTTGTCCAGCGCCTGATGCAGCGCGGGTAAGCCAATCTGGCAAACTAGTGGGAAACCTTGCTCTGCCTCTCCGCGCACGCCGGTAATGCCGAATCCGACATACAATTTCTCACCGTGGGTTTGCGCCGGGCGTTCGGCCAGGGCGGCAAAATCCCTACGGCAGAGATCGCGGCAGAGTTCAGCGACGCACTGGCTTAAGGCGTTATATGAGAGGGTTTCTCCGCGCCCGGAAAGCCATCCTGCCGCTGTCGCCAGAACCGTGCCGGAAAAAAGAATGCCGCGCTGGGTATTAACCTGCTGTGTTGCCCGCAGCAGCGTATTTTCATAATGAATGCCAATGGCACGTATTTTTGTAAAGAGTTCCCACGGCGATCCTTGATGATTTTCCCCTGCATGGGCGCAGGCGCTAAAACAGGGGGCAATAGCCGATGAACTGGTAATAAATAACCAGATATCCATATCTTTATGCGCCCCTTGTGAATGAGGTGTAACAAGGCCAGGTTTAGGCCAGGCGGATACCTCCATTAACAGCGCTTTTAATAAGCACTCGCCGATCCACATAGCACGGGCAGTTGGTTGGCTCATGAGTATTCTCTTTTACCAGACTCAGGGTTGAAAAATAAAACAGAGGAAAACTAACACCGTTGAAAGAGGGGGGCAATTACGCCAGAGGTAATGTAATTACGCTCAACGTAATAAGGCGGGGATTATGTGAAAATATGAATGAAGACGATCACAAAATGGTTTAGCGGAGGAAAAGAAATGCGGCAAAAATGCCGCATAGCTCACTACCCCAACAGCTCCTCTTTCACCTGCATCGCTAAATCGAAAGAATGCAGACGCGCCTGGTGGTCGAAGATCTGGCCATTGACCATGATTTCGTCCGCCTCGGTTTCACGCAGAATCGACTCTAGCCCATGGCGGACTTTAGTTTTATCGCCGACCAGCGACATGCTCAGTGCCTGCTGCACACCATACTGCTCGGACGCTGACCACAGCTGATGCATATTTTCCACCGGCGGCGGCAACTGCCCGGTCTCGCCGCGACGCAGCTTCACAAACGCCTGCTGCATGGAGGTGAAGAGAAACTCCGCATCGCGGTTGCTGTCGGCGGCGATGATATTGATACACACCATCGCGTACGGTTTTTCCAGCCGCGCCGAAGGTTTGAAATTGCTGCGATACAGATGTAGGGCCTGGAACAACATATCCGGCGCGAAGTGCGAGGCGAAGGCAAACGGCAGGCCGAGCTGCGCCGCCAGTTGCGCGCTATAGAGGCTTGAGCCCAGCAGCCATACTGGAATGCGCTCCCCGTAGCCGGGAACCGGGCGCACCATCTACCGCGGCACCGCCGTGGCGCTGGTCGAGGGGCCGCACCTCTATAAACTGAACGGCTACTACTATCTGTTTGCCGCCCAGGGCGGCACCGTGTTTACCCACCAGGAGGTGGTGGCGCGGTCGAAAACCCTCGAGGCCGACAGCTTCGAAACCGAGCCGGGCGACGTGTTCTTAACCAACGTCGATACCCCGGACAGCTACATCCAGAAACAGGGCCATGGCGCGCTGGTCTCCACTCCGGAAGGCGAATGGTATTACGCCTCGCTCTGCGCCCGGCCGTGGAATCGCCCGGGGGAATCCATCTACGACCCGCGCGGCTGGTCAACCCTCGGCCGGGAAACCGCGATCCAGAAAGTGTACTGGGACGACGAGGGCTGGCCGCGTATTGAAGGCGGTCACGGCGGCCAAAAGACGCCATCTTCACCGAAAGCGCCAGCGATAATAGCCAGCAGGATGACTTTACCTCGCCAGCGCTCGACCCGAACTGGAATACCCTGCGGGTGCCGTTTACGGCCAAAATGGGCACCACCGGCGACGGCAAATTAACCTTAATCGGCCAGGGTTCGTTAGCCAATACGCATGACCTGTCGCTGATTGCCCGCCGCTGGCAGGCCTTCTATTTTGACGCCGCGGTGAAGGTGAAATTCGAGCCCTTCAGCTACCAGCAGATGGCCGGGTTAACGAATTACTATAACGACCGCCACTGGAGCTTCGTCTTCCTGACCTGGAATGAAATTAACGGCAAGGTCATCGAAGTCGGCGAAAATAACCGCGGGAAATACACGTCGTACCTGAAAGATAACGCCATCAAGGTGCCGGACGGCGTCGAATACGTCTGGTTCCGGACTAAAGTCCGCAAGCAGACCTACAGCTATGAATACAGCTTCGATGGCGTGACGTTCACCGAGATCCCGGTCCAGCTGGATGCCGCGGTACTGTCCGATGACTATGTGTTGCAGAGCTACGGCGGGTTCTTTACCGGGGCGTTCGTCGGCCTGGCGGCGGTAGACTACGCCGGGTACGGCACCCAGGCTGAGTTTTATCAGTTCGAGTATCAGGAACTGGGCGATAGGTTAGCGGCCGATGGGAGCTATAGCTGGGAGGCTGGCGAGACGCGGGATAAGTAAGAGAAAGCTGGCCCACGCTACCGGTGAGGTAGCGTGGGGTTTGTGCTGTGTGTGATGTAATTAAAGCGAGCGCTGTAGGATGTCAGTCTGCGGGGCGCAGCCGGGCCTTCAGCTCTTCGGGAGTAAACGGCGGATCTCGCCGGTGCAGCATTGCATGGCAATTGGGACATACCGGGATCAGATCGGTTTCAGGGTTCAGACGGTAGTCCTGCTTGATCCCGGCCAGCGGAATGAGATGGTGGATATGGATAAAACCCTGGCCGATTTCGCCATAGCGGCTGGCCATATCCAGACCGCATACCTGACACCGGCAGCCATGCAGGCGAAGCGCCGCCTGACGAGCCTGACGGTCGCGCTCATAGCGATTGACCACCACCTGCATCGCCGCCCCTTCCACGAACTCCATAGTCGTCTGTCCCTCATCGGGGAAAAGCGCAACCTCGTCATCGCCAGCGCCCTGCGACGCGATCGTAAATCCTTGATCCAGTAACAGACGCACGCATTTGGATTTAATCCCTCCGCTGAAATCCGCCGGGGTAAATTCCGTTCCCGTGGCAAGCGTGGCCGCTAAGGAAGGTGCGAACAAGTTCCTGATATGAGATCATCATATTCATCCGGAGC
>OJUL01000672.1_pt1 | contig 11471 bp, 8 predicted proteins | sample 1601491 | NCBI WGS metagenome assembly OJUL01 (sample SAMN04436862, study PRJEB24849) | human gut metagenome | biome: human gut; feature: NICU; material: stool | host: Homo sapiens | place: USA: Saint Louis, MO | collected 2011-11-09 | reverse complement strand
ACCCACGATTTCAAATTAACAGGAATCTTAAATGTGAAAACAGGAGATATTGGACGCTATACCGCCATTATATCAAAAGAACTGGCAGAGCAGCAGTATGGAAATAATATAGTAATGGATTACTATATCGGTTTGAAGAACGCTAAAAATATGAGTGAAGAAGAAGCCACCAGCTATGCAAATACTCTGGCACAGCAATTAGAAATTTCCGATGATAATGTGATTGTCCGTTCCACATATTTCAACTTAAAGGACGAAAATCGTGGAAGTGATATGCTGTTTTATTTCTTGATCGGCTTTATAACTTTCGTTGGCTCCGGCATTGTGATTTATTCGATTTTTTATATTTCAGTGGCAAGCAGTATTCGGAATTATGGACAGCTTCGCACCATTGGGACTACAAAACGACAGATTAAAAAGATGGTTTACCGAGAAGGAAAATTACTTGCCGCTATTGCTATTCCTATTGGTTTGATTATCGGAAATGTAATCGGATACTTGTTAGTTCCTGCTGGCTGGTACTGGTTGACTGCTTTATGTGTGACGGTTGGCGTTGGGCTTTTTGCTTTTATCATTGTGATGATTTCCATTCGTACACCCGTAAAAAAAGCTGCGGCTGTTTCACCAATGGAAGCATTGCGATATTCCGATTATAAAGAGACGATGAAAGAAAGTTCTGTGCTGCACCGTAAAATAACCCCTGCTTCACTTGCTAAAATGAATCTGTCCAGACAAAAGACAAAATCCATTTTAACAATACTTTCTCTTTCGCTTGGCGGAGTGTTAGTTGTATTGATTTCAACCATGTTGGTTTCTTATGATGGTGTTGCAGAGGCACGAGGAAGGGAGTTCCCCACTGGTGAATTTAACATTCAGCTCAATGCAAATCAATCTTGGGATACTGCCGATGTTTCTTTGGCTGGATTACAGCAAAAGAATTTACTAAATTCTGATTTTGTAAATGCAGTAGAGTCTATTGATGGCGTTACAGGAACGAAACGCTGGTATTACACAGACGCAGAATATCGTGTAAATGATTATGATGATAACTGGATTTATGGATTTGCCAAAGAAGATGTTTCCGTATTGGAGGAAAACTTGATTGCCGGAACCGTTGATTACGATGAATTGGTATCAAAAAATGGCATAATTCTTATAAATGATACAGCGGAAAATCTATCGCTATCTGCACAGCTCGGTGATGATGTCGAAGTTGATTTTCTAACGAAATCAGGACAAACGATAACCCAGAGCTATACGATTATGGGAATTGTCAGCAATTTCAGTCACCCGGCGTTTAATATGTGTTTTGCTATGCCCATGGAGCTTATGAATGAAGCGTGCGGAATGGATTGTTCGGGAACTGTATCGGTAATGACTGAAACGAATAAATCTGATACGATTGAAGCTTCCTTAAATCAGCTGATAGACGGAAATAGTGATTTGGTTATGGATACCATAGAAGAAAGTATCACTTATTATAGTAGGAATCAGCAACTTACCTTTGGAGCATTATTGATAGTAGCTATTATTGTCGTGGTTTTTTCCTTCATCAACCTTGTCAATACAACAATCACAAACTTTCTGTCCCGGAGGCAGGAAATAGGGATGTTACAGGCGATTGGTTTAAGTAAAAAGCAACTGATCAAAATGCTGTGTTATGAGGGGATGCTTTATTCCGTTTTTGCTACGCTTGTAACATTGGTTTTGGGGGCTGGACTTGGTTTCCTATGCGTACAGACAGTTGCGAAAACAATAAACCCATATTTCTATTATTCATTCCCGTGGCTGGTTATATTGCTATATTTGGCAATCCTGCTGATGGTGCAGTTTATCTTGATTTCTTATACAACGGGAAATTTGAGAAAGCAATCTCTTGTTGAGCAAATCAGAGCGATGGAATAAAACGAATTGGGGCAGGGAAACTTGCTCCAATTTTAGCTATATGTATGTTATAATGCAGTTTAGGAGGATTGTTATGAATACAGAAATTTTAATTATTGAAGATGATCCAGTGATTCGGAAAGAACTGCAAACAATACTGGAGGGAAATAAATATCATACATCTGTTATTGAGGATTTTTCTGATGTAACAGAACAGGTACGAAAAATAAACCCCCATCTGATTTTATTGGATATTAAATTGCCGCAAGAAAATGGGTTTACCATTTGTTCCGGCATCCGGAGTTTTTCACAGGCTCCGATTATCTTTGTTACCAGCTGTAATACGGATATGGATGAATTGAACAGTATTATGCTGGGTGGGGATGCTTTTATCACAAAGCCCTATCATACAGCTATTTTACTTGCGAAAATTGCTTCTTTGCTGAAACGTGCTTATCCTGATTCCAAAAGCAGACATTTGACTTATCAAGGAGTTTCTTTATCTTTAGAGACTGGAACAATCGAAGCGGAAGGAAAGCAAACAGAACTTACTAAAAATGAACTGAAGATTATGTACTATCTATTTGAACATGCCGGAACCATTTGCACAAGAGCAGATCTGATTGAATATTTATGGGACAATCAGCTCTATGTAGATGATAATGCATTGAGTGTAAATATTGGACGTATCAGAGAAAAACTGTCAACGATTGGCGTTAAGGACTTTATTAAAACAAAACACCGTCAGGGGTACACATTATGAATGGAAAACAGTATTGGAAAGACAAAATCCCCATTTTGATCATCAATATCGTCTGTATGGTATTGTTATCGGTTTTTCTGTTTTTTGTAGGAAATAATGTAGACAGTATTGCGGTGATTCTTATCACCTGGACGATTGTACTGGCTGGTGTACTGGCATTTACCTATCATCAGCGAAAAAGGAGATTAAATAAATTAGTAAGGATGGCAGAAGGACTGGAAGAAAAATACTTGTTGTCAGAAATGCTGCCGGAGCCGGAACATGCCGAAGAACAGGTTTATTTTCAACTTTTCAAAATGGCTTCCAAATCTATGCTGGAACAGATTGGAACAGTAGCAAGGGAGAGACAGGAGTACCGAGAATATATTGAGCAGTGGATTCATGAAATCAAAACACCGATTACTGCAATGAAACTGTTGTGTGAAAATCATAAAGAACCTTTTACAAGGGAACTGATGAGGGAACTGGAAAAAACCAACCGTTTTACAGAGCAGGCACTTTATTATGCCCGTAGTGAATATACGGAAAAGGATTATTCTGTTCAGGAAATCCGGTTATTTGATGTGGTGCATCAGGCAATTGCAGATAATAAATATCTTTTGTTGCAGAATCAGGTTGCATTAGAGATGGAAGAGAGTGAACTGACGGTTTATTCGGATGATAAATGGCTCCGGTTTATTCTGGATCAGTTGATCGTTAATGCTGTAAAATATAGCCGGGAGCATCCGGTATTGCACTTTTATACTCAGGTGCAGGGGGATCAGATTTTTCTCTTTGTAGAGGATCATGGGATAGGGATCTCTGAAAATGATCTGCCCCGTATCTTTGAAAAAGGGTTTACCGGCCAGAATGGTCGTATCCGGCAAAATGCAACCGGTATCGGACTTTATCTTTGTAAAAGACTTTGTGATAAGCTGGGAATCGGAATTGCCGCCCAGTCAGGAGAGACAGGAACGACGATGATCCTGTCCTTTCAAATCAATCATTTTATTCATCAGGTGCAGGGCTGAGAAAAGCCCTGCATTTCTTACATTTTTGTTAGAATTTTGTTAGAAAACTTGATACAAACACAGGCAGAAATCCGTTACAATCAGAATATCAAAAGACGAGGTGAGTATCATGAAAGAAATTTTAAAATTAGAACATATTCAAAAATTTTATGGAAATGAAGGCAATGTAACAAAAGCGATTCAGGATATTGATTTTTCAGTGCGGGAAGGTGAGTTTTTAGGTATTATGGGGGCGTCAGGATCGGGAAAAACAACGATGCTGAACTGTATTTCCACCATAGATACGGTAAGCGCAGGGCATATTTATCTGGATGGGACAGATGTAACCGAAATTAAAGAAAAGGCCATTGCCAAGTTTCGGAGAGAAAATCTGGGATTTATTTTTCAAGATTTTAACCTGCTGGATACGTTAACCATAAGCGAGAATATTGCCCTGGCGCTGACCATTAACCACATTCCGGTCAGGGAAATTGAACCGAGAGTGGAAGAAATTGCGAAAAGTCTGAATATTGCCGATATTTTGGATAAATATCCCTATCAGGTTTCCGGTGGACAGAAGCAGAGATGTGCTTGTGCCAGAGCAATCATCAATCATCCGAAGCTGATTTTGGCCGATGAACCGACAGGTGCTTTAGACAGCCATTCTTCGCAGATGCTTTTATCCACCATGCAAAGCATGAATGAAAATCTGGGAGCAACCATTCTGATGGTAACACATGATGCGTTTTCGGCAAGCTATGCCAATCGGATTTTATTTCTACGTGACGGTGCAATCTTTACGGAAATCTTAAAAGGCAAGGATACCCGGAAGGTATTTTTTGATAAGATCCTGAATGTTCTTACCATGATGGGAGGCGGGGTAAGTGATGTACTTTAGATTAGCATTTAAAAATGTAAAACGTTCTATAAAAGATTATTTGATTTATATTATGACGCTGACTGCCTGCATCTCCTTATTTTACGCATTTTTGTCGATCACCAGTCGTTATTATAAACCAGATATCGGTGCAGAGTTTAATCTGGAGGTATTAGGAGACGGAATGTTACTGGTGATTCTATTAATTACTATGCTTTTGATTTTCCTGGTACAGTATGTCAATCGGTTTATGATACGGAATCAACAAAAGGAATTCGCAGTGCAGAGCATTATGGGGATGGAGCGATCAACGATTGCCAGTCTTTTCTTTATAGAAACATTGGTAATGGGACTTTTCTCATTGGTGCTGGGGATTGTATTGGGAGTCGTTTTCTCGCAATTTATTACTGCTATGTTGCTACAGATTTTTCAGAAACCCTTTGTGTTTTCGTTTATGTTGTTTCCAGATACTGTATTCCTGACCGTTTCCTTTTTTTGCGCTTGTTTTGCAATCGTAGGATTGTTTCAGATTCGAACTATCAGAAAGATTAAAATTATTGATATGCTTCATGCTGATCGGAAAAATGAAGTATTTTCTACAAGGCATAAATGGGTGGAGAAGGTTTTAAAAGTTAATTTTATCTTGTTTTTTCTGATGGGGATTTATAGTATCAGAACATTGACTTATTACCTTACCAATGAGTTATGGTAGGTTTAGGAATTGCTGAAAAGAAGATAAGAAAGTCTTGTAGCCATGTAAAATATCTGCTTATGGTTGGATTCGTCGGATTTGCAGAAATGGTAACTGTAAGTCTGCTTCCTGTCTGGAAAATGTATTTTGCTCTTCCGATGGATAAAGGGGCCTTTAATTTATATCTGGCATTTATCATTTGGTGTCTGATATTTCTTGTCAGTGTATTTTTTGTTGTCTTTAGTGAAGGACTTCTGGTATTGAAAAATCGTAGTCTGCGAGTAAAGTATAAAGAAGAAAATCTGTTTTTCTTCGGACAGATTTTATCAAAATTAGGATCAAATACTCTTTCAATGACTTTAATCTGTTTGACTTTGACATTATCTATTTCCTTATTTTTACTTACCCCTTTCTTGGTAGAATGGGCACAGGGATTTTTGGATAAGAGAGTGGTGTATGATATTCAAATTGATTCCGACTATACAGCTGCAGAAAATGTAAAGTTATTACCTGAAACAGATTATGCGTTTTTGGATTCATTTTTTGAAGATAAACACATCACTCTGAAAGATGACTGTATTTTTTCAACATACTTTTTGAAAGCATCGGATCTTCATGAGCAGGGGGCAATTACAGCCATTTCATTGTCAGATTATAACAACTTGATGAAGATGTTTGGATATGAAGAAGTCTCTCTTGCTGAAAATGAATTTTCAACACAGTGGTTATCCATTACACCGAAAAGTACGATGGAAACTTTTAAAACCCAACACACTAGGATTACTACAGATAATGGAGAGTTGATACTTTCTGCTAGTGAACCGAAAACAGAAGAACTGGGAGAAATGCTATACAATGGACAAAATGTTGTTCTGATTCTACCGGATCTGCAGTGTGATAAGCTGACGGTTGCAAATTCTTATCGGTATATCATGACAGAGAATCCTCTTTCTTATACAGATGCTGAACAACTAATGGATTATTTCCATGAATATATGCCGGTGAATGGAGAGAATGTTTATTCTGTCACTACAAAAACAATTGAAAGGAATGACACTTCTGCATTGATCTTTATTATACAGACAGGATTGATATATAGCGCTATTATTTTATTTGTCATATGTTTTACAATTTTATCTCTGCAGCAATTATCTGATTCTGGAAAGTATCGGTATCGTTTTCAGGTTTTAAGGAATATGGGAGTGGAGGAAAACCATATCCGCAGGTTGGTATTAAAACAATTAGGGATTTGGTTTGGAGTACCTGTTATGGTGGCACTTCTAATATCCAGTGCATTTATACTGTTTTTATTTATTGGATTCTCTATACAGATTAGAACGTATATTGGTGCTTGGAAATTGTTACAACAAGTAGGAGCGATTTTGATCATTTTGTTTGCTTTATTGATCTGTTATTTCACCAGCACCTGGATATTATTCCGAAAGTCCATTTCGCAAGGGTAGGAGGGAAAACGTAATGTATACAAATCTGGCATTGAAAAATATGAAACAATCTACAAAAGATTATCTCATTTATATGATAACTTTGGTTTTGTCGGTAGCAATGTTTTATGGATTTTTTTCTATTGCGAGTCCTTACTACAGTAATATGCTTCCAATCAGTATTCACATGGAAATTTTAAATAAAGCTATGAGGATTGCTGTTCCGGCGGTAGGAATATTGATACTTTTTTTAGTTTCCTATGTAAACCGTTATATGCTAAAGCGAAAGCAGAAAGAGTTTGCGCTTCAGACAATTATTGGTATGGAACAAAGAACAGTAGCATGGATTTTCTTTTTGGAGAACGTAATGATTGGGGCAATCGCTCTTATACTAGGAATTTTATCAGGTACCATGCTATCTCAACTCATTAATGCAGCTGTACTTAAGGCGTTTAAACAAGAATTTAAACTATATTTTATGCTATTTCCAGATACTGTATTAGGAACGGTATGTTTTTTTGGAATCATTTTTTTCATAACTGGTTTAAAAAATGTTCGCATCATACGAAAAATGAAAATTATTGACATGATTCAGAATAGCCAGAAAGGTACACAAATTTTAAATCTTCATCAGCAGTTTGGAAAGTTTAGTTGGTGTGTGGTAGCTTTATCAGTCGTGATTTTAGCAATGATTTTTCCGATTGTATCTATAAAGAAAATAAATATTATTCCATGGATGAAAATTGGTGGGACAATCATAACTGCTTTGGGAAATTGCATGATTGTTTGTTGGTTTTTCATAGACAGAAGAAAGAAGAAAACAGGGAGTCTTCCATTACTTTGTCTTACAATTTCTTGCATGTTGAATGGAATATTCTTACTTTTGCTGAATTCTTTTTTTGAAACATTGGTGCAGAAAGGAATTGCATTACAGGCTTATGTTACTATGCCTCCATTGATAGCATTGTTTTTCATTCTCTTTGCTGTTATAAGTTTTTTTGGTAATTTAACATGGATTATAATAAAAGCAACAGAGAAAAATCGTTGTATTCATTATAATAATTTGTTTTTTGTCGGTCAATTGAAAAGCCGATTAGGGAATTGCGCAAAAACAATGGGAATTATTACGGTAATAATGCTAGCCGCCATTGTGTTGTTTGTATGGTTCCCGATAATGGCTGTGCGTATTCATTCTTATCAGCAGGTAATGTCCGCTTTTGATGTGCAGCTGGGAACGATGTATACAGCAGATTTAAAAAATTTTCCTACAGGAACCTTGGATTATGAGTATATAAAAAAATATCTGGAGAAAAAAGGATATCCTATTACTTTAGAAGCACAAGTTGAGCTGTTTTCTTTAGGAGAAGAAAAATTACAATCGAAAAATGAATTTCCTGTTTTAGCTGTTTCTGTATCGGATTATAACGCAATCCGAAAATTATCTAATCTCCCGGAAATTCAATTAAAGGAAGATGAATATGGAGTTGCGTGGGAGCACAAAACACAGGAAAAAACGATTCGGAATTTTGATAAAGCAGAGCAAAAGATAAAAGTAGAAAATCAAATTCTTAGTAAGGCAAAAAAATCAGATTATAAAGAAAAAAAGGGAATCGGGCTTTTTACAAGCAAGACAGAAGGAGTATATATTATTCCAGACAAGTATTGTCGGAAACTACCTTTAGCAGTAACATTTTTTGCTGCAAATACAGAGAAGACCCTTCCGTATGAAACGGCAAAATTGTTTGAACAGGATATGGAAATGTATCAGAAAAATTTGAATAGATTTTCAGAAGAACAATTGTATATCCGTCTACAGACGATACAAGAAAATGAAGGCATTTCCAATATGCTGTTATTGTCACTAATAGGTTCATATAGTGCTATGGTTCTAATTGTAATGGGATTGACAATGCTGTCTATCCAACAGATGACAGATGCAGTTGAGCAAAAACAGAGATTTCAAATAATTGAAAAAATGGGGGTGGATCGAAGAACTCGGAACCGATACATTCGTCAACAGATGATGTTTTGGTTTGGCTTACCTGTTGCTGTCGCTGTAGTCGGAAGTGTGGGGACTTTGGTTTTTCTCATTTATAATTCTTATAAAGAAATTATTGCTTACCTTACAATGTCAGAGATTTTACAGATTTGTGGTGGGGTATATGTCTCATTTGCAATCATTTTAGTGGGCTATTTTTCTGCAACCTACTATTTATTCAAAAGGAATCTGACATATAGAGTTTTATAATCCTCAATTTTTTCTTCTATGTTTGTAGCAGAAAGAGTGTAATAAAATACAATATTTTTTTGAAATTAGGACATTTCTGTGACATTTGTATTTTACAATATGACTATAGAAAGTAGGTGTCCTTTATGAAAAAGAATCACGAGGTTGTTGGATTGGTTATTGATGCAATTCAACAAAACGATACGCTGAGGTTTTTATCAGCAATAACAGGGTGTACAATTAAAGATTTTGATAAGATAACTTACAATGGAAGCAGAACAGTAGGAGATTATCTATCTATTCTTCCCATATTTCAAAATGATGTATTTTCGATGCAGGCAATGTTGGAACTGGCAGGTTTGGAAACAAAAGAGAATTATCGAATTGAAGAATTGACAATTGGTGAGAAGAAATTACTACTATTGATAACTCTTATTGTTGATACATCAAAACAATATCTACTTCAAAATTTATTTCAGAATATGCGGGTGTCAGAAGTGAAATGTGCTACTGAATTGCTTATAGAAATGTCAACATATATGGATATCATTTTGATTAGCCCATCAACGTATGGATATGAAATTTGTGACAAAACGATTTACTGGCCTGATAATAACACAATAGATAATCGCGAATTTCATATCTCACGAAATAAGATCAAAGAAATGTGTATCATGCCTACCTTTATTATGAAGGAAATTATAAAGGTGATAAAAGAAAATGAAACTACAGATATTGCAATACCACTTTGGAATGTAGTTCCTGGAGAATATGAAGAATACGCATATCAGGTATTAAATTCAAATGCAGATAAGGAAAAATTTAATTATCCATATATATCGCACAGACCTTTCCGATACGGTGATGTTTATTGGATTATGGAGCATCAATTGCAGGAATTGGAAATAAATGGTAGCAGGTGCTTTGAAGAAGCTCATTTTATACCAGACGAAGCAGTAATTCATGTAAAGTGTAGCGAATATTTCTTCAGGTGTTGTAAAGAAGCAAAAAGGATTTTTTATGACTATGCAAAAAATCATGTGGAGGAACTGATATGCTAAATACATTGATTGGGGTGTGAAGAGAAACAGAATTATAGTAATTGCAGATGAAAGCAAATTGACAGGGGAAAGTCTGGCCTTATTGGAGCAACAGGCAGAGATTTATCTGGCAAAAGGTATCCAGGATACCCTGTCCCATCTGACAGTATTCTCTTATCATTTGATTTTAATTGCAGTAAACCAGGAAACAGAAGTAATCTGTCAGGTTGTGGAATCTATTCGAAAAATAGTGATGACACCTATCATAGTGCTGTTATCAGAAACTTCTAAGTGGAGAAGTCGGATGATTCATGCAGGAGCTGATGTAGCGTTGATAAGACCATGTACTGCGGAAGAAATCAGCCTACAGTCGTATGCATTGATTCGTCGTTATACAGAATGGAAAGCTGAAAGAAGAGAAGAAATCCCTATAATGGTTGGAAAACTGGAAATCTTTCCACTTCAAAGAACAGTGGAATGGGATCATAAAATAGTCCCAGTTGTAAAAAGGGAGTTTGATTTTCTACATCTGTTAGCGTCTACACCGGGAAGAGTATATACATATGGTCAGATTTATCAGCTGGTATGGCAGGAGTACCCACATGGGGATATTACAAATATTATTTACTGCATGGTACATCGATTGAAACAGAAATTGAAAAAAGTAGATGTAAATGCAGAGCATATAATCAGCAGTGTGAAAGAGGTTGGATATTGTTTAAAAGTATATAAGGAATCATAGAAGGCGGGTTTCTGAAAGTGGAGCCTGCTTTTTATATGGTGAGATTTGGTTGTAACTGTAATAGAAAAGAAATGCCAGGAAAACTGACAGTTATTTGACAGACAACTAACAGTCTGTTGACAGCTTGGTTTTGTATACTACTTCTTTATGCAAAGAATGGGATTCGTTCCATGACATAAAGGAGCAGTGTATGTGCCGGAAAGAGCTACAAAAGAGAAAAACCTAACTTCATATGCAGCGTTTGGTGGTGTCGCAATTCAAAACAGGATTGCGGCATCTTTCTTTTTGTGGAGAAAACTCCGGTTCATACAGTCTTTTGCCTGTGAGAAGGCAAGGTCACCACCGCTCCGATTTGATTTCAAAAAAATTCAGATCGGAGGAAAAGAAAGGTGACATTTCATAAAGCAAAAGAAGAATATAAATGGAAACAGTGGAAGGAGCAGGAGGAACGGATTTTGCGAAAATCCGGTGTCAGTGAAGAGGTAATCCAAAGACTTCGTGAATTAGACTGGCAGGACTTTAATGCGGAGCGGAGATTCTGGGAACATTTTTCTTCTAATCAAGAAGAATTATACACCAGGGAATTGGAACAACCATCTTCAGTGGTGCTTAATATTCAACAGTTACTTGACAGTGTGGAAAATGAGCAGCTGTTACAGGTTCTTTTGGAGTCGGATAAGAAAACACTGCAGATTTTACTTCTGAAGATGTGGGGATTTTCAGTTCATGAAATTGCAGGCCAGATGGGACTGCCGGAAAAGACTGATTATTCCGGGTCTCCGGCCCACCCTGGTCGCAGTTCAGCCCAGCCAGATC
>OJUL01000665.1_pt1 | contig 11555 bp, 8 predicted proteins | sample 1601491 | NCBI WGS metagenome assembly OJUL01 (sample SAMN04436862, study PRJEB24849) | human gut metagenome | biome: human gut; feature: NICU; material: stool | host: Homo sapiens | place: USA: Saint Louis, MO | collected 2011-11-09 | reverse complement strand
GAAGCTGGCTGCCAACAGAGCCCACCACCCCACCACGGCATCCCGTCCCTTCTTCCAACCATCCCCCCCGATGAAATGTTTTAAAGCAATTCCTTAAAAGCCTTCATCAGTTCATCATTTTTCTCCGGACTCATTACGCAGAACCGTATATATGAAGAATCCAGGAACGGAAATGTGGAACAGTCACGTATCATAAGCCCTCTTCTTATACAGCAGTCGAACAGCATATCTGATGTTACATCCTCTTTCAGTATTTTCATAAGAATAAAGTTTGTGCAGGAGGGATAGACCTTTACGGTATCCCAGGAAGAAAGAAGGCTGAGAAGGCGCTCGCGCTCTGTGGTGATGAGGGTGCGGGTTTTTTCAATGTATTCTTTGTCGGAGAACATGATGCAGCCGGCAATCTCGGCCAGGCTGTTGATGGTCCAGGGATTCTTTTTGGTGTTGATGTATTTCAGTAAATCCGGGTTGCCGGTGACAGCATAGCCCAGTCTCAGGCCGGGAGCTGCGAAAAATTTGGAAATTCCCCGGAGAACGATCAGGTTGTTGTAGTTGTTGGTGAGTGGGATGGAAGAGATTTTCCTGTCATCAGGGGCGAATTCCGCATAGGTTTCGTCCACCATGACTGCGATGCCGAACTGCAGGGCAGCGTCCAGGATCTTCCGCATGTCTTTTCTGGAGATGGCGGAGGCTGTGGGATTGTTGGGATTGCAGAGCACCAGCAGGTCCAGGCCGTCTTTCATCTGGGCACACAGATCATTTACATCCATCTGGAAGTTGTTTTCCTCTTTAAGCGGATAATAGAGCGTGTTGCCTCCTTCCAGGGCAATCTCTCTTTCATATTCTGAGTAGGTAGGCCCCAGGATCAGCGCTTTTTCCGGATGGGTGGTCTGGATGAACAGGGATATAAGTTCTGTGGAGCCGTTGCCCACTATGATGTTCTCGAACTGGGCACCGGTGTAGGCGCAGATGCTCTTTCGCAGTTTTGTGTAGTCCCGGTCCGGGTAGGTGGAGATGGCATCTACATGGCTTGCCAGTGTTTCCCTTAAAAGGGGAGAGATGCCGAGAGGGTTTACATTTGCGGAGAAACTGGTGATATCCTCCTTTTTGATCCCGTATATTTCTTCGATTTTTTCCAGGTCACTGCCGTGGAAATGGTCTTTATGTTTCAGCATATGAATGCCTCCGTTCCTTTTATTTTTCGTATTTATGGAGTTATTGGAGGGGCGGCAGAGGTTGCACCCCATGCGTTTGTAGTGTATAATTGTACTATTCAGGATTTATACCTGAAAATATATACTTACCCACATTATAGCGGGATATAATAAATAGTTCAACATAATAAACGAGGATTTCCCACTTCTGCTTATGGGGATAGTGGGACAGATCATCAAAAACAAGTTAAGAATCGGAGATTCTCCAGCCCTTTGCAGGCAGGGAGATAACGGGGTAAAATACATTGAAGAGAAGAATAGAACAACTGATAAATGGAAGATTTGAATACGAGGTTCCAAGCCTTTTGCTGTCCATGGAAGAGATCAGGGAGCGCACAAAGGCAGGGGAAAATATCAGGGGAAAGCTGATAATAGCAGCAGAGAACGGGAGTCGCATAAAAGGGATCGCCTATTCTTCCCATCGCCGTTTTCTTCTGGGAAAAGAGCGTTTTACCGGGGAGAAGATAGAGATTCCGTACGGAGCTGATGTAAAAGGATTGAATCCCGGGGATTCCTTTGAGGGAGAAGTGGTGCTGAGTACCAGCATCGGTGAGCACAGGATCCCCTTTCATATACAGGTAGAGCCCTGCCGCATCAAGACGTCAGCCGGCTCCATCAGGGATTTGGATGCCTTTGCAGAGCTGGCGAAAAAGGATTTTAAAGAGGCGTACCACCTGTTTTTGGACGATTCCTTTCCGGAACTTCTGAAAGAGGAACAGGAGGTTCTGCCTTACTATTATGCCATGGCCAAGAATCCTGTGACCTGGCAGCATCTGGAGGAATTCCTCATCGGTACAGGCAAAAAAGAGCCTGTGAAACTTCATCTGGAGCAGGAAAAGCTGGAGATTTATGAGGTGCAAAGCTCTCTTATGGACAGCGTCCGTGTGCGCAGAAGCGGATGGGGATATTTGAAGGCCAGTGTGAGTGTGGAAGGCGATTTTCTGGAAGTGGAGAAAAAGTCCATCCGGGACGAGGATTTTATCGGCAGCGTTTATGAGCTGGAGTATATTATTCGCAGAGAGAACCTGGGCCGGGGCAGGAATTACGGCAGGATCTGTATCAAAACTGTTTACCAGACCCTTGTATACGAGGTCATGGCTTCCAAGAGCGGCAAGATCCAGGTCAATGTCACGGCTTATGAGAAGAAAAAGAAACTGGAGCTTTTAAGGGATTATCTGGATCACAGCCTGGAAAAATTGTCAAAAAGCCAGTGGGAGAGTAAGACCTTAGAACTTCTCACCGAGCTTCGGGAGACCGGGCATTACACCACAGAACACCAGTTATTTGAAGTGTGGTTCTACCATGAATGCGGGGAGGACGGCAAAGCAAGAGAAGCCTTTGATAAGCTGAAGGACAACAGCCGGATCCAGGCTGAGGAGGAGTTAGAAGGGGTTTATCTCTATCTGGAGGACATATTGGGCTGCAGCCAGGATATCCGGGAGAAGATGGTAGTGCGTCTCCATCAGCTTTACCAGCGCAGGGAGGACAGCTTCCTTCTGCTGTATCTCCTGCTGAAGACGGACTCCGAACAGGTGCGGACCCAGTCCAAGAAGATCTATCTGCTGGAGGAACAGTACAGAACCGGCTGCAGAAGCCCGTTTCTCTATCTGGAAGCGTGCCGCATTGCAGCAGGGGACGGGGCACTGCTGCGCAGGATCAGCCCCTTTACCATCCAGGTCCTGCTCTTTGCCATGCGGCATGACATTATGACAGAGGAGATGGCTTTTAGAGCTACAGACCTGGCCGGACAGATGAAGGACTTCAGCCGGAAGGTATACGAGATTCTGGAATATATCTATGAGAAATTTCCATCGACAGCCGTGGTGCGCTCCATCTGTATGCTGATCATGAAGGGAGATCCCAGGAAGAAGGAATACTTCCGCTGGTATGAGCTGGCAGTGGAAAAAGAGCTGAAGATCACAAGGCTGTATGAGTATTATATTGAGACCATGAGCCGCAATTACCAGAAGATGCTTCCGCGCATGATCCGCATGTATTTCAGCTATAACAATACCTTGAGTGACGCGAAAAAAGCCTTTGTGTACAGCAATGTGATACGCAATAAGGAAGTGGACAAGACCACTTATCTAAGCTATAAAAGCAGTATGGAACAGTTTGCCTGCGAGAAGCTCAAAGAGGGCAGGATGAATGAGGATTTCGCTGTTGTGTATCAGGAATTCTGTTTGAATTCCCATGATCCCGCAGTGAAGAGAGCTCTTGCGAAGGTGCTTTTCACCCACAGACTTTACTGTGATGATCCCAAGATACGCCGGGTGATCGTCCGTCATGCGGCCTTCCGGGAAGAACAGACGTATACCTGCACGGACAAAGTGGCCTATGTGTCCATTTACACGCCGGACGCCAGGATCGTCTTTGAGGACGACAGGCAGAGACGTTATATCCAGACCATAGATTACAATATCCAGCCTCTTCTGGAGAGAAAAGAACTGGCAAGACAGCTTTTGGCTGAAGGGATCAGAACCCCCGGACTTCTGCTCTACACCTGCGGTGAGCTGAACCACGAGAATCCCATAACAAGAGAGAACATTTCCTGCATCCAGGATGTTTCCGGGGAGGAATGCTTCTCTGAGGATTACAGGCAGAGAGTGCGCAGACGTCTGCTTCTCTACTACGAGGAGCATATGGACAACGACAATCTGAAGGATTATCTGAGAGAGATGGATTTTCACAGCTTTGCAAAGGTCAACAAGAGCCTGCTCATCACCATTTTGATCAAACAGGGGATGTATGTGGGGGCTTATGATCTGTTGTGTGAATACGGGTATGAGGAGATAGACCCGAGAGACCTGCTTAGGCTGTGCAGCCGTATGATACTCAATCTGGAGTTTGAATACGAGGAGGAGCTGCTTTTACTGGCTCACCATATATTCAGGGAGAATACCTATGATGAGGTGGTCCTTGAATATCTGACCAAGTATTTTGAAGGACCTGTAGACGAGATGATCCGGGTATGGGAGCGCTCCATGGGATTTTCCATAGAGGCGTATGAGCTGGAGGAAGACATTCTGACATACAGTATGTTTACCAGGATCTATCATCCCAAAGACGCTGCAGTCCTGAAAGATTACGTAAAATTAAGCGGCAAGGAACAGGTGATACTGGCATATTTAAGCTTTGCGTCCTTCCAGTATTTTGTAGGGGGAAAAGAGGCGGAGGAGTTTATTTTCCGCTCATTGGAGCATGTGAGGAAAAAAGGATGGGAGTACGATATTGTATGTGACCTGGCCCTTCTCAAATACTATGCGGAGGATAATAAATGGGAAGAAAGCAGGCTGGAGACAGCCCGTTCCATTCTGACCATATGTGCCAGGACAGGGCTTAAATTCGCCTTCTTCCAGGAGCTTCCCAGAACTCTTTTGCAGAGCATGCAGCTTGAAGACAAGGTGTTTGCCCAGTGTCAGGCCAGTCCCAGGGCGGATGTGACCATTTACTACCGCATGCTGCAGGCAGACAGGGAGCCGGGAGAGTTCAAAAAAGAACCTCTGAAAAATCTGTATCAGGGTATTTATAATAAAGAATTTATCCTGTTTTACGGTGAGGTTCTGGAGTATTACTTTACTGTCTCAGCGGGCGGGGAAGTTAAAGAGACCGGAAAGAACAAGCTCACTGTTCCGGAGGCAAAGCTGGAGGGGACTACCAAGTACCAGATGATCAACCGTATGCTGGCGGCGAAACAGCAGGGGAGAGAGCAGGAGCTTATGGAACTGCTTGGACAGTACAGGCAGCAGGAAGCGTGGGTTTCCTCTCTCTTTGAACTGATAGAATAAGGAGGCAGACTAGGGCATGAATGAGACAAGAAATATTATTGCAGGCCTGGAACTGGGAAAGGAATTTTCCCAGATCTGCTATTATGACAGAAAAGAAAAAGAGCCTGTCTCCATTTCCGTGAAGACAGGCAGCAATCAGTATACATTTTCAACCAGGCTTTCCAAAAGGCCCAGAACAGAGGTGTGGCACTTCGGTATGGAGGCGGATTATTTTTCCATGCATGAGGGGGAAATCCCGGTGGACAACCTGCTGGAAATCTGGGCACAGGGAGAACCGGTGGAGATAGACGGGGGCTGGTACAGACCCGAGGAATTGCTGGAAATCTACCTAAAGGGCTGCCTGTCCGTTCTGGGTGTAGCAGAGCCGGCAAGACAGATCAAAACGCTGATGATAACCGTTCCGGACCTGAACCGGGTGCTGGTGCGCAAGCTTCAGAGAGTGTGCGGCCGTCTGAAATTCACCTCCGGACAGGTGCTTCTGCAGGATTATGAGGAGAGCTTTTACTATTATGTGATGAGCAAGAGACTGGACAACTGGAACCGGATGACAGGACTTTTCACATTTGAAAAGGGAAAGGTTTCTTTCTCCCGCATGGTGGTTGACAGCCAGAAAAAACCCATGCTGGTCACAGTGGAGCACGGTAAGACTATAACCCTTCCCGAAGATCCGGACCAGAAAGATGTGGATTTTTATCAGCTTATAGCGGATTCCTGCGGCAATGACACCTATGCGGGAATATATCTGGTAGGTGACGGCTTTTCAAAGGAGTGGGCAGTGAGAAGCGTGCCCCTTCTGTGCAAGAACCAGCGCCATGTATACTATGGAAATAATATGTATGTGAAGGGCGCCTGCTACGCGGCAAGAGAGCGGACAGAGGAGAAGCTTCTGGGCACATATCTGTATGTGGGAAATGCTCTGGTGCAGAACCATGTGAGCATGGAAATGCTGGTCCAGGGGGCAAAAAAGAATTATACAGTTGCTGAAGCGGGAAGAAACTGGTATGAGACAGAGCATGAGTTTGAACTGCTTCTGGACGGCAGAGAGGATCTGGAATTCATGGTGAAGCCTATGGAGGGCGGGGAAGTCAGACATTACTGCATGAAGCTGCCGGGACTTCCGAAAAGGCCTGACAGGACTACAAGACTCAGGGTACATGTCATGTATGAATCTGCGGACACCTGCATTATTCTGGTGCAGGATCTGGGATTCGGGGAGATGTTCCCCTCAAGCGGCCTGATGTGGACCGAGAGAGCAGCGTGGTAGGAGGAAAGAGATGAGCGGATACATATTATGTCAGATAAAGCGGGCTTCCCTTCCGTTTTATATTGAGAACATCAGCACGAATATCTACAGCATAGAAGAATTATGTTATTATCTCTACCACAACATTTATCTGCTGGACGAGACGATCATCAATGAGCACCTCTGCGACTGGATAAAGAACGAGCTGGGACTTTTAAAGCTCTACCAGAAGCTGTACCGGATCCTGGAGGAGGAGCGGGGGGCAGGGGATTTTATCCTGGCTGTATTCAGGGAGATCAATTACTTGACCCATGAGCAGTTTAAAAAGCTGAATGAGGAGCTTGTTGTTTTGGAACAGCTTCCCGATGTGGCACGCAAGAAGAAAAAAGGTGACTATCTGGTTGATAACAGAATGTTCGTAAATGCCATACGAATTTACGAGGACGCACTCCGAAGTGTGGATACCGGAGGCCTGGGCGGACAGTATGAGGGAGAGATTTATCACAATATGGGCTGTGCCTATCTGCATCTTTTCCAGATGGATGAGGCCAAGTCCTGTTTTGAAAAGGCATATGAAAAGCTTCACACCAAACGGATCCTGAAGCATTATCTGTGTGCCTGCAGGATGATCATGGAAGAGGCCCAGTGGCAGGGAGAATGTGCCAGAATGGGTGCGGATCTTGAGACCTGCAGGGAGATCCGGAAAGAGATGGAATCCCAAAAAGCTGCCGATTCCCAGGAGAAGCAGGAGGATATAGGGGCTGTTTTGGAAAAATACACAAAAGAATACCACAGAAGCACCGGATTTTAGGCTTGTGTTTTGAAAACCGATGTTATATAATTCCTTGTGTATCGTAACGTTTCTCCAAGGAGTGTTTGTAAACGGCTTTCGGCAAGCTGTGTACACTCTGGTGGGAGAAATTAATATTATGGAAAAAGGACAGGTGTACGAAGGTGAAGAAGTTAGAACAGCTTTATGAAGGAAAAGCAAAGAAAGTATTTGCAACAGACGTAGACGGCGTTGTGATCGTAGATTACAAAGATGATGCCACAGCATTCAACGGCGAGAAAAAAGGCACGATCGCAGGCAAAGGCGCTATCAACAACCGCATGACCAACTATGTTTTCCAGCAGCTGGAAAAGGAAGGCGTACCGACTCACTTCGTAGAAGAACTGAGCGACCGTGAGACAGCCGTAAAAAAAGTGAGCATCGTTCCTTTAGAGGTTATTGTTCGTAACGTGGCTGCAGGAAGCTTCTCCAAGAGAATGGGAGTGGAAGAGGGCAAACAGCTTCTCTGCCCGATCTTAGAGTTCAGCTACAAAGATGATGACCTGGGCGACCCCTTCATCAATGACGACTATGCACTGGCATTAGGACTGGCTACACAGGAAGAAATCGACACCATTAAAAATTATACAAGAAAGATCAACGAATTCCTGATCAAATATTTCCTGAATGCGGGAATGAAGCTGATCGATTTCAAAATCGAATTCGGTAAATTAGCAGACGGAACCATCATCCTGGCGGACGAGATTTCACCGGATACCTGCCGTCTGTGGGATGTGGAAACAAACGAGAAGCTGGACAAAGACCGTTTCAGAAGAGACATGGGCAATGTAGAAGAGGCATACAACGAAGTATTCAAACGTCTGGGCCTGGCTTGATCAGTGGGGTGCCCGGGACACCTTCCGGCTCGGAAGGCGCCTCGTGCGCCCTTTTTATTTTATCAGATAAACAGAAAAAAGGAGAATTTAAATGAGTACAGACAGATATCAAAGCCCATTATCCGAGCGTTACGCCAGCAAAGAAATGCAGTACATCTTCTCACCGGACATGAAGTTCCGCACATGGAGAAGACTGTGGATCGCACTGGCAGAGACAGAGAAAGAACTGGGATTAAATATTACCCAGGAACAGATCGACGAGTTGAAAGCCCATGTGGATGACATCAACTACGACGTTGCAAAAGAGAGAGAAAAACAGGTGCGCCATGACGTTATGTCACATGTATACGCATACGGCGTTCAGTGTCCAAAAGCAAAAGGGATCATCCATCTGGGAGCAACCTCCTGCTATGTAGGCGACAACACAGATATTATTGTGATGACAGAAGCTCTGAAGCTGGTCAAGAAGAAACTGATCAATGTCATCGCAGAGCTTGCAAAGTTTGCGGACGAGCACAAAGCCCTTCCGACTCTGGCATTTACGCATTTCCAGCCGGCACAGCCCACCACAGTAGGTAAGAGAGCGACCCTGTGGATGCAGGAATTTATGCTTGATCTGGAGGATCTGGATTACGTTATCAGCACTATGAAGCTGTTGGGATCCAAGGGCACCACAGGCACACAGGCCAGTTTCCTGGAGCTGTTTGACGGGGACCAGGAGACCATTGACAAGATCGATCCCATGATCGCAGAGAAGATGGGATTTAAGGAGTGCTATCCTGTATCCGGACAGACTTATTCCAGAAAAGTGGACACCAGAGTGCTGAATGTATTGGCAGGTATCGCGGCCAGTGCGCACAAGTTCTCCAATGACATCAGACTTCTGCAGCACTTAAAAGAAGTGGAAGAGCCATTTGAGAAGAGCCAGATCGGTTCCTCAGCCATGGCTTATAAGAGAAACCCCATGAGAAGTGAGCGTATTGCCTCCCTGTCACGTTTTGTTATGGTGGATGCTTTGAATCCGGCTGTCACTTCCGCTACCCAGTGGTTTGAGAGAACTCTGGATGACTCGGCAAACAAACGTCTCTCCGTTCCGGAAGGCTTCCTGGCCATTGACGGTATCCTGGATCTGTGCCTGAACGTGGTGGACGGCCTTGTGGTATATCCGAAAGTTATTGAAAAACGTTTGAGAAGTGAGCTTCCGTTCATGGCAACAGAGAATATCATGATGGATGCTGTAAAAGCAGGCGGAGACCGCCAGGAGCTTCACGAGAGGATCCGCGAGCTGTCCATGGAAGCGGGCAAAAATGTAAAAGTGGAAGGAAAAGAGAACAACCTTCTGGAATTGATCGCCGCTGATCCTGCATTTAATATGAGCCTGGAAGACCTGCAGAAGACCATGGAGCCGTCCCGCTATACAGGACGTGCCCAGGTACAGGTGGAGGCGTTCCTGAAAAATGTTGTGCAGCCGGTACTGGACGACAACAAAGAAATCCTGGGAATGACTGCAGAGATCAACGTATAACAATACAAAGAAAAAACAATTCGGAGGTTTTTACATGAAGGAGCAAAAGCGGGGGAATCCTATAGCACTTTTGCCCATTGGGGTGTTCCTGATCATTTTTATCGGAGCAGGTATTCTGTTCCATGATTTTTATACTATGCCCGCGATCGTGGGATTTTTGATCGCGCTTACGGTGGCATTTTTCCAGAACCGAAAAGTGAAATTCCAGGAAAAGGTGGCAATCATCTCCAAGGGGATTGGTGAGGAGAATATTGTCACCATGTGCCTGATCTTTTTGGCAGCAGGAGCCTTTTCCGGGTCCATAAAAGCGGCAGGCGGTGTGGAGAGCACAGTCAATCTGGGACTTTCCATCATGCCGTCATCCATTGCTGTGGTAGGGCTTTTTATCATTGGCTGTTTTATCTCCATTTCTATGGGGACCAGTGTGGGTACCATCACAGCCATGGCGCCTATCGGCGTGGGGATCGCGGAGAAGACAGGTATCCCTCTTCCCATCTGCATGGGAGCTATTGTGTGCGGTGCCATGTTTGGTGACAACCTGTCCATGATATCAGATACCACCATTGCGGCTGTGAGGACACAGGGATGTGAGATGAAGGACAAATTCAGGGAGAACTTTTTTATCGTTCTGCCTGCAGCGGTGATTACCGCTGTGATCTTCTTCATTATCGCCAGGGGAAATGCCGGGATCATTGACGACGATCTGAGTTTCCAGATCATCAAAGTAATTCCGTACCTGGTCGTTCTGATCGGCGCGCTCATCGGCATTAATGTGTTCATTGTGCTGATAACAGGTACTGTGCTGTCCCTTATTGTGGGAGTTGGCACAGGCGCGTTTGCAGTCAGCGAAATGTTCCAGAAGATGGGGGACGGCATCACCGGAATGTATGATATCACAGTGATATCCATTATCGTGGCGGCGATCGTGGCTTTGGTGAAGGAACACGGTGGTATTGAGTATATCCTGAACGTGATCAAGAAAAGGATCAACGGCGAGCGGGGCGGGGAGTTTGGTATCTCCATTCTGGCTCTGCTGGTGGACTGCTGTACAGCCAATAATACGGTGGCGATTGTTATGGCAGGTCCCATCGCAAAGGAGATCAGTGAGGAGTTCAAGGTGAGTCCAAAAAGGAGCGCATCCCTTCTGGACATCTTTGCATCCGTAGGCCAGGGAATGATCCCTTACGGCGCCCAGCTTCTGGCTGCTGCTAGTCTGTCCGGTCTGACGCCTATTGCGATCATGCCGTATCTGTTTTATCCTATTTTGATGGGGGTATCCGCAATCGGATTTATCCTTTTCCGCAGGAGAGAATTGGCGGGATAAAGAGTGAACTGTTAGGAAATGTTTGTGAGACAGCTATATTCTTTGGAATATGGCTGTCTTTTTCTTTCTGTTGGTATATGATATAGATACTATGGGGAATCAAATGGGAGGTTTTTATGTTCATACAAAAGAAAGAATATTTGAAACAGGAATATCAGACGTTCCGGGATTACAGTATGTATGTGGAGCGGGTCACAGTGAACCAGGATTTTATGGAGCATACCCATGAATTTGATGAGATCGTGATCGTGGTGTCAGGTTCAGGAGAGCATCTTGTGGAACAGCAGGTGTACCGCCTTGGAAGAGGCGATGTATTTGTCATCAAGGGAGACGTGAAGCATGGGTTTAGAAATAATAAGGATCTGAAAATAATAAATATTATGTATGATCCCCGGCTGCTCTTCGGTGAGAATGAAGAACTACGTTTTATAGAGGGCTTTGACTATATGTTTCTTATCCAGCCGGAATGGCTGCCCCATCTGGCATATCCCTATCGTGTTACCATGGAGGATGAAACAGTAAAGGTGGTGGAACAGCTTGCGGATTTTCTGATAGAACAGCTCAGGGATGCCAGAGGTCAGTATTATGTGGCAGTAAAATATGGGGTTAAGACACTTATCTCCTACATTGCCAATAATTACAGGACAGAACAGCATCTGTCGGACAGAATGAAGATACTGGCCAGCGCCATTCATTATATCCGTTCCAATCTTAATACGCCCATTAAAGTTGCGGATATAGCCAAAAGTGTTACAATTTCCCCAAGACAGTTAGAGCGTGTATTTTCGGAGGAGTG
>OJUL01000658.1_pt1 | contig 11678 bp, 10 predicted proteins | sample 1601491 | NCBI WGS metagenome assembly OJUL01 (sample SAMN04436862, study PRJEB24849) | human gut metagenome | biome: human gut; feature: NICU; material: stool | host: Homo sapiens | place: USA: Saint Louis, MO | collected 2011-11-09 | reverse complement strand
ACATCTCTTTCAAAAATATAAATAGTTCTTTTAATATTTTATTTCATGAGTAGAATACCGATCACAACAGAAGGAAGGTTACATTATCTAACTGCCACTGAAACGGTATTGTCGGTATTTGTATGCAGTACGAAAATGCTGTGCTCATGGCCTGAACGGGAACATTTTTATGAGCAAAATGAACAACAATGGCGGCAGTGTCGCGCCGAAAGAAAGAATCAGCGTTCGGTATACACCAAAAGTTGATGGGGTGGCTGCTGATATCGAATTGCCGCTGAATTTATTGATCACCGGCAATCTGAAAGGGAAACCAGATAACACGCCGTTGGATGAGCGAACTGCCATTGCTATCAACCGCTATAACCTCAACGCAGTCATTTCAGAAGCTGACATTGAACGGGAGTTTGTTGTTCCGGCTGAACTCAGTGACGCTCCCAATGAGCAAATGTACGTCAACCTGAAAGTCAAATCTATGGATGACCTTTCTCCTGACCATATTGCCAGCCAGGTACCAGAAATAAAACGTCTGCTCGAATTGCGTGAAGCCCTGGTCGCACTTAAGTCTCCACTAGGCAATATTCCGGCCTTCCGCGCACAACTTCAGGCGCTACTGGAAAACGAAGACACCCGCGAGCAGCTGATCCAGGAACTGGGTATCGCCGTTCAGAAATAATTTTCACAGAAGGATATTCAGTATGTCAGTAAAGGAAGAAATTGCTCCCGTCAGCGCGTCTCAAACCGCCGCGCCCCCATCTCTGCTTGATGAAATCATGACGCAAACCCGCGTCCAGCCTAAATCAGAAAGCTACGATATCACCCGCCAGGGCGTGAGCGCCTTTATTGCCGCCATGTTACAGGGCGACAGTAGCGCTGAACCTATCAATATCCTGGCCGTTGACGCCATGATTGCTGATATTGATGCCCGAACCAGCAGGCAGATGGATGCCATTATTCATGCCCCGGAGTTTCAGGAACTGGAATCCCTGCTGCGCTCGCTGAAGCTGCTGGTTGAACGCGCGGATACACGGGAAAACATCAAAGTCCATTTCCTGAATGTCACTCAGGAAGAACTGCTGGATGATTTCGAATTTGCACCTGAAATCACGCAGTCTGCGTATTACAAGCATGTATATTCAAGCGGTTACGGACAATTTGGCGGTGAGCCAGTGGCGGCGGTAATCGGCAACTTTGCCTTTAAGAACACCACGCCGGATATGAAGCTGCTGAAATATATCAGCCAGGTCAGCGCGATGGCGCACAGCCCGTTCCTGTCGTCAGTATCATCCGAATTTTTCGGTCTGGATTCATGGACAGAGTTACCGGGGATCAAAGAACCGGGTGCCATCTTTGAAGGCCCGGCCTACTCCCGCTGGCGCGCCCTGCGTGAATCGGAAGATTCCCGTTACCTGGGCCTGACCGCCCCCCGGTTCCTGCTGCGCCACCCTTACTCACCGGATGAAAACCCTGTCAAAACCTTCCGTTACCATGAAGATGTCAGCCAGAGTCATGAGTCTTATCTGTGGGGGAATACCTCGTTTTTACTGGCCGCCAACCTGGCGGAAAGTTTTGCTAAGTATCGCTGGTGCCCAAATATTATTGGCCCTTCCAGCGGCGGCGCAGTCAAAGACCTCCCGGTGCATCTGTATGAATCCATGGGGCAAATGCAGGCAAAAATTCCGACTGAAGTGTTGATCACTGACCGGAGAGAGTATGAGCTGGCGGAAGAGGGCTTTATCACACTGACCATGCGTAAAGGGTCTGATAATGCGTGCTTTTTCTCGGCCAACTCGGTGCAGAAACCCAAAACATTCCCCAAAACCCCCGAAGGCAAGGCTGCGGAGACCAACTATAAACTCGGCACCCAGCTGCCATACTTGTTTGTTATCAGCAGGTTAGCGCATTACATCAAGGTAATTCAGCGCGAACAGCTTGGCTCATGGAAAGAACGTAGTGACCTGGAGCGTGAGCTGAACACCTGGATTCGCCAGTATGTTGCTGACCAGGAAAATCCGCCTGCCGAAGTCCGCAGCCACCGGCCTTTGCGTCAGGCTAAGATCGAGGTACTGGATGTGGATGGTGAGCCGGGCTGGTACCAGGTCGCGATTTCTGTCAGACCGCATTTTAAATACATGGGTGCCAGTTTCGACCTGAGCCTGGTCGGACGACTGGATAAGGAATAATCCGATGCAAAGACGGGATTCAGGACCAACCGGCAGTCTTTTTGAACGTATCCGTGAGGCGGCAAATCCGCCTTCATATCAGAATCCAAAAGAAGCACTGATACGTTCCATCAGACGTAACCTGCGACAGGTCCTGAATACCCGCTCCGGCAGTTGTTATGGCTCACCGGAGCTGGGGATTACTGATTTAAATGATGAATCGCTGGCCTCCAGCGATTTCAGACGAGAAATCCGTAAGTCCATTAGCCAGTGCATTTTACATTACGAACCTCGTATTACCGATGTTGTTGTTACGGCTGCGGCACCGGATGAATACGCCCCTGTGGAACTGCGTTTTCATATTGTGGCTACGATCGATGTCAGCAAGATCAGGGGAGTGTTTGAATTTGACATTTTGCTGGACAACCATCAACGCTATTGTGTGGAGTGATCTCTGTGGCTTTTGAAGAACGTTACTACCGCGAAGAACTGGATTATCTGCGCCAGCTTGGCAAACTGTTGGCGCAGGAAAAACCGCATCTGGCCCATTTTCTGGCCGAGAAAGAGGGTGATCCGGACGTGGAGCGTCTGATGGAAGCCTTTGCCTTTATGTCCGGTAGCCTGCGCCAGAAACTTGAGGACGAATTCCCCGAGTTCACCCATGGGCTAATCCGTATGCTGTGGGCAAACTATTTACGCCCGGTTCCGGCCATGACGGTTATTGCCTATGAACCCAAAACCGATCAGTTAAAAGTCCCTGTTCAGGTCTGTCGTAATGAACTGATCAGAAGCCGCTCAGAAAAGTCCTCCCTGACTGCTCAGAAGGTGCTGCCTGACAATCATGATAAAATCGTTTCTTCCGTAGCCTGCCATTTCACGCTGGCGCGCGATATCTGGCTGCAACCACTGCGCATTCTCGATACCCGCAACGCCAGCAGTCTGAAAGAAGGCATCATAGATATCAGTTTTACCGCAGATAACAATGTCTCCCCCGCCATGCTTGACCTGAACAAAATCACGTTCTGGCTGGGTAATGAAGACGATTATACCCGACACCAGCTTTATCTGTGGTTTTGCGAATGCCTGATGGATGCGGAACTGATTGCCGGAGAGCACAGCCTGCCGCTGCCGGATCTGTGGCTGGATGCTGCGGGTTTTGACAACCAGGATGCCCTGCTGCCGTGGCCGAAAAATGTCCACAGCGGCTACCGCGTGCTTCAGGAGTATTTCTGCTATCCCGAAGCCTTCTTCTTTTTCCATCTGCGCGATGTTGCGCCGCTACCAGACGATTTCCCGGTGAGTGCGTTTACGCTGCGCCTGCACTTTAACCGCCCGTTACCTGCCGACATCAAGCTGCGCCAAGATTCGCTGCGTCTGCACTGTACGCCAGCCATTAACCTGTTTACGCATTATGCGGAACCCGTCAGGCCGGATGGGCGGATGGCGGAATACCCGCTGCGCGCCAGCCATAAGCATCCGGACGCCTATGACATTTTTCAGGTCAGTACAGTCACCAGTAAAATCAAAGTGTCAGGGACTGATTCCAGCCCCGGCAGCCAGGTGCGTGTCTGGCCCGAATTTGAAAGTTTCCAGCACCAGATGGAGTACAGCCGCCAGCGGGAAGTCGTCTACTGGCATCACCGGACTAAAACGTCCCTGTTTCACTACGGGCTTGAACATAGTATCGCCTTTGTCCATGCAGACGGTAGCATTCCGGGCAGCTCACGGTTTAACGATGACGTGATCACCACGTCATTAATCTGTACCAACCGTATGATCCCTGCCCGGCTGCATACCGGTGATATCTGCGTGGCCGTCAACAAAAATCCGGCAGTGGCCTCATTTCGTAATGTCACGCGCCCGACACAGCCGCTCTGGCCAGTCACGGACGGCGACATGCACTGGTCGCTGATTTCCGCGATGAACCTGAACTACCTCTCCCTGCTGGACAGGGAGACACTGATCCAGATCCTGCGGACCTTCGACCTGCCAGGCGCTCACCATCCGCAGCGGGCCAGACTGTCACGCCAGAAACTGGATGCCATAGAAAAACTCGAAACCAAACCTGTTGACAGGTTGTTTAAAGGCGTACCGGTTCGCGGGCTGGCGACCACGCTGTGGATACATCCCGATCCGTTTATCTGCGAAGGTGAAATTTATCTTCTGGGTACCGTGCTCTCGCACTTCTTTGCCCTCTACGCCAGCATCAATTCGTACCACTGTCTGAAAATCATTAACACGGAAAGTCAGGAGTCCTGGGAATGGCAGGAGAAAATGGGCCAGCACGCCCTGATATAGCGACAAAACCGCCGTTACCGGCGGATGTGCGCAACTGCAATTTCTATGTGCTGATGGAGGCGCTGTACCGTCGGTATGGCGCGCCGGGCCAGGACATTTCCCTGCGTACCGAGCCTGCCCGGGAGATCGTGCGTTTCAGCTCTGACGCCAGTATCGGTTTTCCGGGTACGGACCTGAGTGCGCTTTCCCGTAGCCAGAACGGACAGTATGTACTGCAAACCCGGTTCCTGGGTTTTTCCGGCAGCCAGTCGCCGCTACCGGGCTATTATCTGGATCAGATGGCGCAGGAGTCCGCACAGAACGAAGACGGCCTGAAAGAATTTCTCGATCTGTTCAGCCACCGCTGGACGCAGTTTGCCTACCATGCCTGGCGCAAATACCGCTACTACATTTGCTTTCGTAACGGCGGTACTGACACCTTTTCACAGCGCATGTACGCACTGGTCGGGCTGGGTAATCAGAGCGTGCGTGACAGACTTGCCATTAACCACAGCAAAATGCTGGCCTACGCCGGAATTCTGGCAACACCAGGCCGCGCGCCGGAGGTTATCTGTAATCTGGTGTCGCACTGTTTTGATTTGCCGGATGTCACCATTGAACGCTGGCAACTGCGTAAAGTCGCCATTGATCCGGCACACCAGAACCGGCTGGGTGTACGTAATCCGAAAGGAAAAACGGCTGGACATATTCCGGGACGCTCCATACTCGGCGTTAATTTTACCCTCGGCGCACGGGTGCCGGATCGCAGCGGAAAATTCCTGTTGCAGATTGGCGGCCTGTCGCGGGAGCGTTATCTCTCATTTTTACCCGATGGCGAAAATCACCTGCCGCTGACCATGTTCCTTTCCTTTATTCTGCGCGACCAGTTTGCCTGGGATTTACGGCTGTGCCTGGCGCTACAGCAGGCTAAAGGGATGCGCCTTGGCGATCCGGCCAACTCCCGCCTCGGCAGAACCAGCTTTATTGGTCAGCCGAAAGTACCGCCCGCCATCACAATCCGAATCAGGGAATAATTCTATGGAACCACTTATGGCTGAGGAAAAACAGCAATCCCGCCAGGCCTCACTGACTTTACAGGTGATGAATGGCAACGAACTGGAAAGCGGACGCGCCGCAAAATGCCTGTTCAGCGAAAACGGCGGTGATATTGGCCATACGCCGGAATGTCACTGGCAGGTACAGGACCGGGCGGGAAGCATTGCTGCGCGTGCCTGTACCGTTATCCGGCACGACGGAGCCTATTGCCTGCGGTGCCTGACGCCGGGACTGATGATTAATCTGGCCCCGGCCTCTTCCGATGCGCTCATCCGCCTGCGCCAGGGGGATGAGATCCAGCTCGGCGCACTGGCGCTGAAAGTGTTTCTGCATGACGGCGCGGCGGTTACCTACGACGAGCGGATGGCAACCCCGGAAACGATTGTAATGAACTGCGACAGTCTGGCGGACACCCTGCTGACCACCGAGGGACAACCGGCGTATCCGGGAATGCCGTTCCAGCATCAGCTTGCCCCCACCGTGGCGCACGGTTTTTCCAGCGATCCTCTTCAGGCACTTCAGACGGAAAGCCTGATGGTGGCAGATGATCCGATCGCCCCACGCGTTTCCCGGCCCGTAGCCCCCGCCTCCGATCTGACCGGTGCAAACGGGATCAATACGCCGTTTATGGATCTGCCGCCCGGCAATGCCCGTTATGAGGACGACGATGAATTTTCTGCCATGGCGCAGTACCACCTGGCCGTGACCCCGCTGCTGCGCGGTATGGAGTGCCCGCTGACGCTGCACGATTCTCAGGATGCGGATGAGTTTCTCGAAGAGGCCGGACGGGCGTTGCAGGCCGCCATTAAGGGATTGCTGAGTCTGCAACAACAACAGAACAGCCTGTCGGATAAACACCTGCGTCCACTAGAAGACAACCCGTTGCGCCTTGATATGGACTATGCCACCGCGCTGAACGTCATGTTCGCCGAGGGTAAAAGCCCGGTACATCTCGCAGCACCTGCGGCCATCGGCGAAAGCCTGCGCAACATCCGGCATCATGAAGAGGCTAACCGGGCGGCGATTGTGGAAGCGTTGCGTGTCATGCTAGAGGCCTTTTCGCCGGGCAACCTGATGCGCCGCTTTGCGCAATACCGCCGCAGCCATGAACTGCGCCAGAAAATGGACGACGCCTGGGCATGGCAGATGTACAGCAACTATTACGATGAGCTGGCCTCCAGCCGACAGCAGGGATTTGAAATGCTGTTCAATGAAGTTTATGCCCAGGTCTATGACCGGGTGCTGCGCGAAAAACAGCGGGAGCCGGAAGCATGAACGGCAAAGCGTTTCTGGCCTGCGTTCTGATGAGCGTCGTATTAACTGGCTGTGAAACAGCGAAAAAAATCAGCCAGGTGATCCGCAATCCGGATATTCAGGTCGGAAAGCTGATGGATCAGTCAACCGAGCTGACCGTCACGCTGCTGACCGAGCCGGACAGCAACCTGACGGCGGATGGCGAAGCCGCTCCGGTGGATGTCCAGTTGGTTTATCTGAGCGACGACTCAAAATTCCATGCCGCCGACTACGACCAGGTTGCCACCACCGCGCTGCCCGACTTGCTGGGGAAAAACTATATCGATCACCAGGACTTCAACCTGTTGCCGGATACCGTAAAAACACTGCCGCCGATCAAGTTGGATGAGAAAACCGGTTATATCGGTGTCATTGCCTATTTTTCAGACGACCAGGCCACAGAATGGAAACAAATTGAGTCGGTAGAAAGTATCGGCCACCACTATCGCCTGCTGGTGCATATCCGCGCCAGTGCGATTGAGATGAAAAAAGAGGAAAACTGACGATGGCAACAATGAAAAACAAGGTGATCTGGCAGGAAGGGCTGTTTGCCCTGCCGCAGCATTTTCAGCAACAGCAGCGTCACTGCGAGTACCTGCTGACCCGTCGTCTGGATGCACTGGGTGATTTTTTCTGGGGTTTTACGGAACTCTCCATCAATACAGAACTGCTTGCCCAGGGCAAAATCATGATTGACCGTGCGGCGGGCTGTATGCCTGACGGCACCGTATTCAGCATTCCCGACCAGGATCTGCTGCCGGAACCTTTCCAGCCGGGAACCCTTTCATCGAAAGAGAGCCACAATATTTATCTGGCGCTGCCGGTGATAAGCGACGTGATCAATGAAATCCAGGGGTTGCACAGCGCCGGTCAGGGTACGGAGCGTTACCGCCTCACCCATACCCGCGTCCGTGATTTTCACACTGACGAAGGCGACGAACAGCCAGTCGGTCTGGGGCAGTTGATCCCCAGGATAGTCAGCGGCGCAGATGATCTCAGCGCGATGGTGACTCTCCCCCTGTGCCGTATCCTCCGGCGCGCTGGTGCTGGACAACACCTTTATTCCCACCATTCAGGCCGTCCGTGTCAGCGGGTTGCTCGGGGCATTCTCCGGCGAGGTGCAGGGACTGCTTGCCACCCGCGCCGCTGACCTGGCCGGGCGCATTGGTTCGCCTGAACAGAGCGGGATCGCCGATGTGGCCGAATTTATGATGTTGCAGATGCTTAACCGCTATCAAATGCAGTTCACGCATCGTTCCCAACTGCACACGCTGCATCCGGAAGCCTTCTACCGGGATCTGGTGGGGCTGCTGGGAGAACTGATGACCTTTACCGAAGGTAATCGCCTGCCCTGCACCGTGGAGCCGTATAATCACCGGGATCTTACCGCGACCTTCACCAGAACCGTGATCCCGGAACTGCGGCGCGCGCTCAATACCGTACTGGTGCCGCGTGCGCAGAATCTGCCGTTGTTCTTTTCAGAGGGGACCTGGATCGCCACCATCAACGATCCCACATTGTTGCAGTCCTGCAAGATGGTACTGGCAGTGCGCGCCAGGATGCCCTACGACCAGGTACAACGCCAGTTCATCCAGCAGTCAAAAGTGGCCGCTACCGACAAAATCCGCAGCGTGGTCAGCGTGCAGGTGCCGGGTATTCCGCTGCACACGCTTACCGCTGCGCCACGTCAGTTGCCATACCACGAAGGTTATGTTTACTTCGAACTGGAAAAAGGCACCCCGGCCTGGCAGGACGTGATAAAAGCGGGCGCACTGGCGCTGCATATCTCCGGCAGCTTCCCCGATCTGAACCTCCAGCTCTGGGCTATAAGGGGATAAGTGAATGAGCGATATGAGTGAAGCGTCGGTTTTTCCCGTGGAGCCGGAGAGCGGAACACCAGGACGCCAGTACCGTCTCGCCCTTCGCGGCAACAGCCTGAATCCAATGATTGACGCCGCCACGCCGTTGCTCGGCATGGTGATGCGTCTGTCCACTATGAACAGTCAGGCCATGCCGGAACATCTGTTTGCCCAGGTAGTAACCGATGTCCAGGCCGTAGAGCAACTACTCCAGGAACAGGGATACGAACCGGGCGTCATTGTTTCGTTCCGTTACATTCTCTGCACGTTTATTGATGAAGCGGCGCTGGGCAACGGCTGGTCCAACAAAAACGAATGGATCAAACAGTCGCTGCTGGTTCATTTTCATAACGAAGCCTGGGGCGGCGAGAAAGTGTTTATCCTGCTCGAACGCCTGATCCGGGAGCCGGTACGTTACCAGGATCTGCTGGAATTTTTATACCTCTGTTTTTCGCTCGGCTTTCGCGGGCGCTACAAGGTTGCCATTCAGCAACAGGATGAATTTGAGCGGATCTACCAGCGCCTGCACCATGCCCTGCACAAACTGCGCGGTGACGCGCCATTTCCGCTACTTCATCAGAAGAACAACATACAGGGTGGGCGTTATCAGTTAATCCGACGACTGACCATCAAGCATGTACTGTGCGGCGGTCTTGTTGTGCTGACCGTATTTTATCTGTTTTATCTGCTGCGTCTGGACAGCCAGACACAGGATATTCTGCATCAGCTCAATAAATTACTCCGATAAGGACATCTTATGATCCAGATTGATTTAGCCACGCTCGTAAAGCGGCTTAACCCCTTTGCAAAACAGGCGCTGGAAATGGCTGCCTCGGAGTGTATGAGCCAGCAGGCCAGTGAGATCACCGTTGCCCATGTGCTGTTACAGATGCTGGCAATCCCGCGCAACGACGTAAGGGTGATTGCCGAACGCACAGGCATCAGTGCAGAGGATTTACGCCAGGCGCTGACCGTGGATAGTTATCCCGGTGGACGTTCCGCCGAAGGCTATCCCAGCTTCTCCCCGATGCTGATCGAATGGCTCAAGGAGTCATGGCTGCTGGCCTCAGCCCAGATGCAGCACAGCGAACTGCGCAGCGGCGTCCTGCTGCTTACTCTGCTGCATTCACCGCTGCGCTATATTCCACCCGCTGCTGCCCGTCTGCTGACGGCCATAAACCGCGACCAGTTACAGCAGGATTTCGCAGCATGGACAAAAGAATCCGCCGAATCCGTGGATCTGGCTGGCGGGCAAACGCCCCGCGCAACGGAAACCGGCGACACCCTGCTTGCCCGCTACGCCAAAAACATGACCGCAGACGCCCGTAACGGCAGGCTTGACCCGGTACTGTGCCGCGACTATGAAATCGACCTGATGATCGACATTCTCTGCCGCCGCCGTAAAAACAATCCGGTGGTAGTGGGCGAAGCAGGCGTGGGTAAAAGCGCGCTGATTGAAGGGCTGGCGCTGCGCATCGTGGCAGGCCTGGTGCCGGACAAGCTGAAAAACACCGATATCATGACCCTTGACCTGGGCGCATTGCAGGCCGGTGCGTCGGTGAAAGGTGAGTTTGAAAAACGCTTCAATGGGCTGATGGCGGAGGTCATTTTCTCCCCGGTGCCGGTCATTCTGTTTATCGACGAAGCACATACCCTGATTGGCGCGGGCAACCAGCAGGGCGGGCTGGATATATCCAACCTGCTCAAACCAGCGCTGGCGCGCGGCGAGCTGAAAACCATCGCCGCCACCACCTGGAGCGAGTACAAAAAATATTTCGAGAAAGATGCAGCTTTGTCGCGCCGCTTCCAGTTAGTGAAGGTCAGCGAACCCAACGCTGCCGAAGCCACCATTATTCTGCGCGGTTTGTCGGCGGTCTATGAACAATCTCACGGCGTGCTGATTGATGATGACGCCTTGCAGGCCGCTGCGACACTGAGCGAGCGTTATCTCTCCGGGCGTCAGTTGCCGGACAAAGCCATTGATGTGCTGGACACCGCCTGCGCCCGTGTGGCCATCAACCTGTCATCGCCGCCAAAACAAATCTCGGCACTGACCACCCTGAGCCACCAGCAGGAGGCAGAAATTCGCCAGCTTGAGCGCGAGCTTCGCATCGGGCTGCGTACCGACACCTCACGAATGACTGAGGTGTTGGAGCAGTATGATGAAACGCTGTCGGCGCTGGACGAACTGGAAGTCGCCTGGCAGCAGCAGCAGACGCTGGTACAGGAAATTATCGCGCTGCGCCAGCAGTTACTGGGCGTGGCAGAAGACGACGTTGCGTCGTTGCCGGACGCAGATGCCGTGGAGGATACGCCGCCAGAGGCAGAACAGGATAGTACCGATGCCGAATCGGCTGATGATGCAGGCAGCGTACAGCCGGAAGAGACCGCTGAAACAGTTTCCCCGGTACAACGGCTGGCACAACTCACTGCCGAACTGGACGCCCTGCATAACGACCAGTTGCTGGTTTCCCCGCATGTCGATAAAAAACAGATTGCAGCGGTGATTGCTGAATGGACCGGCGTGCCGCTTAACCGCCTGTCACAGAATGAGATGTCGGTCATCACCGACCTGCCGGTATGGCTCGGCGGCACCATCAAAGGCCAGGACCTGGCGATTGCCAGCCTGCATAAACACCTGCTTACCGCACGCGCCGACCTGCGCCGTCCGGGACGCCCGCTTGGTGCGTTCCTGCTGGCTGGCCCCAGCGGCGTGGGTAAAACCGAAACCGTCCTGCAACTGGCGGAACTGCTCTATGGCGGACGTCAATACCTGACAACCATCAATATGTCTGAGTTCCAGGAGAAACACACCGTTTCGCGGCTGATTGGCTCTCCTCCGGGTTATGTCGGCTACGGTGAAGGCGGCGTACTGACCGAAGCGATTCGCCAGAAACCGTACTCGGTGGTGCTGCTCGATGAAGTAGAAAAAGCGCACCCGGATGTACTCAACCTGTTCTACCAGGCGTTTGACAAGGGCGAGATGGCAGACGGTGAAGGCCGCCTGATTGACTGTAAAAATATCGTTTTCTTC
>OJUL01000653.1_pt1 | contig 11758 bp, 10 predicted proteins | sample 1601491 | NCBI WGS metagenome assembly OJUL01 (sample SAMN04436862, study PRJEB24849) | human gut metagenome | biome: human gut; feature: NICU; material: stool | host: Homo sapiens | place: USA: Saint Louis, MO | collected 2011-11-09 | reverse complement strand
ATACGAGATCGGTCTCGGCATTCCTGCTGAACCGCTCTTCCGATCTGAGACCATGGTGCGGGTGACGCTCCCTTCGCGGTACAGCACCATCAAGACTGTCAACAGATTCAGATCGATACGACTAAAATCATTTTCAATGATTTTGTTCATTATGATAATCAATTTGAATGTGGGTTATCCCGGCAGCATAGTGAATATCACCCCGATAAATCAACCAGCGCAATGCGCGCGGAGGGAGTGATGCAAACTTACCAGACAGGCGATAGCCTGATTTTCAAAGTGCCGGAGCGCGAGATTTCCCTGCAGCCGGCAGCGCTCTATCCAGAGGCGTTCCCGGTAGCGGAGGCGGAGGCCGTTATTCAGCCGATTGCGCTGTCAATCCACAGCTGGGTGGTGCAGACCCCCCACGATCTGATTGTTATCGATACCGCCACCGGCAATGGTCGGGAGCGCGGCGGCAATCCGCTCTATCATCAACTTAACACGCCGTATCTGGAGAATCTCCGCGCCGCAGGAGTGAACCCGGAGGACGTGACCCTGGTGCTACTGACTCACCTGCATACCGACCATGTCGGATGGAATACCGTCTGGCAGGACGATCGCTGGGTGCCGCTGTTTCCCAACGCCCGCTATCTGTGCTCGGCAAAAGAGCTGTCGCGGGTGAAAAACAGCGAACGCTACCGGGCGCTGTGGCTTGACAGCCTGCTGCCGGTGATTGAGGCCGGCCAGCTGGAGACCGTCGATGTGGCGACCCGGCCGCGGGTCGGCGGACGGATCGACTTTATTCCCACCCCCGGCCACAGTCCGGACCATGCCGCGCTGGTCCTCGCCGCCGGAGATGACTACGCCTGTTTCTCCGGCGATCTTCTGCATTCCCCGATCCAGTTTGCCCATCCGCAGTGGAATTCAGCGTTCTGCGGCGATCCCCGGCAGGCGGAAGTCTCGCGACGGGAGATGATGGCGTGGGGGGCAAGCCATCATGCTCAATGGTTCACCGGGCATTTTGCCGTAGCTTATCCGTTTGCCGTCCGTCTGCGCCTGCTGCTGTAAAACCGGGTAAAGTTCTACAAAACGCGCCAGACGTTTCATTGTGTCGCCGCGCCCCAGGTTGAGCTTAATGCCGTTCGTCAACGTCAGCTGCCAGGAGCGGCGCGCCGTCATTGCAGCATCTTTTAACGTAAACCTGTCCTTCGCCAGCACCTGACCCATTTCACGAAAACCCTGCAAGACTTCGTTTTCGCTACCTTCGGGGCCATACAACATCGGTAAATTTTGCTTGTTGACACGATCGGATGGGACGCTGAAGGAATTTCCGTCTACGTCAACCATGTGCTGATCATTCCAACGCGCAATGGGCACATATTCAACCAGATGAATCTTCAATTCATCAGGCCATTGCTTTCTGACACTCGCCTGTTTTATCCAGGGCAGACGTTCAATCTGACTCTGAATAATATTGACGTCCTGAGTCATAAAGGTGCCGGGCGATCCCAGCGCCAGAATTGACTGGCGAATATCATCGTTACGCGTGTAGTGACGCTCGCCGGTCACCACCAGCTTTGACAGAGGCAACCGCTGCGCATCTTCCATCCAGCCCAGCACCATCCAGCCGCTGATAAACACGGTGCACAGCACCCCGAGCAGGAAAATAATCCCTGCAAGACGCGTTCCATTACTCCGGCGTGAAGAAGCATATTCTTCTTCGTCATCGCGGTTGCGCGTGTTCAATGCAGCCTGAGACATATCAGCCCGCCTGGTCCAGAATACGTACGACTAACTGAGAGAAGCTCATTCCTGCCTGACGCGCAGCCATCGGCACAAGGCTATGGCTGGTCATTCCCGGAGAGGTATTGGCTTCCAGCAGGTAAAATTGCCCGTCACTGTCCTGCATCACATCAATGCGTCCCCAGCCGCGACACCCAAGAATATTCCAGGCTTTAAGCACCAGGGACTGTAAATCTGCTTCACGCTCAGCTTCCAGACCACAAGGGCAGAAATATTGCGTCTCATCAGAGAGATACTTCGCCTCATAATCATAGAAGACTCCGGCGGGTTGGATGCGAATTGACGGTAAAATTTCTTCGCCAAGCATCGCGACGGTAAATTCCGGCCCGCTGAGCCATTTTTCAATCAGAACTTCTTCATCGTGTTGAAATGCCAATGCTAAAGCCGACGCTATATCTTCAGCTTTATCTACTTTTGACATTCCTACGCTCGACCCTTCCCGGCTCGGCTTTACAATAACCGGTAAGCCCAGTGCCGCAATGCGTGTATTAACGCTGTCAGACAGGCCCAATTCAAATTCGCGACGCGTCAGCGCCACCCACGGTGCAACCGGTAGCCCCGCGCCCTGCCACAGTAACTTACTGCGCAGTTTATCCATAGAGATGGCAGACGCCATCACGCCGCTGCCGGTGTACGGCATGCCGATCAACTCCAGAAGCCCCTGCAGGGTTCCGTCTTCTCCGCCACGGCCATGTAATGCGATAAAGACTTTATCGAAGCCCATTGCTTTTAACTGCGTCACGTCGACCTCTTTTGGATCGACCAGGTGCGCATTGACGCCCCCTTCACGCAGACCCGCCAGTACGGCAGCGCCGGAATTCAGAGAAACCTCGCGCTCGGCGGACGTGCCGCCAGACAGGACAGCAATCTTATCAGCCATGATGCTCATCCTCCTGAGTTTGCGGCTTCAGTTTGATTTCAGCTAAGGTACGGGCGATTTTGCCGATATTTCCCGCACCCTGAATCAGAATCAGATCGTTACCGGTCAGCACCGGTGCCAGAATTTCCGCCACCTGTACCGGGTCAGAAACCAAAATAGGGTCAACTTTACCGCGTCCGCGAATCGTGCGACACAAAGAACGACTGTCAGCCCCCGGAATCGGAGTTTCGCCCGCTGCATAAACATCCAGCATCAGCAGCGTATCCACCTGCGACAGTACGCTGGCGAAATCGTCATACAGATCGCGGGTGCGCGTATAGCGGTGCGGCTGGAAGATCATGACAAGATTTTTTTCAGGCCAGCCAGCGCGTGCAGCTTTGATGGTCGCGTCCACTTCGGTTGGATGGTGGCCGTAGTCATCCACCAGCATAGCGGTGCCGGCTTTACCGTTTACTGCCTCCAGCGGGAATTCGCCGAGGAAATCGAAACGACGTCCAGTGCCCTGGAAGCTTTCCAGGGCGCGCAGGATAGCTTCATCATCGATGCCTTCTTCTGTCGCCACCGCCACCGCCGCTGCGGCGTTGAGGGCGTTATGACGCCCTGGCGCATTCAGCGTAACGTGCAGCAGCTCTTTGTCCTGACGCGCCAGCGTGAAATGCCCCTGCGCACCAACCTGTTTGTACTCTTCCACGCGAACGTCAGCATCCTCACTGAAGCCATAAGTGGTGATTTGACGCCCCACACGCGGCAGCAGTTCGCGGATGACCGGGTCATCCACACACATCACCGCGCGGCCATAAAACGGCAGGTTGTGCAGGAAGTTGATAAAGGTCTGCTTTAAATTCTCAAAGTCGCCCTGGTAGGTATCCATATGGTCGGCTTCGATATTGGTGACAATCGCCACCATCGGCTGCAGATGCAGGAACGACGCATCGCTCTCATCTGCTTCCGCAATCAGGTAACGGCTGTGACCCAGACGCGCGTGCACGCCTGCGGCTTTGACCAGACCGCCATTGACGAACGTCGGGTCGAGACCCGCTTCGGCATAAATACTGGACACCATCGCAGTGGTCGTGGTTTTACCGTGGGTCCCGGCAATCGCGATGCCGTGACGAAAACGCATCAGTTCCGCCAACATTTCAGCACGGCGGATCACCGGAATGCGCGCTTCATGCGCGGCAACGATTTCCGGGTTGTCAGAGGAGATAGCGCTCGATACCACCACCACGCTTGCATCGCGCACGTTTTCAGGGCGATGGTTGAAATAGATAGTCGCCCCAAGCGACGCCAGTTGCTGCGTAACAGGGTTTGGCGCCAGGTCAGACCCGCTGATCTGATAACCTTCGTTAGCTAACACTTCGGCAATACCGCCCATGCCAGCACCACCGATGCCAACAAAGTGAATGTGCCGGACGCGACGCATCTCGGGCACGATTGAACGCAGTTTTGCCAGTTGTTGTGTATTCATTCTCTAAACGCCATCGACTACTTAAAATTCGTGCAGCGCAACACGCGCTGCGAGGGTTAAGCCTGGGCTGCCAGGCTCACTTCTTTTGCCACCCGTTCAGTCGCATCCGGGATTGCCACCGCGCGCGCGCGTTGTGCCATCTCCAGCAATGCATCTCTGTTCCAGCCCGCCAGGGTAGTGGCGACCGCGTCGGCGGTAAATTGTGGCTGTTCAAATATCTTCGCCGCACCGGCTTTCTCAAGCGGCAGCGCATTCCAGTACTGCTGTCGGTCTTTATGCTGGAACGGGACAAACACCGCGGGCAAACCGGCGGCAGCAATTTCGCTTACCGTCAGTGCGCCAGAGCGGCAAACCACGACATCGGCCCAGGCATAGGCTGCAGCCATATCGTCAATAAATTCGGTCACTTTGTGCTGCGGCTGGCCTTCAGCGGCGTAAGCCTGCTCAACGGTCTGTTGCGCGCCTTTCCCGCTTTGGTGCCAGATTGTCACGGCATCACCCAGCTTTGCAGCCACCTGCGGCATCGTCTGGTTTAAAATGCGTGCCCCTTGAGAGCCGCCCACAACCAGAACGCGTACCGGTCCTTCACGCCCCGTCAGGCGGGTGTCCGGCAGCGGCAGCGCCAGCACATCCACACGCACCGGGTTACCCACCACGTCCGCTTTCGGGAACGCACCGGGAAACGCCTGCATAACTTTGGTGGCGATTTTCGCCAGCCACTTGTTGGTCAGACCGGCAATACCGTTCTGCTCATGCAGTACGACGGGAATACCTAGTGACCACGCAGCCAACCCGCCTGGGCCAGAGACGTAGCCACCCATGCCCAGTACCACATCAGGCTTAAAACGCTTCATGATGGTGCGTGCCTGACGCCAGGCGTTAAAAATACGCACCGGAGACAGCAGCAGCGCCTTAAGACCTTTGCCACGAAGGCCGGAAATACGAATAAAGTCGATCTCAATACCGTGCTTCGGTACCAGGTCGGCTTCCATGCGGTCTGCGGTTCCCAGCCAGCGTACCTGCCAGCCCTGCTCCATTAAATGGTGCGCAACCGCCAGCCCCGGGAACACATGTCCGCCGGTACCGCCTGCCATCACCATTAACCGCTTCGGTTGATTCATCGTGAACCTCGTGTAAACGCCTGGGCTTTCTCCAGACGCGTCTCATAATCTATGCGTAACAAAAACATAATGGCCGTCGACATGATCAACAGGCTCGAACCACCATAACTGATCAACGGCAACGTCAGACCTTTGGTCGGCAGCATACCCGCTGCGGCGCCGACGTTAACCAGTGCCTGGAAGCTAAACCAGATCCCAATTGAACAGGCTAAGAAACCTGAGAAGCGGTGATCGATCTCCAGCGCTTTTCGGCCAATCGACATGGCGCGGAAAGCGACGAAGAATACCATTAATAGCGCCAATACCACACCGATATAACCCAGTTCTTCCCCAATAATGGAGAAGATGAAGTCAGTGTGCGCTTCCGGTAAATACTCCAGTTTCTGGACCGAGTTACCCAGCCCTTGCCCCCAAACCTCACCGCGACCAAACGCCATCAGCGACTGCGTCAGCTGATAACCACTGCCGAACGGATCTTCCCATGGGTTCCAGAACGAGGTCACACGGCGGATACGGTAAGGCTCGGCGAGGATCAGCAGCACTACCGCTGAAATCCCCATTCCGATGATGGCGATGAACTGCCACAGCTTGGCCCCTGCCAGGAACAGCATCGCCAGCGTCGTGACAAACAGCACCACCACGGTACCGAGGTCAGGCTGCGCCAGCAGCAGGATCGCGAGCACCAGAATCACGCCCATCGGTTTTAAGAAGCCGCGAAGGTTATTACGCACTTCGTCGACCTTACGCACCAGGTAGTTCGCCAGGTAGCAAAACAGCGAAAGCTTGGTGAATTCCGCCGGCTGAATACGCAGCGGGCCAAACGCAATCCAGCGCGATGCCCCGTTAACGGAGCTCCCGACAACCAGTACGATCAGCAGCATGATAATTGACGCAATCAGCATCGCCGTACTGTGCCGCTGCCAGAATGCCATCGGCAGACGAAGCGTCACCAGCGCCAGACAGAACGCCAGAATGATGTACAGCCCGTCACGCTTGGCGAACAGGAAAGGATCGTTAGCCAGACGCTGTCCGACGGGCATCGAGGCCGAGGTCACCATGATAAAGCCGATCGCCGCCAGCCCCAGCGTAAGCCAGAACAGGGTGCGGTCGTACATAATCAGGCTATCGGAGTCTTTTTCCCGCGAAGCCATCACCCAGCCTTTCAGTGCCGCAAACAGCCACACCAGAATTCCAAATCCTGGCAGGCGCGGCATTTTCAGGCGAGGGAGAGATAAACGCATCAGCCTAACTCCTTCGCCAGGCGAGTAAAGATATCGCCACGCTGTTCGAAATTCTTAAACTGATCGAGACTCGCGCACGCTGGAGAGAGCAGCACCATATCCCCCGGCTTCACGCGCGGGGCGATCAGCCGCATCGCCTGTTCCATCGTTTCAGTTTGCTCGGCAATCTCCGGGCGTAATTGAGCCAGCTCGCTGCCGTCACGACCGAAACAGTACAGGCGGATGTTATCGCCTGAAAGGTACGGCTTCAGGGAGGAGAAATCAGCGGATTTGCCGTCACCGCCCAACAGCAGATGCAGGGTACCGTCAACATGCAGACCGTTCAGCGCGGCCTCCGTACTTCCCACGTTGGTGGCTTTGGAGTCGTTAATCCAGCGCACGCCGTTGTGCTCCAGCGCCAGCTGGAAACGGTGCGCCAGACCGGAAAACGTGGTTAACGCTTTCAGGCTGGAAGAGCGCGGCAGGCCAACAGCATCCGCCAGCGCCAGTGCTGCCAGAGCATTTGTGTAGTTATGCTGGCCGGAGAGCTTCATCTCTTTCACGTTCAGCACTTTCTCACCTTTCACGCGCAGCCAGGTTTCACCCAACTGACGGTTCAGATGATAATCCCCCATGGTGATACCGAAGCTAATGCAGCGATCGTCCGCGCCGCGCACCGGCATGGTCAGCGCATCATCGGCGTTAACCACGCAGACTTTGGCATTTTCATACACGCGCAGCTTGGCGGCGCGGTACTGCTGAAGACCAAATGGATACCTGTCCATATGATCTTCGGTCACGTTAAGGATCGTCGCGGCAGCTGCGCGCAGGCTGGAGGTGGTTTCCAGCTGGAAGCTGGAAAGCTCAAGGACATACAGCTCGCAGCCTTTGTCCAGCAGCATCAGTGCGGGCAGACCGATATTACCGCCCACGCCGACGTTCATGCCTGCGGCTTTCGCCATTTCGCCCACCAGAGTGGTGACGGTGCTTTTACCATTAGAACCGGTAATCGCAATAACGGGCGCCTGCACTTCACGGCAGAACAGCTCGATATCACCGACAATCTCCCCCCCCGCATCAGCCGCAGCGCTGAGTGAAGGGTGCGCCAGCGCCATCCCCGGGCTGGCGACAATCAGATCGGCGGCCAGCAGCCAGTCATCATTCAGACCACCAAGGTGGCGTTCAACCTGTTCCGGCAGCTTGTCCAGACCCGGCGGAGAGACACGCGTATCCATCACGCGCGGCGTCACGCCACGCGCAAGGAAAAAGTCCACGCAGGAAAGGCCGGTAAGGCCCAACCCGATGATAACGACTTTTTTACCCTGGTAATCTGCCATGATTAACGTACCTTCAGCGTTGCCAGGCCAATCAGCACCAGCATCAGCGAAATAATCCAGAAGCGCACAATCACGCGCGGCTCCGGCCAGCCTTTCAGTTCATAGTGGTGGTGAATCGGCGCCATACGGAAGATGCGCTGACCGCGCAGCTTGAAGGAGCCGACCTGCAAAATCACCGACAGGGTCTCGACCACAAACACACCGCCCATGATCACCAGCAGGAACTCCTGACGCAGCAGCACGGCGATGATGCCCAGTGCGCCGCCCAGCGCCAGAGAACCGACGTCGCCCATAAAGACCTGCGCCGGATAGGTGTTGAACCACAGGAAGCCCAGCCCCGCGCCGACAATCGCCGTACAGACGATCACCAGCTCACCCGCGTGTCGCAGATAAGGGATGTGCAGGTAGTTAGCAAAGTTCATGTTACCGGTCGCCCACGCCACCAGTGCAAAACCGGCTGCCACAAAGACGGTTGGCATAATGGCCAGACCATCCAGGCCATCGGTCAGGTTGACGGCGTTGCCGGTTCCGACGATCACAAAGTAGGCCAGCAGGATATAGAACAGCCCCAGCTGCGGCATGACGTCTTTAAAGAACGGCACCACCAGCTCGGTCGCGGGCGTGTCTTTTCCTGCCAGATAGAGCGCGAAGGCCACACCAAGCGCGATCACCGACATCCAGAAGTACTTCCAGCGGGCAATCAGGCCTTTAGTATCTTTGCGAACGACTTTGCGGTAATCATCCACAAAACCAATGATCCCATAGCCCACCAGCACGGTAAGCACGCACCAGACGTATGGGTTAGACGGATACGCCCACAGCAGCACGGAGACAACGATCGCAGTCAGGATCATAATCCCGCCCATGGTCGGCGTACCGCGTTTACTGAAGTGCGACTCAGGACCGTCGTTACGCACCACCTGGCCGAAAGAGAGTTTTTGCAGACGGGCAATCATGCGCGGGCCCATCCACAATGAGATGAACAGCGCAGTCAGCAGGCTGACGATGGCACGAAACGTCAGATAGGAAAAGACGTTAAAGCCTGAATAATATTTGACCAAGTGTTCGGCCAGCCAAACTAACATGTCCCGTTCTCCTGTAATGCGTGCACAACCTCTTCCATGGCGGCACTACGTGAACCTTTCACTAACACAGTCACAATTTGTTTTTCTGTAATCAACGCCTTCAGGCGCTCAATCAACGCAGCTTTATCGGCAAAATGTTCGCCAACGCCGCTGGCACGGCTAATCGCCTCGCTCAGTTTTCCTGCGCTCAGCACACAGTCCAGCCCTGACGCTTTCGCCGCTTCCCCGACCTGGATATGACAGGCTTCGCTTTCGTCGCCCAGCTCGGCCATATCGCCGACCACCATGACGCGGTAGCCCGGCATTTCAGATAACACCTGCACCGCCGCCGTCATTGAGCCAACGTTCGCGTTATAAGAGTCATCCAGCAGCAGCTTGTTTTCCGCAAGCGGGATCGGGAACAGGCGTCCCGGCACGGCTTTTAACGTTGCCAGTCCGGTTTTAATCGCCTCATGTGACGCGCCCACGGCCGTCGACAACGCCGCAGCCGCAAGCGCATTGGCGATGTTATGGCGACCCGGCAGCGGTAACAGCACGTCTACGTTACCCGTTGGGGTCGTGAGCGTGAACTCTGTACCGTGCGACGTCACATGAATATTGGTCGCGGTAAAATCACTGTTGGCCGCATTCGGCGAGAAGCGCCAGGTTTTACGCGAGCCAATGATGTTCTGCCAGTTCAGCCAGTCGTTGTTGTCGGCATTGAGAATGGCAATACCGTCAGCGGGCAGACCGGTGTAGATCTCGCCTTTCGCTTTCGCCACGCCTTCCAGCGAGCCAAAGCCTTCCAGATGTGCCGCCGCCAGGTTATTCACCAGCGCCGCTTCCGGGCGCGTCAGGCTCACGGTCCAGGCGATTTCCCCCTGGTGGTTTGCCCCTAGCTCGATCACCGCAAATTCGTGCTCGTTGGTCAGGCGAAGTAATGTCATCGGCACGCCGATGTCATTATTGAGGTTGCCCGCGGTATAAAGTGTATTGCCGCACTGGCTGAGGATCGCCGCCGTCATCTCTTTCACTGACGTTTTGCCTGATGATCCGGTTAGCGCGACAACGCGAGCTGGCACCTGCTGACGAACCCAGGCGGCCAGTTCACCGAAGGCGAGACGCGTATCTTTCACTACAATTTGCGGCAGTTCGATATCGAGTTTACGGCTGACCAGCAGCGCGCCTGCGCCGTTTTCTTTAGCCTGCCCGGCAAAATCATGCGCGTCAAAACGCTCGCCTTTCAGCGCCACAAACAGACAACCCGCGGTCACTTTGCGGGTGTCGGTGGTTACCGCGTCAATGGTCAGATCTGGACCCAACAGTTCGCCGTGCAGTACCGCAGCGGCCCGGCTTAAGGTGATGCTAATCATGCGACGACTCCCAGCAGACGCGCTGCCGTTACGCGGTCGGAGTAGTCCAGACGACGATTGCCAACAATCTGATAATCTTCGTGGCCTTTACCTGCCAGCAGAACCACATCATTTTCTTTGGCCTGCATGATGGTGTTGGTCACGGCTTCCGCACGGCCCTCCACCACGCGGGCGCGACCGGCGTCCAGCATGCCCGCCAGAATGTCGTTGATGATGGCGCGCGGCTCTTCCGTACGCGGGTTGTCATCGGTTACTACCGGAATATCCGCGAACTGTTCCGCAATGGCGCCCATCAGTGGACGTTTGCCTTTATCGCGATCGCCGCCGCAGCCAAAGACGCACCACAGTTTACCGGTACAGTGCAGGCGGGCCGCTTCCAGCGCTTTTTCCAGCGCATCCGGCGTGTGGGCATAATCGACAACCACGGTCGGTTTGCCCGGCGCGCTAAACACTTCCATACGACCGCAAACAGGCTGCAGACGTGCCGAGGTCTTCAGCAGTTCAGCCATTGGGTAGCCCAGCGCCAGCAGCGTTGCCAGTGCCAGCAGCAGATTGCTGACGTTAAATGCGCCCATCAGGCGACTTTCAATTTCACCTTCGCCCCATGAAGAGGCAAAGCGGATCGTCGCCCCGCTGTCGTGATAGTTAACGTCAACGGCCTTCAGCCAGCGGCCGTGGCAGTTGGGATTGATATGGTCTTCCATCGACACCGCAACCGCGTCTGGCAACTTCGCAAGCCAGCGGCGACCGACTTCATCATCGGCGTTGATGATGGCTTGTCCGTAATGGTGAGTCGAGAACAGCAGCCATTTCGCGGCTTCGTAATGCTCCATATCACCATGATAATCAAGATGATCGCGACTCAGGTTGGTAAACACAGAGGCGGCAAACTTCAGCGCCGCAACACGATGCTGTACCAGACCGTGCGAAGAAACTTCCATCGCAGCAAAGGTTGCCCCCTGCCCTGCCAGACCGGCAAGAACATGCTGTACGTCAACTGCCGAGCCGGTGGTGTTTTCCGTTGGGCTGACTTTGCCCAGCAGGCCGTTACCCACGGTGCCCATTACCGCGCCGGTTTCACCCAGCAACTGGGCCCATTGCGCCATCAGTTGCGTGGTGGTGGTTTTTCCGTTCGTGCCCGTCACGCCAACCAGACGCAGCTGGTCGGAAGGTTCGTGATAAAAACGTCCTGCCAGAGCAGAAAGACGTTCATTCAACTGGCTGAGATAGATAACCGGCACACCGTGCATTTCACGGATCTCACCGTCGGTTGCCTCATCTTTGGCCTCAGCAATAATGGCAGCAACACCTTGCGCAATCGCCTGCGGGATATAACGACGCCCGTCCGCCTGATGACCGACCACCGCCACAAAAAGATCGCCAGAAGCCGCAACGCGGCTGTCCAGTACCATCTCTCGCAGTGCTCGCTCCGGTGCATTTGGCACCCACGGAGCGAGAAGGTCGCGCAAATTACGATCTGCCACCTGTACCCTCGCCTTGATTAATTACA
>OJUL01000650.1_pt1 | contig 11808 bp, 5 predicted proteins | sample 1601491 | NCBI WGS metagenome assembly OJUL01 (sample SAMN04436862, study PRJEB24849) | human gut metagenome | biome: human gut; feature: NICU; material: stool | host: Homo sapiens | place: USA: Saint Louis, MO | collected 2011-11-09 | reverse complement strand
CCGCCATATTGGCCGCACGCTCGATAATCTGCGCCCCCTGCTCAAGCCGGGCGGGCGCCTGCTGATGCGCGAAATCACCCAGCCAATGCGTCTGTTTGACTTCGTTTTCGGCCCGCTGGTTCTTCCGCTACAGGATCTCGACGCCCGCGAAGGTGAGTTATTCCTCACCACCGCTCAGTGGCAACAACAGTGCCGCCACGCCGGATTCAGCAAAGTGGCGTGGCTACCGCAGGATGGCAGCCCGAACGCCGGGATGAGCGAACATATCATTCTCGCCACGCTGCCCGGTCAGGCGGTTAGCGCCGTAACATTCACCGCGCCATCAGAACCCGTGTTGGGGCAGGCGCTGACGGATAACGGTGATTATCTCGCCGACTGGTCTGATTGCGCAGGTCAGCCCGAACAGTTTAACGCTCGCTGGCAGGAGGCATGGCGTCTGCTTTCACAGCGTCATGGCGACGCTCTGCCTGTGGAACCGCCCCCCGTCGCCGCCCCGGAGTGGCTGGGGAAGGTTCGCTTAAGCTGGCAAAACGAAGCCTTTTCCCGCGGTCAGATGCGCGTTGAAGCCCGTCATCCTGCTGGCGAGTGGCTGCCGCTATCGCCCGCCGCGCCTCTTCCTGCGCCGCAAACGCATTATCAATGGCGCTGGACGCCCCTCAACGTCGCCAGCATTGACCATCCGCTTACCTTTAGCTTCAGCGCCGGTACGCTTGCGCGCAGCGACGAGCTAGCGCAATACGGCATCATTCACGATCCGCACGCCTCTTCACGACTGATGATTGTTGAGGAGAGCGAGGATACGCTGGCCTTAGCGGAGAAAGTGATAGCAGCGCTCACCGCCAGCGCAGCCGGATTGATTGTGGTTACTCGCCGCGCGTGGCGAGTCGAGGAAAATGAAGCACTCTCTGCATCCCATCACGCGCTATGGGCCTTGCTTCGCGTCGCGGCCAACGAACAGCCGGAACGGTTGCTTGCCGCCATCGATCTCGCCGAAAACACCCCGTGGGAAACGCTGCATCAAGGGTTGAGCGCAGTCTCACTATCACAGCGCTGGCTCGCCGCACGGGGTGACACCCTTTGGCTTCCTTCACTGTCGCCCAATACGGGATGCGCCGCTGAATTACCGGCAAACGTGTTTACCGGCGATAGCCGCTGGCATCTGGTGACCGGAGCGTTTGGCGGATTAGGCCGCCTTGCCGTGAACTGGCTCAGAGAAAAAGGGGCGCGACGCATCGCCCTGCTGGCGCCGCGCGTGGATGAGTCATGGCTACGCGACGTGGAGGGCGGGCAGACGCGCGTCTGCCGTTGTGATGTGGGCGATGCCGGGCAACTGGCCACGGTTCTTGACGATCTGGCGGCCAACGGCGGCATTGCCGGAGCGATTCATGCCGCTGGCGTATTGGCTGACGCGCCCTTGCAGGAGCTTGATGACCACCAGCTGGCTGCCGTTTTCGCGGTAAAAGCGCAGGCGGCAAGCCAGCTGTTGCAAACCCTGCGCAACCACGACGGACGCTATCTTATTCTCTACTCTTCCGCTGCCGCCACCCTCGGCGCGCCGGGTCAGAGCGCCCATGCGCTGGCCTGCGGCTACCTGGACGGGCTGGCCCAGCAGTTTTCCACCCTTGATGCGCCGAAAACGCTCTCTGTCGCCTGGGGCGCATGGGGAGAAAGCGGTCGGGCGGCCACGCCGGAAATGCTGGCGACGCTCGCCAGCCGAGGTATGGGCGCGTTAAGCGATGCCGAAGGCTGCTGGCACCTGGAACAGGCGGTGATGCGCGGCGCCCCGTGGCGACTGGCGATGCGCGTTTTTACCGACAAAATGCCCCCGTTACAACAGGCTCTGTTTAACATCAGCGCCACAGAAAAAGCCGCAACGCCGGTCATTCCTCCTGCTGATGACAACGCCTTTAACGGCAGCCTGAGCGATGAAACAGCGGTGATGGCATGGCTGAAAAAGCGGATTGCGGTTCAGCTAAGGCTGAGCGATCCGGCGTCACTGCATCCAAACCAGGATCTGTTGCAACTCGGCATGGACTCGCTGCTCTTCCTTGAACTCAGTAGCGATATTCAGCACTACCTGGGTGTACGCATCAATGCGGAACGGGCGTGGCAGGATCTGTCTCCTCATGGACTCACGCAGCTTATCTGTTCTAAGCCAGAGGCGACGCCTGCCGCTTCGCAGCCGGAAGTGTTGCGGCACGACGCCGACGAGCGTTATGCGCCCTTCCCTTTGACGCCCATTCAGCACGCCTACTGGCTGGGGCGAACCCACCTCATTGGCTATGGCGGCGTCGCCTGTCACGTCCTGTTTGAGTGGGATAAACGCCACGATGAGTTCGATCTCGCCATACTGGAGAAAGCATGGAACCAGCTCATCGCACGCCACGATATGTTGCGTATGGTGGTTGATGCCGACGGGCAGCAGCGAATCCTGGCGACAACGCCGGAGTATCACATCCCGCGTGACGATCTGCGCGCGCTTTCCCCGGAAGAACAGCGCATCGCGCTGGAAAAACGGCGGCATGAACTGAGCTATCGCGTTTTGCCTGCCGACCAGTGGCCTCTTTTTGAGCTGGTGGTCAGCGAAATCGACGATTGCCATTACCGTCTGCATATGAACCTCGACCTTTTGCAGTTTGATGTGCAGAGTTTTAAAGTCATGATGGACGACCTGGCGCAGGTCTGGCGCGGTGAAACGCTGGCACCGCTCGCTATTACCTTCCGTGATTATGTGATGGCTGAACAGGCGCGCCGACAGACATCGGCATGGCACGATGCCTGGGATTACTGGCAGGAAAAACTGCCGCAACTGCCCTTAGCGCCAGAGCTGCCGGTGGTTGAGACGCCCCCGGAAACGCCACACTTCACCACCTTCAAATCGACGATCGGCAAGACAGAATGGCAGGCCGTGAAACAGCGCTGGCAGCAGCAAGGCGTCACACCGTCTGCCGCGCTGCTCACGCTGTTTGCCGCCACCCTTGAGCGCTGGAGCCGTACCACAACATTTACGCTGAACCTGACGTTCTTCAATCGCCAGCCGATCCATCCGCAAATCAACCAGTTGATTGGTGATTTTACCTCCGTCACGCTGGTTGATTTTAACTTCTCAGCGCCGGTGACGTTGCAAGAGCAGATGCAACAGACCCAACAGCGCCTCTGGCAAAACATGGCGCACAGTGAAATGAACGGTGTTGAGGTGATCCGTGAGCTGGGCCGCCTGCGCGGATCACAACGTCAACCGCTGATGCCGGTAGTGTTTACCAGTATGCTGGGGATGACGCTGGAAGGCATGACTATCGATCAGGCGATGAGCCATCTGTTCGGCGAACCCTGCTATGTATTCACGCAAACGCCGCAGGTCTGGCTGGATCATCAGGTCATGGAGAGCGACGGCGAGTTGATGTTTAGCTGGTACTGCATGGACAACGTGCTGGAACCCGGCGCTGCCGAGGCGATGTTTAATGACTATTGCGCCATCCTGCAAGCCGTCATCGCCGCCCCTGAAAGCCTGAAGACTCTCGCCAGCGGCATCGCCAGGCACATTCCCCGCCGACGCTGGCCGCTGAACGCGCAGGCGGACTACGACCTGCGGGATATTGAGCAGGCGACGCTCGAATACCCCGGCATCCGGCAGGCCAGAGCGGAAATAACCGAACAGGGCGCGTTGACGCTGGATATCGTGATGGCCGACGATCCTTCGCCATCAGCGGCGATGCCTGATGAGCACGAACTTACCCAACTGGCGCTGCCGTTGCCTGAGCAGGCGCAGCTTGATGAGCTGGAGGCGACCTGGCGCTGGCTGGAGGCGCGTGCGCTACAGGGGATCGCGGCTACGCTAAATCGTCACGGCCTGTTTACCACGCCGGAGATCGCCCATCGCTTTAGCGCAATAGTACAGGCGCTGTCCGCGCAAGCGTCTCACCAGCGTCTGCTGCGCCAGTGGCTACAGTGTCTGACGGAAAGAGAGTGGTTAATCCGCGAAGGTGAAAGCTGGCGCTGCCGCATTCCGCTCAGCGAGATTCCTGAGCCTCAGGAAGCGTGCCCGCAAAGCCAATGGAGCCAGGCGCTGGCGCAGTATCTGGAAACCTGCATCGCCCGGCACGACGCCCTCTTCTCCGGGCAGTGTTCTCCGCTGGAATTGCTGTTCAACGAGCAGCATCGCGTTACCGACGCGCTGTATCGCGACAACCCCGCCAGCGCCTGTCTGAATCGCTATACCGCGCAGATTGCCGCCTTGTGCAGCGCAGAACGGATTCTGGAGGTTGGCGCCGGAACCGCAGCCACTACCGCGCCGGTGCTGAAGGCCACGCGGAACACGCGACAGTCGTACCACTTCACGGACGTCTCCGCGCAGTTCCTCAATGACGCCAGAGCCCGTTTCCATGATGAATCGCAGGTGTCTTATGCCTTGTTCGACATCAACCAGCCGCTGGATTTCACCGCCCACCCGGAGGCGGGTTACGACCTGATCGTTGCCGTCAATGTGCTCCACGACGCCAGCCATGTCGTCCAGACGTTGCGCAGATTAAAACTGTTGCTGAAAGCCGGCGGACGTTTGCTGATCGTTGAAGCGACGGAGCGAAACAGCGTATTCCAGCTGGCGAGCGTGGGCTTTATTGAGGGATTAAGCGGATACCGCGATTTCCGCCGCCGGGATGAGAAACCGATGCTCACCCGCTCCGCATGGCAGGAGGTTCTCGTTCAGGCCGGGTTTGCAAACGAGCTGGCGTGGCCCGCGCAGGAATCGTCGCCGCTGCGCCAGCATCTGCTGGTAGCGCGTTCGCCTGGCGTAAATCGCCCGGATAAAAAAGCCGTGAGCCGCTATTTACAGCAGCGCTTTGGCACCGGTCTGCCCATTTTACAGATCCGGCAAAGAGAAGCGTTATTTACGCCGCTGCATGCCCCGTCTGATGCGCCGACTGAGCCAGCCAAACCCACGCCAGTTGCCGGGGGGAATCCGGCACTGGAAAAACAGGTGGCTGAACTCTGGCAATCGCTGCTGTCTCGCCCCGTGGCAAGGCATCACGACTTTTTCGAACTGGGCGGCGACAGCCTGATGGCGACAAGGATGGTCGCGCAGCTAAACCGGAGAGGGATTGCCAGGGCTAACCTTCAGGATCTGTTCAGCCATTCGACGCTGAGCGACTTCTGCGCCCATCTACAGGCGGCTACATCAGGAGAGGACAACCCGATACCCCTTTGCCAGGGCGACGGTGAGGAAACCCTGTTTGTCTTCCACGCTTCAGACGGCGATATCAGCGCCTGGCTGCCGCTCGCTAGCGCGTTGAACAGGCGCGTTTTCGGCCTGCAAGCAAAATCGCCGCAGCGCTTTGCCACGCTCGACCAGATGATCGATGAGTATGTCGGGTGCATCCGTCGTCAGCAGCCTCACGGCCCTTATGTGCTGGCGGGTTGGTCGTATGGCGCGTTTCTTGCGGCGGGCGCCGCACAACGCCTGTACGCCAAAGGCGAGCAGGTTCGGATGGTGTTAATCGATCCCGTGTGCCGACAGGATTTCTGTTGCGAAAACCGGGCGGCCCTGCTGCGCCTGTTAGCCGAAGGACAAACGCCTCTGGCACTGCCCGAACATTTCGACCAGCAGACGCCCGACAGCCAGCTTGCCGACTTTATCAGCCTCGCTAAAACGGCCGGTATGGTGTCGCAAAACCTGACGCTGCAAGCGGCAGAAACGTGGCTCGACAACATCGCGCATCTGCTGCGTTTACTGACTGAGCATACGCCGGGCGAAAGCGTTCCGGTCCCCTGTCTCATGGTGTATGCCGCCGGGAGACCCGCGCACTGGACGCCAGCAGAAACCGAGTGGCAGGGCTGGATAAACAACGCCGACGACGCTGTGATTGAAGCCAGCCACTGGCAAATCATGATGGAAGCCCCCCACGTTCAGGCTTGTGCGCAACACATTACGCGCTGGCTTTGCGCAACCTCAACGCAACCGGAGAACACGTTATGATGCCGTCCGCCTCCCCAAAACAACGCGTACTGATTGTGGGCGCCAAATTTGGCGAAATGTACCTGAATGCCTTTATGCAGCCCCCGGAGGGGCTGGAACTGGTCGGCCTGCTGGCGCAGGGAAGCGCTCGTTCAAGAGAGCTGGCTCATGCGTTTGGCATTCCGCTGTATACCTCGCCGGAACAGATAACCAGGATGCCGGATATCGCCTGTATTGTCGTGCGTTCGACCGTCGCCGGAGGAACCGGTACGCAGCTTGCCAGACACTTTCTGACGCGCGGCGTACACGTCATTCAGGAGCATCCCCTCCACCCGGATGACATCAGTTCCTTACAAACGCTGGCGCAGGAACAGGGCTGCTGCTATTGGGTAAACACGTTTTATCCGCATACGCGCGCGGGACGCACATGGCTTCGCGATGCGCAGCAGCTGCGTCGCTGTCTGGCTAAGACGCCGCAGGTGGTCCACGCCACCACCAGCCGACAGTTGCTCTACTCCACTCTGGATTTGTTGTTGCTGGCTCTGGGCGTTGATGCCGCCGCCGTGGAGTGCGACGTGGTTGGCAGCTTTAGCGATTTTCACTGTCTGAGACTCTTCTGGCCGGAGGGAGAAGCCTGCCTGCTGCTTCAGCGCTATCTCGATCCTGACGATCCAGATATGCATAGCCTTATCATGCACCGCCTGCTGCTGGGCTGGCCGGAAGGTCATCTTTCGCTGGAGGCGAGCTACGGCCCCGTCATCTGGTCATCCAGCCTGTTTGTCGCAGACCATCAGGAGAACGCCCACAGCCTCTACCGCAGACCGGAGATCCTGCGCGATCTGCCGGGTCTGACGCGCAGCGCGGCGCCCCTGAGCTGGCGCGACTGCTGCGAAACCGTCGGGCCGGAGGGCGTCAGCTGGTTGCTACACCAGTTGCGCAGCCATCTGGCGGGCGAACATCCACCAGCGGCCTGCCAAAGCGTACATCAGATCGCGTTATCACGTTTATGGCAGCAGATTTTACGTAAGACCGGCAATGCGGAGATCAGACGCCTGACGCCGCCGCACCACGACCGGTTAGCCGGTTTCTACAACGATGATGATAAGGAGGCGCTGTGACGCAATCTGCAATGTGCATCCCGCTGTGGCCCGCCCGGAACGGCAATACTGCGCATCTGGCCATGTGCCCTTTCGCTGGCGGCAGCAGTAGCGCGTTTCGCCACTGGCAAGCTGAGCAACTGGCTGATTGCGCGCTTTCTCTGGTGACCTGGCCGGGGCGCGATCGCCTTCGCCATCTGGAACCGCTCAGAAGCATTACACAACTGGCGGCACTGCTGGCGAACGAGCTGGAAGCATCCGTATCGCCTGACACGCCGCTTTTACTCGCCGGGCACAGCATGGGGGCGCAGGTGGCGTTTGAAACCTGCCGACTTCTGGAGCAACGGGGGCTTGCGCCACAAGGACTGATTATTTCCGGGTGCCATGCCCCGCATCTGCATTCTGAACGCCAGCTCAGCCATCGCGATGATGCCGACTTTATCGCTGAGCTGATAGACATTGGCGGATGTTCTCCTGAACTGCGGGAAAACCAGGAATTAATGTCGCTGTTTCTTCCTCTTCTGCGCGCTGATTTTTACGCCACCGAGAGCTATCACTACGACTCGCCCGACGTCTGTCCGCCGCTGCGCACGCCTGCGCTGTTATTGTGCGGCAGCCACGATCGCGAAGCCTCCTGGCAGCAGGTCGATGCCTGGCGTCAGTGGCTGAGCCACGTTACAGGCCCGGTGGTGATTGACGGCGATCACTTCTATCCCATTCAACAAGCCCGGTCCTTTTTTACGCAGATTGTCCGCCATTTTCCCCACGCATTTTCTGCAATGACCGCGTGGCAAAAACAGCCCAGTACTTCAGAAAGGTGACGCATGAATTCTTCCTTTGAATCTCTGATTGAACAGTATCCCTTACCCATTGCCGAACAGTTGCGCCACTGGGCGGCCCGTTATGCCTCGCGAATTGCCGTCGTTGATGCAAAGGGGTCGTTAACCTACAGCGCGCTTGATGCACAAGTTGACGAACTTGCCGCAGGTCTGTCATCACTGGGTTTGCGTTCGGGGGAGCATGTAATTGTGCAGCTTCCCAACGACAACGCGTTTGTTACCCTGCTGTTCGCCTTGTTAAGACTGGGCGTTATCCCCGTGCTGGCGATGCCCTCGCAACGGGCGCTGGATATCGACGCGCTGATTGAGCTGGCGCAACCCGTCGCTTACGTTATTCACGGGGAAAACCACGCAGAGCTGGCCCGACAGATGGCGCACAAACACGCCTGCTTGCGTCATGTTCTGGTCGCTGGAGAGACCATGAGCGACGATTTTACGCCGCTCTTCTCCCTTCACGGTGAGCGACAGGCATGGCCGCAGCCTGATGTTTCCACCACCGCGTTGTTGTTGCTCTCAGGCGGCACAACCGGCACGCCCAAACTCATCCCGCGCCGACATGCCGACTATAGCTATAACTTCAGCGCTTCTGCTGAACTGTGCGGCATCAGCCAACAGAGCGTGTATCTCGCCGTCCTCCCGGTGGCGCATAACTTTCCGCTGGCCTGCCCCGGTATTCTGGGAACGCTTGCCTGCGGCGGAAAAGTGGTGCTGACCGACAGCGCCAGCTGTGATGAGGTGATGCCTTTAATCGCGCAGGAAAGAGTGACTCACGTCACCCTGGTTCCGGCGCTGGCGCAATTATGGGTGCAGGCCAGGGAGTGGGAAGACAGCGACCTTTCGTCGCTGCGCGTCATTCAGGCAGGCGGCGCCCGGCTCGACCCGACGCTTGCTGAGCAGGTTATCGCCACCTTTGACTGTACCCTGCAACAGGTTTTCGGTATGGCGGAAGGCCTGCTCTGTTTTACCCGGCTGGACGATCCGCATGCCACCATTCTCCACAGCCAGGGGCGCCCGTTGTCCCCTCTGGATGAAATCCGCATCGTTGATCAAGACGAGAACGACGTCGCGCCGGGCGAAACAGGGCAATTGTTAACGCGCGGCCCTTATACCATTTCGGGCTATTACCGCGCCCCTGCCCACAACACGCAGGCCTTTACCGCGCAAGGGTTTTACCGCACAGGCGACAATGTCAGGCTGGATGAGGTGGGGAACCTGCACGTTGAGGGACGCATAAAAGAGCAGATCAACCGCGCCGGAGAAAAAATAGCCGCGGCTGAAGTGGAATCGGCACTGCTGCGTTTAGCGGAAGTGCAAGATTGCGCGGTGGTCGCCGCGCCGGACACGCTGCTTGGCGAGCGGATTTGCGCGTTTATCATCGCGCAGCAGGTGCCAACTGACTATCAGCAGTTGCGTCAACAACTGACCCGTATGGGGCTCAGCGCGTGGAAAATTCCTGACCAAATCGAGTTTCTGGACCACTGGCCGCTCACCGCCGTCGGCAAGATAGACAAAAAACGCCTGACGGCTCTCGCCGTCGACCGTTATCGCCATTCTGCCCAATAAGCGCAAACCGACCCGAAACAGGTTGAAATAAACCCGTTTCGGGTAGCACCACCATTAGAAATAGTTATCATTTTCAATTCACCATTGTCGGTATTTTTTGGCGTTTCGCCGTCTTACAGGGACTCACAACAATGAAAATGACACGGCTTTATCCTCTGGCCTTGGGGGGATTATTGCTCCCCGCCATTGCTAATGCCCAGACTTCACAGCAAGACGAAAGCACGCTGGTGGTTACCGCCAGTAAACAATCTTCCCGCTCGGCATCAGCCAACAACGTCTCGTCTACTGTTGTCAGCGCGCCGGAATTAAGCGACGCCGGCGTCACCGCCAGCGACAAACTCCCCAGAGTCTTGCCCGGGCTCAATATTGAAAATAGCGGCAACATGCTTTTTTCGACGATCTCGCTACGCGGCGTCTCTTCAGCGCAGGACTTCTATAACCCCGCCGTCACCCTGTATGTCGATGGCGTCCCTCAGCTTTCCACCAACACCATCCAGGCGCTTACCGATGTGCAAAGCGTGGAGTTGCTGCGAGGCCCACAGGGAACGTTATATGGCAAAAGCGCTCAGGGCGGGATCATCAACATCGTCACCCAGCAGCCGGACAGCACGCCGCGCGGCTATATTGAAGGCGGCGTCAGTAGCCGCGACAGTTATCGAAGTAAGTTCAACCTGAGCGGCCCCATTCAGGATGGCCTGCTGTACGGCAGCGTCACCCTGTTACGCCAGGTTGATGACGGCGACATGATTAACCCCGCGACGGGAAGCGATGACTTAGGCGGCACCCGCGCCAGCATAGGGAATGTGAAACTGCGTCTGGCGCCGGACGATCAGCCCTGGGAAATGGGCTTTGCCGCCTCACGCGAATGTACCCGCGCCACCCAGGACGCCTATGTGGGATGGAATGATATTAAGGGCCGTAAGCTGTCGATCAGCGATGGTTCACCAGACCCGTACATGCGGCGCTGCACTGACAGCCAGACCCTGAGTGGGAAATACACCACCGATGACTGGGTTTTCAACCTGATCAGCGCCTGGCAGCAGCAGCATTATTCGCGCACCTTCCCTTCCGGTTCGTTAATCGTCAATATGCCTCAGCGCTGGAATCAGGATGTGCAGGAGCTGCGCGCTGCAACCCTGGGCGATGCGCGTACCGTTGATATGGTGTTTGGGCTGTACCGGCAGAACACCCGCGAGAAGTTAAATTCAGCCTACGACATGCCGACAATGCCTTATTTAAGCAGTACCGGCTATACCACCGCTGAAACGCTGGCCGCATACAGTGACCTGACCTGGCATTTAACCGATCGTTTTGATATCGGCGGCGGCGTGCGCTTCTCGCATGATAAATCCAGTACACAATATCACGGCAGCATGCTCGGCAACCCGTTTGGCGACCAGGGTAAGAGCAATGACGATCAGGTGCTCGGGCAGCTATCCGCAGGCTATATGCTGACCGATGACTGGAGAGTGTATACCCGTGTAGCCCAGGGATATAAACCTTCGACGCTCTTCCGATCTGAGACCATCTTGATGCCAAACCGTTCGTCGCCGAGAAATCCATCAACTATGAACTTGGCACCCGCTACGAAACCGCTGACGTCACGCTGCAAGCCGCGACGTTTTATACCCACACCAAAGACATGCAGCTTTACTCTGGCCCGGTCGGGATGCAGACATTAAGCAATGCGGGTAAAGCCGACGCCACCGGCGTTGAGCTTGAAGCGAAGTGGCGGTTTGCGCCAGGCTGGTCATGGGATATCAATGGCAACGTGATCCGTTCCGAATTCACCAATGACAGTGAGTTGTATCACGGTAACCGGGTGCCGTTCGTACCACGTTATGGCGCGGGAAGCAGCGTGAACGGCGTGATTGATACGCGCTATGGCGCACTGATGCCCCGACTGGCGGTTAATCTGGTCGGGCCGCATTATTTCGATGGCGACAACCAGTTGCGGCAAGGCACCTATGCCACCCTGGACAGCAGCCTGGGCTGGCAGGCGACTGAACGGATGAACATTTCCGTCTATGTCGATAACCTGTTCGACCGTCGTTACCGTACCTATGGCTACATGAACGGCAGCAGCGCCGTCGCGCAGGTCAATATGGGTCGCACCGTCGGTATCAATACGCGAATTGATTTCTTCTGATTATTGTAAAAGGGATACCGAAAAGGTATCCCTTTTACACCACTAGTTAAAACCAGTAACTCAGCAGAGTCGCAAAAAATATTAATCCATAGTGATTATTTAAACAATGAAATTGCGATTAGGATAAATAGATTTAACTTTCTCGTTCCTTTCTCTCCTTATACTAAAGAAATAATCATATCAAAATAAAAATTCACAACAGTGCAACAT
>OJUL01000631.1_pt1 | contig 12116 bp, 7 predicted proteins | sample 1601491 | NCBI WGS metagenome assembly OJUL01 (sample SAMN04436862, study PRJEB24849) | human gut metagenome | biome: human gut; feature: NICU; material: stool | host: Homo sapiens | place: USA: Saint Louis, MO | collected 2011-11-09 | reverse complement strand
GGTTCAGCGTCATCATCATACCGATGGCGTGTTCAGCAACGGCCTCTGGATCATAGGCTGGAACACGGACTACTTTGAGCCCCAGTTCTTTTGCCGCGTCAAGGTCGACGTTATTGAAACCGGCACAGCGCAGGGCGATATATTTAACGCCGTGCTTTTTCAGCTCTTCCAGCACCGGGCGGCTGCCGTCATCGTTTACGAAAATACATACCGCTTCGCAGCCATTGGCAGTTTTAGCGGTTTTTTCCGTCAGCAGAAAGTCAAAAAATTCCAGCTCAAAGCCAAAGGACTCGTTCACCTGTTGCAGGTACTTCTTGTCATACTGTTTTGTGCTATAAACGGCGAGTTTCATAAGACTTTCTCCAGTGATGTTGAATCACATTTAAGCTACTAAAAATATTTTACAAAATTTCAAATATAATTGAAAGTTATGGCGATATTGAAAAATTCATCAACAACTATGCTTAGTGTAGGTGCAACCTTCAACTGAACGGTTAAACATGCCACAATACCCGTATTGAATGCTTAATTTTTCGCTAAATCAGGATATTAACTACCCATGCTGGGTAAATATAAAGCCGTTCTCGCGCTGTTATTACTGATTATTCTTGTGCCGTTGACGCTGCTGATGACGCTCGGGCTGTGGGTTCCCACGCTGGCGGGCATCTGGCTACCGCTCGGGACACGTATTGCATTAGATGAAAGCCCACGCATTACGCGTAAAGGTTTAATCATCCCCGATCTCCGTTATCTGGTGGGAGATTGTCAGCTTGCGCATATCACCAACGCCAGCCTTTCACATCCCAGCCGCTGGTTATTGAACGTCGGCACGGTAGAACTTGATTCTGCTTGTCTGGCGAAATTGCCGCAGACGGAGCAATCGCCAGCTGCTCCCAAAACCCTCGCGCAGTGGCAGGCCATGTTGCCTAACACCTGGATCAATATCGATAAACTGATTTTTTCTCCCTGGCAGGAATGGCAGGGAAAACTCTCTCTCGCATTAACCTCCGATATCCAGCAACTGCGTTATCAGGGCGAAAAAGTTAAATTTCAAGGCCAGCTGAAAGGGCAACAACTTACAGTCAGCGAACTGGATGTCGCCGCGTTTGAAAATCAGCCGCCGGTAAAACTGGTGGGGGAATTTACTTTGCCGCTCGTGCCGGATGGACTTCCGGTAAGTGGTCATGCTACTGCGACGTTAAACTTACCGCAGGAGCCTTCACTGGTGGATGCCGAGCTGGACTGGCAGGAAAATAGCGGGCAATTGATTGTGCTGGCACGGGATAACGGCGATCCGTTGCTCGATTTGCCGTGGCAAATTACTCGTCAACAATTGACCGTAAGCGATGGTCGCTGGAGCTGGCCGTATGCAGGTTTTCCTTTGAGTGGCCGACTGGGTGTCAAAGTCGACAACTGGCAGGCAGGGCTCGAGAACGCTCTGGTCAGCGGGCGACTGAGTGTGCTGACCCAGGGGCAAGCGGGTAAAGGCAACGCGGTGATAAATTTTGGCCCAGGAAAATTAAGCATGGATAACAGCCAGCTGCCTCTGCAGCTGACCGGTGAAGCGAAACAGGCGGACCTCATTTTATATGCCCGTTTACCTGCGCAGCTAAGCGGAAGTCTGTCTGACCCAACGCTGACCTTTGAGCCAGGCGCGTTATTACGTTCGAAGGGAAGAGTCATCGATTCGCTGGACATCGATGAAATCCGCTGGCCTTTAGCGGGTGTAAAAGTCACCCAACGTGGTGTTGACGGACGTTTGCAGGCCATTTTGCAGGCGCATGAAAATGAACTGGGCGATTTCGTGCTGCATATGGATGGGCTGGCGAATGATTTTCTCCCTGACGCTGGCCGCTGGCAGTGGCGCTACTGGGGAAAAGGGAGTTTTACACCGATGAATGCCACCTGGGATGTCGCAGGAAAAGGTGAGTGGCATGACAGCACGATTACGCTGACCGATCTCTCCACCGGTTTCGACCAGTTACAATACGGTACGATGACGGTAGAAAAGCCGCGATTAATTCTCGACAAGCCCGTCGTCTGGGTACGTGACGCACAGCATCCCTCCTTCAGCGGCGCGCTGTCACTGGACGCCGGGCAAACGCTGTTCACTGGCGGCAGTGTGTTACCGCCATCAACCTTAAAATTTAGCGTCGATGGGCGTGATCCGACGTATTTCCTCTTTAAAGGCGATTTACATGCTGGTGAGATTGGCCCGGTTCGGGTAAATGGTCGCTGGGACGGTATTCGTCTGCGCGGTAACGCCTGGTGGCCTAAACAATCACTGACTGTATTCCAGCCGCTGGTGCCACCCGACTGGAAGATGAACTTACGCGATGGTGAACTGTATGCTCAGGTTGCATTTTCAGCAGCGCCCGAACAAGGATTCCGCGCGGGAGGACACGGCGTGTTGAAAGGCGGTAGTGCCTGGATGCCAGATAATCAGGTTAACGGTGTCGATTTTGTCCTGCCTTTCCGTTTTGCCGATGGAGCCTGGCATCTGGGGACTCGCGGCCCCGTTACGTTGCGAATTGCCGAAGTGATTAATCTGGTGACAGCGAAAAATATTACGGCTGATTTGCAAGGGCGTTATCCGTGGACTGAAGAAGAACCATTGCTGTTGACTGATGTTAGTGTCGATGTGTTAGGCGGTAACGTGCTGATGAAACAATTACGTATGCCGCAACATGACCCGGCACTGTTGCGACTGAATAATCTCTCATCCAGCGAACTGGTTAGCGCCGTTAATCCGAAACAATTCGCCATGTCCGGGGCATTTAGTGGTGCACTGCCGTTATGGTTAAACAATGAAAAATGGATAGTGAAAGACGGTTGGCTGGCAAATAGCGGACCAATGACCTTGCGGCTGGATAAAGACACCGCAGATGCGGTGGTGAAAGACAATATGACCGCGGGTTCAGCAATTAACTGGTTGCGCTATATGGAAATTAGCCGTTCATCGACAAAAATTAATTTAGATAATCTCGGTTTATTAACCATGCAGGCCAATATTACAGGTACCAGTCGCGTTGATGGTAAAAGCGGTACGGTAAATCTTAATTACCATCATGAAGAGAATATTTTTACGCTGTGGCGCAGTTTACGCTTTGGCGATAATCTCCAGGCATGGCTGGAGCAGAACGCGCGTCTGCCGGGAAATGACTGTCCGCAAGGAAAAGAGTGTGAGGATAAACAATGAAAATTTTACTGGCTGCGTTGACGTCATCTTTTATGCTGGTTGGTTGTACGCCTCGCATTGAAGTCGCTGCGCCCAAGGAACCGATTACTATCAACATGAATGTAAAAATTGAGCATGAGATCATCATCAAGGCAGACAAAGACGTTGAAGAGCTGCTTGAGACCCGTAGCGATCTTTTTTGAGGTGATGATGAAAAGAACATTACTTCTTTGTGCATTTCTTGTTGGACTGGTAAGCAGCAATGTAATGGCATTGACTCTGGATGAAGCCAGAACTCAGGGGCGGGTAGGCGAAACATTTTATGGTTATCTGGTTGCGCTGAAAACAGATGCTGAAACTGAGAAATTAGTAACCGACATTAATGCCGAACGTAAAGCGAGCTATCAACAACTGGCAAAGCAAAATAATGTGTCGGTAGATGATATCGCGAAACTCGCCGGGCAAAAGCTCGTAGAACGGGCCAAACCCGGGGAATATGTACAAGGGATAAACGGTAAATGGGTGCGAAAATTTTAATAGTAAAGCCGCAATATCGGGATAACGCTACAGGAGAAGGCGATTAATCTATTTTCCGGAAACAAGATGATTATTCAAAAACGCCTGTCAAATTGCCTTTCGCCCTGAAAAATGCATAGTCAAATATCTGTTTTAACTAATTCGCGTTGCTGTACATGCAACGCGAATTAGTTAGCGGAATTTACGCCGATTCTCGCCTGGCGTCATCCCAAAGCGTTGTTTAAATACCGTTGAAAAATGACTCTGGTCGGAAAATCCCCAATGAAAGCCAATGCCTGCCAGTTTTTCATCATCTGCGGCATGGCGAATCGCATCTGCACAAAAATCGAGACGACGGTTACGAATATATTGCGCGACCACCAAACCTTTATCGGCAAACATTCGGTACAAACTACGTACTGACATACCTGTATCTCCGACTATTCTTCACGGCTGCATTAACCACCGCCATACATTAGTGGGAATTAACGCGGTAGTGATGGACGGTGTGGTGATTCGTGAACTCAGCGAGCAGGAGCTGGCATTGAGAAAGCAGGGCATCAGGTGCTGGTGACTCGTTGTAAGCAGACGTTGCATCAAGTCGAGCCATTGCGGGAAGTTGAACCTGGCAGGAAACGCCTGGTGTTTGATGAGAATCTGCGACCGAAACAGTAACAGTTATATAATTATTTTGCCCTTTAATTATAAAGCAGAATTATGCTTCTGCTCTGATTTATTTATTTGAGTATTGATTTGTACCGTTTTTTATCAAATGAATACTTATCTGATGCCATTTAAATCTATAATTCATATAATATACGCAAGTTGTATATTATGCAGGTGTATTCATTCACTCAAATTATAATTACAGATTGTCAGAGAATATGTTTGATTAGGTGCCAATCTACTGGCAATATTGAATGTCCTCTATGTTTTAATTGATTGATTAATTGGTTGGGTTAAGGCATCCGACCTTCTTTATATTCGCCAGAAGGATTTATTATGCAAAGGAAAACTCTATTGTCAGCCTGTATTGCATTGGCTCTGAGTGGTCAGGGCTGGGCGGCAGATATCACAGAGATAGAAACCACCACAGGTGAAAAGAAAAATACCAATGTGACTTGTCCGGCAGACCCTGGAAAACTCAGTCCAGAAGAGCTTAAACGCTTACCCTCTGAATGCTCCCCTGTAGTCGAACAGAACCTGATGCCATGGCTTGCCACAGGTGCTGCTACTGCGTTAATCACAGCCTTAGCCATAGTGGAACTAAACGACGATGATGATCATCATCATCGCAATAATTCTCCACTTCCACCAACTCCACCTGATGATAATTCAGACGACACTCCAGTTCCCCCAACTCCTGGCGGAGATGAGATAATACCAGACGACGGTTCGGATGATACCCCGACGCCTCCCAAACCAATTTCGTTTAATAATGACGTTATCCTCGATAAAACAGCAAAAACGTTAACTATTCGCGATTCAGTTTTTACTTATACCGAGAATGCTGACGGGACTATTTCTCTACAAGATAGCAATGGCCGTAAGGCAACTATTAATATTTGGCAAATTGATGAAGCGAATAACACGGTTGCCCTTGACGGGGTGAGCGCAGATGGCGCAACGAAGTGGCAATATAATCATAACGGTGAGCTTGTTATTACGGGTGATAATGCCACAGTAAACAACAATGGCAAAACCATCGTTGATGGTAAAGATTCCACTGGCACGGAGATCGCCGGTAATAACGGGAAAGTCATTCAGGACGGTACACTGGATGTCAGCGGCGGCGGTCACGGGATTGATATCACCGGCGACAGCGCCACGGTGGACAACAAGGGCGGTATGACGGTTACCGATCCGGATTCCATTGGTATTCTGATCGACGGTGATAAAGCCATCGTCAACAATGACGGCGACAACGCCATCAGCAACGGCGGCACCGGCACGCAGATTAATGGCGATGAAGCCACTGTAAACAACAACGGTAAAACCACCGTTGATGGTCAGGGCTCTACAGGTACCGAAATCGCGGGTAACAACGCGGTGGTGAATCAGGACGGTACGCTGGACGTCAGCGGCGGTGCTCACGGAATTGATATCACCGGAAACGGTGCTATTGCAAACACGACAGGAGCGATAACTGTAGCGGATACGGACTCTGTCGGTATTCAGGTTGACGGTAACGAAGCGACTGTCAGCAATGACGGGGACAGCACCATTACTAACGGTGGTACGGGCACGCAGGTTAACGGCAACGATGCTCAGGTCAACAACACTGGCAATACCACGGTAGACGGCAAAAACTCCACCGGAACAGAAATTACGGGCAACAATGGCACTGTAAATCTGGATGGTAGTCTGATTGTGACGGGTGGTGCCTATGGCGTGGAGATCGTTGGCGACAGCGCCACGCTAAACAATGAAGGAGATATTTCGGTTGCCGATGAGGGCTCAATTGGCGTACTCATCAACGGTGAAAAAGCAACCGTATCCAACACGGGTGATGTTAACGTCAGCAATAACGCGACAGGTTTTGACATTACCACTAATGAAGGGAATATTTCGCTGGCAGGCAGTATGCAGGTGGGCGACTTCTCTACCGGGATGGATCTAAACGGTAATAACAACAGCGTCACGCTGGCGGCAAAAGATCTGAACGTCACCGGTCAGAAGGCGACAGGCGTGAATGTATCCGGCGATGCCAACACTATTAATATCACCGGTAATGTTCTGGTAGATAAAGATCAAACGGCTGATAACGCGGCAGATTATTTCTACGACCCGTCTGTGGGGATTAATGTCAGCGGCAGTAATAACAATGTCACTCTGGACGGTAAGTTAACGGTTGTTGCTGACAGTGAACTTACTACACGCAATTCTGCTGGCGTCGTTGTATTTGATGGTAGCCAGGAGAATATTACCGGACTCAGCATTGCAGGCGATGGTAATACTTTCCGTCTGAATGGCGGTATTCAACTGGTTGGTGAGGCGAACAAGCTAACTGACGGTTCCACTATTGCATCCGAGCGGAAAGGCAGTGGAAAGGTACCTCTTGTCAGTGTTGATGGAAAATCGTCCGTTCATCTGAACGGGGATTCCACTATTAGCGGTGATGTGCTGCTCGGCAATACACAAATCATTGATTTGCGGAATGGTGCCATGCTGGACGTCGGTGCGGATGCCACGATCAACATGCAGGTTGATACTTACGAGCGTTATGCTATGTCAGCCGATCACCTCATTGATGCATCGTCTGGCTCTCAGTTGGTCAATAACGGTGATATTAATCTCCGAAGCATCGGTTTTGCCGCTATTACTGGTGAGGATTCATTCGGAAGCAACACTGGCAATCTCACGCTTTCTCAGTACCTCGATGGGCTGTTTGCAAACGGAGGGTATGGCTATTTAGCCACCAAAGGGGCCAGTGTCGTGAACACAGGCACTATCACTACGAAAGTGGCGGAACAAGAGAGCGTAATCAACCTTGGCGCGTCACTGGGTTTTAATGATTTAGTCTTTTATAACGCAGCGAACAGTATGACGGGCCTTAGCGCCAAAACTCATGGTTATGTACTTAATGAGAACGGCGGCAAAATCGAGATGTTCGGACGTGGCAATGTCGGTATGTTGGCCATCGATGAAAGTACGGCAGAAAACGCGGGGCAGATTACACTGGATGCACTGTGGGTTGATGTAAACGATACAACAACTTTGCGTGACAACATTGGTAACGACGCCAGAGGATATTCTGTTGGTATGGGCGTTGGGACAGATGCTGGCAGTGGACCGAGGAAGAACGCCACAGCAGTCAACCAACAGAGTGGTGTTATCACCGTTTATAACGCCGGAATTGGTATGGCCGCCTACGGCGCTGGTAATACGGTTATTAACCAGGGCACCATTAATCTGGAGAAAAACGGTAATTACGATAGTAGCCTGGGCGTGAATTCGCTTATCGGTATGGCTGCATATAACAGTGGTACCGCCATTAACGATCAAACCGGTGTTATCAATATTAATGCTGACAATGGGCAGGCATTTTATAGCACTGGTAACGGTGTCATTCTTAACTATGGCACCATTTGTGTTAACACTAATTGCCTGACGGGCAATGACTATAATGATACTGACTCCTATACCTCGATATTATACACGGGTGGCGATGTCATCACTGCACAGAGTGAAACACAAAGTCTGACCAAAAAAGCCACGATTAGCGACAAAAAAGACGGTAATGTTGTTAACAGTGGTGCGCTTTCCGGTGCTGATATTGCGATTAGTAGCGGTAAGTTAGTTAATACATCAACGGGTACGATTAATAACGCAATAATTATCAACGGCGGTGCGTTAAGTAACGAAGGCTCTGTGGCGAAGGTGACGCAAAACGCCGGTACTTTCAATAACACAGGGTCGGTTAACAGTCGTATGACTCAGACAGGAGGAACGTTCAATAACCAACAGGGCGGGACGGTGAAGAACGGCTCCAGACTGGCCAACAGCGCTATTGCTAATAACATGGGGATCTGGTCCCTTGGCGATACGAGTAGTGGTGGTAATGCCAGCATGCTGGAAATTAATAATAATGCCGTGTTCAAAAACAGTGGTGACTTCATTCTGGATAATAGCAAAAACGCTGTTCATCTGAATCAGTCAGGTACGTTCTACAATACCGGGAAAATGTTGCTATCCAACTCTTCCCATAACGGCGTACTAAATTTCTGGGGTGGGAATGGGCGCTTTATTAACGGCGGTATTGCGGATGTCACGGCGAAATCTTTGGCCGTAAGCGCCAGTGATGCCGGGAGCAGCAATGCCTTCTTCTGGAACCAGAGCAATGGGGTCGTCAATTTTGATAAAGACAGCGGCGTTGCAGTGAAATTCACTCACAGCAATTACGTTGCGCAGAATGACGGCACCATGAATATTAGCGGTAATAACGCTATTGCGATGGAAGGGGATAAAAACGCACGACTGGTTAACAACGGCACGATCAACCTCGGAACGTCGGGCACGACCGACACGGGCATGATCGGGATGCAACTGGACAGCGGCACGACAGCTGATGCGGTCATTGAGAACAATGGCGCCATCAACATTTACGCCAACAACTCCTTTGCATTTAGCATGTTGGGTTCCGTAGGCCACCTCGTGAACAACGGCACAGTGACTATTGCCGATGGAGTGACAGGTTCCGGGCTAATCAAGCAAGGTGACAGCGTTAACATTGAAGGTGTGAACGGCAATAACGGTAACAATAGCGAAGTGCATTATGCTGATTACACTTTGCCTGATGTACCTGGCTCGTCGGTTTCTGTTGCGGCCAGCACCCCGTCCAGTGACGGAAGCCAGAACAAACTGAATGGTTATGTTGTAGGAACCAGTTCTGACGGCAGTGCCGGCAAGCTGAAAGTGAACAATGCAAGCCTGAAAGGGGTTTCTGTTAACACCGGATTTACGGCTGGAACCAGCTCCACCTCCGTGACCTTCGACAACGTCGTTCAGGGCAGTAATCTGACCGACGCAGAGACGATTACATCGACCTCTGTGGTATGGAACGCGCAAGGCACTACTGACGCCAGCGGCAACGTTGATGTCACGATGACTAAAAATGCCTACACCGATGTAGCAACAGATTCATCTGTTAACACCGTCGCGCAGGTACTGGATGCGGGCTATACCAACAACGAGTTGTACAGCAGCCTGAACGTAGGCACCACGGCGGAACTGAACAGTGCGCTGAAACAGGTCAGCGGCAGCCAGGCAACAACGGTATTCAATGAAGCACGAGTGTTAAGTAACCGCTTCAGCATGTTGTCCGATGCAGCACCGGAAGTCGCAAACGGTCTGGCCTTCAACGTGGTAGCGAAAGGCGACCCGCGTGCTGAACTGGGTAACGACACACAGTACGACATGATGGCGCTGCGTAAATCTCTGACGCTGACTGAACATCAGAACCTGAGTCTGGAATACGGGATTGCGCGTCTGGAGGGTAATGGTTCAGATACCGCAGGCGATAACGGAGTGACAGGCGGTTACAGCCAGTTCTTCGGTCTGAAACACCAGATGGCCTTTGACAACGGTATGAACTGGAATAACGCCCTGCGTTATGATGTGCACCAGCTCGACAGCAGCCGCTCGGTAGCGTACGGCGATATCAATAAAACAGCCGATGCTAATGTGAAACAACAGTACCTGGAGTTCCGTAGTGAAGGGGCGAAAACCTTTGAGCTGCGTGAAGGGCTGAACGTCACGCCATATGCCGGGGTTAAACTGCGTCACACACTGGAGGGTGGCTATCAGGAACGCAATGCGGGTGACTTTAACCTGAGCATGAACAGCGGTAGCGAAACGGCAGTGGACAGCATTGTTGGGCTGAAACTGGACTATGCCGGTAAGGACGGCTGGAGTGCGAACGCCACGCTGGAAGGCGGCCCGAACCTGAGCTATGTGAAAAGCCAGCGAACTGCGAGCGTTTCGGGCGCGGGAAGCCAGCGTTTCAACATTGATGATGGTCAGAATGGTGGTGGTTTCAACAGCCTGGCGACAATGGGTGTGAAATACAGCAGCCAGGAAAGTGCGTTGCAGGTAGATGCATTCCACTGGAAAGAAGACGGCATCAGTGATAAAGGTGTGATGCTAAACTTCAAGAAAACGTTCTAATTTTTAGCATGTAATGCATAAACCGCAACGCTGATACAGGTTGCGGTTTTTTTATTGCCGGATGCGGTGCTTGACGTGTCTTAACCTGCCTGGGGTTTCGTGTCTTTCAGGGCAACAGTACAACTCATCCCGCAATCTTGTTTACACCCTCGCATTATTTATCTCTTTTCGTTTCTATACTGATTTTTCTTAATCCGTTTTATTACAGGGCAGGGTGCGATGAGCAGCAACACATTTACTCTCGGTACAAAATCCGTTAACCGTCTTGGTTATGGCGCGATGCAACTGGCTGGTCCTGGGGTTTTTGGCCCCCCAAGAGATCGCCACGTCGCTATAACCGTGCTGCGCGAGGCGCTGGCATTGGGCGTCAATCATATTGATACCAGCGACTTTTATGGTCCGCACGTCACCAATCAGATTATCCGCGAAGCGCTTTATCCTTACTCTGACGACCTGACAATTGTCACTAAAATTGGTGCGCGGCGTGGAGAGGACGCATCCTGGTTACCCGCATTTTCTCCGGCAGAGCTGCAAAAAGCGGTACACGATAATCTACGTAATCTCGGCCTGGACGTACTGGATGTGGTTAACCTGCGCGTTATGATGGGGGATGGTCATGGCCCAGCGGAAGGATCGATTGAGGCCAGCCTGACAGTGCTGGCGGAGATGCAACAACAAGGTCTGGTAAAACATCTTGGCCTGAGTAACGTCACACCGACGCAGGTTGCAGAGGCGCGAAAGATTGCCGAAATCGTCTGCGTGCAGAACGAATACAACATTGCCCACCGTGCTGATGACGCAATGATTGATGCTTTGGCTCGTGATGGCATTGCCTACGTGCCGTTCTTCCCGCTCGGGGGCTTTACGCCGCTGCAATCCTCCACGCTTTCCGATGTTGCTACAAGCCTTAATGCGACACCAATGCAGGTGGCGCTGGCGTGGCTGTTACAGCGTTCACCGAATATTTTGCTGATTCCTGGCACCTCTTCGGTGGGGCATCTGCGGGAGAATATGGCGTCCGATGAATTAGTGCTAACGGATGACGTGCTGGCAACGCTGGACAGTATTGCGCAAAAGGCGGGTTAAATAAAAAACCTCCCACTTTCGTGGGAGGCATCATAAATCTTATGCAGCAACAATACTGTCGATGGCTGCTTTTGCGTCAGACTGTGCTTTCGCTGCCATTTCCGGGCCGTACGCGATCCCTTCGGCGAAGACAAATTTCACATCGGTAATGCCGATAAAGCCCAGGAATGTGGACAGATATGGCGTTACCAGATCCGTTGGGCCATCTTTATGGATCCCACCGCGGCTGGTGATAACGATGGCTTTTTTACCGGTGACCAGGCCTTCCGGACCCTTCTCGGTATAGCGGAAAGTAACGCCTGCACGTGCAACCAGGTCAAAATAGTTTTTCAACTGGGTCGAGATATTGAAGTTATACATCGGTGCCGCAATAACGATAACGTCGTGGGCTTTCAGCTCGGTAATCAGCTCATCGGAAAGCGCCAGAGCTTCCTGCTGACGCGGAGTCAGCGGCGCATCGCTCGGACGCAGTGCACCAACCAGTTCACCATCCAGGACCGGAATCGGATTTGCAGCCAGGTCACGCACGGTGATTTCATCAGCGGAGTGCTTTTCGCGCCATTGTTCAACAAAATAATCGGACAACTGATTAGACTGAGAGTACCCTGCCAGGATGCTGGATTTAAGAACTAATACCTTGCTCATGGTGTTTCCTTATAGATATTTGAAT
>OJUL01000587.1_pt1 | contig 12835 bp, 13 predicted proteins | sample 1601491 | NCBI WGS metagenome assembly OJUL01 (sample SAMN04436862, study PRJEB24849) | human gut metagenome | biome: human gut; feature: NICU; material: stool | host: Homo sapiens | place: USA: Saint Louis, MO | collected 2011-11-09 | reverse complement strand
GGAATCTGCATCAGGAAAAAGATAAAAGGGGAAAAGATCCAGGATATCTCTGTCTTTGTGGCCTGCTTTACCTTTGCAGGGTTTGGAGCTGTGGATATATACCGGTTTTATTTTGAAAAGACCATGCAGAGCAATGTGGGATTCACACAGGCAGGGCTGATCTGTTTTGTCTGTTCTCTGGGATATTCCGTAGTCAAACAGTCCTCAGAAGAACAGACTCAGATGATCGAAAACAAGACGCTGAAAAAAATCGCCTATATGGATATCCTTACAAAGCTTCCGAACAGAACGGCGTTTGAGAACCGGATGGAGTATTACAGAACTGAGTGCCTGGGTCAGGGGCCTATGGTGATGATCGTAGATTTGAATGGTTTGAAAGAGATCAATGATACATATGGACATAAAGCAGGCGACCTGGCCATCATCCGCATTGCACAGCTTCTGGACCGGCATTTCGGACAGCCGCTCCGCACGTACCGTATCGGCGGGGATGAGTTCTGCGTGCTGGCAGAAGGAGAGACGGAGGAGACCTTCGGACAGCGTATCCGGCATTTTCTCGGAGAGGTGGAAGAAGCGGACAAGGAATATGCGTTTTCCTTTTCTGCTGCCTACGGATATGTAAAGAGCGGAGAGGAAGGCATAGACAAGGCCTTCATATATGCAGATAAAAAGATGTACGCATGCAAAATGCAGATGAAACAGGAACTGGCAAAAGAAAAATCATGGTAACTGTGAAGGTACGGAACCTTTACGGAACATGAGGGACAGCAGGAGAGATATATGGATCATAAACAGGCATTTCACATATTGGGAACAGAGCCTTCCGGGGATGAGGCAGGTATCCGGCAGGCTTACAGAAAGCTGCTTGCAAAGAACAATCCGGAAGACGATCCGGAGGGATTTAAACGGCTTCGCCGGGCCTATGAGACGGCAATGCAGTATGCACGTACAGAGAAGAGCGGACAGACGCAGGAGGCAAAGACAGAGACAGATGTCTGGATGGAGCAGGTGGAGGCAGTTTACCGCTCTTTTTCCAGGCGGATGGACCCTGCGTGCTGGCGGGAGCTTCTTCTGGCAGATGTGTGCCAAAGCCTGGCGGATGAGGAAGAGGTAAGGACAAAGCTCTTTGGATTTCTGGCAGGGCATTTTCGGCTTTTGCCGGATATCTGGAGGATACTGGATGAGCATTTTCTCATTGAGGAGGAGAAGGCAGAATTTGAGGAACATCTGCCCGCCGAATTTGTCCGGTATATGCTGAGCCAGATACATGGGGAGATACATTTTCCGTATGAATATTTTGAGGGCAGGGATGATGGAGACTATGACACCTGGACTGCCACCTATTTTCAGCTCTATGAGGCTGTGGAGGAGAGGGACCCTGTCCGTGCAAAAGAGCTGTTAAGGAGTATGGAGGAACTGGAGATTTATCATCCCCTGGCCGATATGGAAAAAGCCAGGATCCTGATGCTGGAGGGGGAGAAAGAAAGGTCCTGCGAAGAGGCATCCCTTCTCCTTGAAAGGTATCCGGATGAAATAAGGATTCTGATACCGGGAGGGCAGATCCTGTGGGAATCCGGGGATTTGGACAGGGCAGCGGCCTGCTATGAAAAGACCAACGGACGCCAGCAGATGGGCATCAATAAACTTAAAGCCGAGGCTGCCCAGGCCATAAGAACCAATGGCAAAGGCGGAGATTAACCCCTTACGCTCCGGGAACCACTTCACGCAGTTCGACAGCGTCAGCAGATAGCCCGCACCGTCTGCCAGGCCCACCAGGACGCCAGCACTCAGCCACAGCATCATCAGGTTGCTGGAATGCGCCGTCAGGAAGAAGCCCAGACCGAGCAAAATGCCGGACGCCATGGTCACGCGCTTCACGCCAAAACGCTCCTGCAGCTTGCCCGCGACGGAAGACGAGATCGCCAGCCCAAGACTCAGCAGACCAAAAGAAAACGCCACCTGGCTGACCGGTGCGCCAAGTTTGTCGGAAAGCGCACTGTTAAACAGACTCCAGGTATAGACCGATCCCAGCGCGAACTGGGTGACGATGGTGCCAAAGAGCGTGAGCCAGCGCGTACGGTTATAAGTTGATGTGTTCATGGCCGTTGTCCTGCAACAGAAATTAGAAGAATTCGCTAAGGACAACGATAAACAAAACCCTAGCGGTGATGGGGTAAAACGGCATGAAATGCAGGAGGAACGGAATGAAATGCTTGGAATCGGGAATGAATGACCTTGTCGGGGAACAAAGCGACAGCAGGTTAGTACCTGCTATCGCTGTAAAGCCCGTGGTTATTGTTTCCGAGATGTTATCGCTACGTTTAAAAAAGTAACAACATTAAAAATTCGCACTCACCCCCAGGGTATAGAGAAACTCTTCACCCGTCGTGGTGCGTTCCCCCTGAGCCAGCGACGCATACGCCGCCATGTGCGTATTAAAAGGCATATCCGTTCCAACAGTGACATCCATCCAGCTACCGTTTTGAGCAGGGGCCGGCGTTTGCGGCATGCCAAACTGCGATTTCCACTGGTTTTCACCAAACTGCTGGTTATAGCTCACCTGCGCCCAGGGACGAAGATCGCCGTACTGAGTATTTACGCGCCAGCCTAGCGTGCTCACGCTGGCATGCCAGAGCGGATCGGCGAGCGTCTGCGTCGTCGCGCTATCGCCAAACTCATTGATCATCATCGGCGTCGAGCCGTCATACCGCCAGGACATCACCGGACCGGTGGTTATCCGCGCTGAAACCGGAAAATTCCAGCCCAGGCTCATCGCCGCGTCCGTGGTGGCGCCTGAAGGTACAGCCAGGGCAAGCCCAGGCAAATTTTGCGAAGACTGAATACGCTCAGCAAGAATATCTTCATAACGCGGTTGGTGATCCGCGTCCCATGTATAGCGTTCCGCCGTATTATTTTGGGCGTCTGAAACGATATATTCCTGTTGCCAGGCAGACGCTGTATGACAAAACAACAGGCAGGCTGAAATCCCCACCAGGCCAGAAACAGCATGGCGACCACTGATTTTTATTATCATCATTAAAGCGACCCCAGAGAGAGCCGAGTGCGGCGATATTTGTCGTTATTCAGGAAGCGTTTAGCGGGCATATGGCCCTGTATTAACTATTGTCTTTATACCAGGCACGTCAAGACAGACGGAATGAAAATTTTGCGAAATCAGCATCAGTAAGGGAGATAACGGATGGAACGTTGCGGTTGGGTAAGCCAGGATCAGCTTTATATCGACTATCACGATCGGGAGTGGGGCGTGCCGGAGACGGAGGGCAGAAAACTCTTTGAGATGATCTGCCTTGAGGGACAGCAGGCGGGATTGTCATGGATAACGGTACTGAAGAAACGTGAAAACTACCGCAACGCCTTCCACCAGTTCGACCCCATCGCCGTCGCCGCCATGACCGATGAAGACGTAGAACGCCTGGTGCAGGATGCTGGCATCATCCGCCATCGCGGTAAGATCCAGGCCATCATCGGCAATGCCCGCGCTTACCTGGCGATGGAGCAAAACGGCGAGCCCTTCTCTGAGTTTGTCTGGTCGTTTGTGAATAACACGCCGCAGCTCACTCAGGCCACCTCGCTGGCGGAGATCCCGGCCTCCACGCCGGAGTCGGACGCGCTCTCTAAGGCCCTCAAAAAGCGCGGCTTTAAGTTTGTCGGCTCCACCATCTGCTACGCCTTTATGCAGGCCTGTGGCCTGGTCAATGATCATGTTACCGGCTGCTTCTGTCATCGGGGGAGGCAACATGATCCGCAAGTGGCAAAGTGACAATGCCGATCCGCTCCTGAGCCTGTGGCTTGAAAGCACCACCGAAGCGCACCCGTTCATCAGCGCAAGCTACTGGAAGGAGAACGAAGCCATGGTGCGGGAGGTCTACCTCCCTGCAGCGGCAACCTGGGTGTGGGAAGAGGACGGTACGCTGCGTGGTTTTATTAGCATTATACAGTCGCAGTTTGTGGGGGCGCTGTTCGTCAGGCCAACGTATATCGGGCAAGGTATTGGAGGCGCGCTGCTGAACCATGTTCAACAGCGCTTCCCGCATTTAAGCCTGGAGGTCTATCAGAAAAACGTCCGGGCGGTGAATTTCTATCATGCACAGGGCTTTCGCATCGAAGACAGCGCCTGGCAGGACGATACCCAGCACCCGACCTGGATTATGAGCTGGCAGGCGGATCAAACGCCGTTAAGGTAAGCTCAGGCCCCTGGTATTTCTCGACCCAGGCCAGCGCCGTATTCCCTGCACAACCGTTCCCCAGCTTCGAGCTGGGGAGATCTTTGGTCAGCACGTTAACCGCCCCGTTTTTACAGATCCCCCCCTCGGCAGGCTCAAGATCGGGCCATGCGCCCTGGTGAATACAGATCACGCCCGGTTTAATCACGTCGCTGACCACCGCCCCTGCCAGCACCTGACCACGATGATTCCAGACGCGCACCACATCGCCGTCCGCAATCCCGCGGGCTTTAGCGTCATGGGTATTCAGCGTGATCGGCTCTCGCCCGGCGACCGCATACTGCTCGCGCAGTGAGGAGTAGTTAAGCTGGCTGTGCAGACGATGTGCGGGATGAGCAGATAACACCTGCAGCTGCTCCGGCTGGGCGTTGCCGTGCCACTCGTCTGGCTCCAGCCAGGAAGGGTGTGGCGGGCAATCGGCATAGCCAAAGCTGGCGATGCGCTCGCTGTAGATCACAATCTTGCCGCTCTCGGTTTTCAGCGGATGGTTCTCCGGGTCGCGGCGGAAATCAGCGAAACGGACGAACTGCGCGTTCTGTTCGCTTTCCGGCATTTCGATCAACTGGTTCGCTTCCCAGAACGCAGAAAATGGCGGCAGCGTTACGCCCTGCGCCGCACCGCGCTGCCCGGCGATCTGGTAAAACGTCTCCAGCCATTGCAGATCCGTTTTCCCTTCGGTAAAACGTTCGCGACCGCCCGCTTCCCACCGCTCGCTCAGTTCAGCAAACACGTCAAAATCATCACGTGCTTCATCGCGCGGCGCCACAACGCGCTTCATCGGTACCATATGCTGGTTGCTGTAATCGCCGGTCATGGTGAGATCGTTACGCTCAAACGACGTGGTCGCCGGCAGCACAATATCCGCATGTTTGGCCGAAGCGGTCCAGAAGCACTCGGAAATCACCACCAGCTCCGGCTTTTGCCAGGCGCGGATCAGGCGATTGGTATCCTGATGGTGCGTGAAGTTCGCCCCGCCCGCCCACCAGATAAATTTAATATCCGGGAAATGGCGGTCCAGACCGTTGTGCTGATAAAAACCGCCCGGGTTTTCCAGGGCTTCAATGATTCGCGCCACCGGGATTTTATCCACGGCATCCACGCCGCCCGCCACCGAACCTTGCAGAGAAGCCAGCACCGCCGCTTTGCGCGTTGGGTTTCCGCCGTTGGCAAAATGATAGGAGAGACCAAAACCGCCGCCCGGCGTACCGATCTGCCCGAGCATGGCGGCAAGCGTGACCAGCATCCAGTGCTTCTGCTCGCCAAACTGCTGGCGCTGCATCCCCCAGCCGGACATTAACATCGTGGTGTTGTCATGGAATAACGCGGCCAGTTCGCGAATTTTGTCAGCAGAAACACCACAAATTCCTGCCGCCCATTCTGCGGTTTTAGCCACCCCGTCGGATTGCCCCGTGAGATAGTCGGCAAATTGGTCAAAGCCGGAGGTGCAGCGGGTGAGGAAGTCACTGTCGTGCCAGTCGTTCTCCACCAGCGTATGGGCGATACCCAGCATCATTGCCACGTCGGTGCCCATATGCGGCGCAATCCACTCGGCGCTGTCGCCGAAGAAATCCATGGTTTCAGAGCGCATCGGGTCAATGCAGATGATGCGCTTGCCGCTTTTGCGCAGCGCGTCGAAATATCCAATGCCCTGCTCGTCACTGGCATTCCAGGCAATTTTCAACGTGTTAAGCGGGTTGGCACTCCAGAGCACCACCACATCGGTATGCGCCAGCACCAGCGGCCAACTGGTCTGCTGCTGGTAAACTTCGTTGCCGCCGACCACGTACGGCATGATCGCCTGCGCAGCGCCAGTGGAATAATCTCCCAGATGTCCGGTATAACCGCCCGCCAGGCTCATGTAACGCTGCAGCAGCGTCGACGCCTTATGCAGCACGCCGTTCGAACGCCAGCCGTAAGATCCGGCAAAAATGGACGATGGGCCGTAACGTTCGCGGATGCGCTTATGCTGGGCGTGGATCAACGCCAGCGCGTCATCCCAGCTCACGCGAACAAACTCATCCTGGCCGCGAATACCCTGCGGCTTGTCCGGCGAAGCCAGAAAACCTTTACGCACCATCGGCCAGCGCACGCGCGTTTTGCTATGCACCTGATCGCGAACGACGGTCTGTAAAGAGTTGGGATGTTGTGTTGGCAGTGCCCCGCGGGACGACAAAACATTTTCGCCATCGGTTTCGACCAGCATCGGCCCCCAGTGGGCGGCGGTCAGAATGGTTTTCGTTGAGGTGCTCAAGCGTGCGCTCCTGGTTGCGTGCAGGTTTTACGGCCTTCTTGCTGAGGCCGTTTATGGTTTGTCACAAATTTCAGAGTTATACCCGGAATTTTCTCCGTATCTGGACGTCATAATCAACTGCCACGCACGCCGTGGCAAAGAATAAAAAGGATTAAGGAAAGAAGATGAAAAAACGCGTACTCGTTATTGCCGCTCTGGTGAGCGGTGCACTGGCTGTTTCTGGCTGCACAACCAACCCTTACACCGGTGAGCGCGAAGCGGGTAAATCCGGCATCGGCGCAGGTATCGGCTCGCTGGTCGGCGCAGGCGTTGGAGCACTCTCCTCCTCCAAAAAAGACCGCGGTAAAGGCGCGCTGATTGGCGCAGCGGCGGGGGCAGCACTGGGCGGCGGCGTCGGTTATTACATGGATGTGCAGGAAGCAAAACTGCGTGACAAAATGAAGGGAACCGGCGTAAGCGTGACGCGCAGCGGCGATAACATCATTCTGAACATGCCGAACAACGTGACCTTTGATAGCAGCAGCGCAACGCTGAAACCAGCGGGTGCGAACACGCTGACCGGCGTGGCGATGGTGCTGAAAGAGTACAACAAGACCGCCGTGAACGTGATTGGCTACACCGACAGCACCGGCAGCCAGGATCTGAACATGCGTCTTTCTCAGCAGCGCGCCGATTCCGTGGCCAGTTCGCTGATTACCCAGGGTGTGGAAGCGAACCGTATCCGCACCAGCGGCATGGGCCCTGCCAACCCTATCGCCAGCAACAGCACGGCGGAAGGTAAAGCGCAGAACCGTCGCGTAGAGATTACGTTGAGTCCAATTCAGTAATCGCATTTCTCCCTCTCCCGTTGGAGAGGGTTGGGGTGAGGGCACCAGACCGCACCCCAGGTAAGCGCTGCGCCACCGGGCAAATTACTTGATTCGTCCGATTTTCCCGTTAAGGTATTCTCACTAAATTCAGGGAAATCAGCGATGAGCAAACCAGCCCGGGCCACCATCAGCGACGTGGCGAAAGCCGCCAGAACCGGTAAAACCAGCATTTCGCGCTACCTTAACGGCGAGAAACATCTATTGTCCGATGCATTGCTGGCGCGTATTGAACAGGCTATTGCCGATCTCGACTACCGCCCCAGCCTGATGGCCCGCGGGCTCAAACGTGGCCGCACCCGCCTTATCGGACTTATCATCGCGGATATCACTAACCCCTACTCTGTAAACGTGCTCAGCGGTATCGAAGCCGCCTGCCGCGAAAAAGGTTTTACGCCTCTGGTCTGTAATACCAACAATGAGGTCGACCAGGAGTTGCACTATCTCGATCTGCTGCGCAGCTACCAGGTGGAAGGGATTGTGGTCAACGCGGTGGGCATGCGTGAAGAGGGGCTGAACCGTCTGCAGCAATCCTCCCTGCCCATGGTCCTCATCGACCGTAAAATCCCGGAATTCGCCTGCGATGTGGTCGGGCTGGATAACACCCAGGCCGCCACGACCGCGACCGAGCATCTGATTGAACAAGGTTTCGAGGCGATTCTCTTTCTGAGCGAACCGCTGGGCATGGTAAATACCCGACGCGATCGGCTGGCTGCATTTCGTGCCACGCTGGCGCGTTATCCCGGCGTGATCGCCGAAAATGCCGAAACGCCGCTTCACGAAGCCGATCGGCTCGATAATACCCTTCGCCAGTTCCACACGCGCCATCGCGGGATGCGCAAAGCCGTTATCTCCGCCAACGGGGCACTGACCCTGCAGGTTGCCCGCTCGCTTAAGCGCATTGGCCTGCACTGGGGCAGCGATATCGGTCTGCTGGGGTTTGATGAACTGGAGTGGGCGGAGCTGGCTGGCGTCGGTATTACCACCCTCAAACAGCCCACCTGGCAGATTGGCTATGCTGCTGTAGAACAAGTGGTTCGTCGTATTGAAGGCACCAGTGAGGCCGTACGCGAGCAGGTCTTCTCCGGCGAGCTGATCGTCCGCGGCTCCACCGCACGCTAATTTCCCCTTGTGATAGCGATCATAAATTCAACATCCTTAGCTTTTCTTTGGAACCGGTTCCATCTAGCGTAATAGTATTGATATGTTGCGATGGAGTCCGAAGATGGGCAGGAAAATCATGGTGGTCACCGCCGCGTATGGCGCGGAGCAGGTGCGACAGGCGGGCGGTCAGCGGGCGATGCTTCCCGTTATTGCGGGTGCAGGCGCCGACGGCGTGGAGATCCGCCGCGAGCTGTTCAATAGCGAAGAATTACTGGCGCTGCCTGCGCTCGGTGAGTCCATTGAGCTTCTGGGCCTGCTGGCGTGTTACTCCGCACCTGCCGCCCTGTTTATGCCCGATGGCACCCTCAACCCGGACCTGCCGCGGTATCTCTCAGAAGCCAGCATCCTGAACGCGCTGTGGCTGAAGGTTTCCCTGGGCCATTTTAGCCACACGCAGCCTCTCGATGCCTTACGTACTCTGCTCAATACCAGCGGTATAGCGCTGGTTGTGGAAAACGATCAGACCGACTGCGGCCAGCTTGCACCGATGCAACGTTTTCAGGCCGCCTGTCGCGAAAGGGCGCTTCCCGTCACGTTGACCTTTGACATGGGCAACTGGCTGTGGGTCGGTGACTCCCCGGAAGAGGCCGCGCGTCATCTGGCGCCTGCCGTGAGCTATATCCACGTTAAAGCCGCCGTTCCGCATAAAGATAACTTCCGCGCCGTCGCGCCGGACGGTGCCGATTCCCGCTGGCTGGATCTGCTTGGCCAGCTGCCTGCCGATGCCCCGCGCGGTATCGAGTTCCCGCTGGAAGGGGCGGATTTAACCGCCGTTACCCGCCATTACGTCAACCTGCTGCGCGAGGAGTAAATCATGCACAAGACGCTGGATGTCATCACGATTGGCGAAGCCATGGCGATGTTTGTCGCCACCGAAACGGGCGAGCTGAGCGCGGTAGAGCACTTTATCAAACGCGTGGCGGGCGCAGAGCTGAACGTCGCAACCGGCCTGGCGCGTCTGGGCCTGAACGTCGGCTGGGTCAGCCGCGTGGGCGATGACAGCTTTGGCCACTTCGTTCTCGATTCGCTGAAAAAAGAGGGGATTGATGCCGCAGGCGTTACGCTCGACGGACGCTTCCCCACCGGCTTTCAGCTTAAGTCTAAAGTCGAAAATGGAACCGATCCCATCGTGGAGTATTTCCGCAAAGGGTCGGCCGCCAGCCATCTCTCCGTAGAAGATTACCACGCCGACTATTTTGCCTCCGCGCGCCATCTGCACCTGAGCGGCGTGGCGGCGGCGCTCTCTGCCAGCTCGTATACGCTGCTGGATCATGCGGCAACGAGCATGAAGTCGCAGGGCAAAACGATCTCTTTCGATCCAAATTTGCGCCCGGTGCTGTGGAAAAGCGAAGCGGAAATGATCGAGAAGCTTAACCGGCTAGCATTCAGGGCGGACTGGGTTCTGCCGGGCCTGAAAGAAGGGATGATCCTGACCGGCGAAAATACACTGGAAGGCATTGCTGACTTCTACCTGAATAAAGGGGTAAAAGCCGTGGTGCTGAAAACCGGCGCCGATGGCGCATGGTTTAAAACCGCCGAAGGCGAGCAAGGCGCGGTCGCGGCGGTGAAGGTCGAGAACGTCGTCGATACCGTCGGCGCGGGCGATGGCTTTGCCGTGGGCGTAATTAGCGCGCTGCTGGAAGGCAAACCGCTGCAGCAGGCGGTTGCACGAGGCAACAAGATTGGCTCACTGGCCATTCAGGTGCAGGGCGACAGCGAAGGATTACCGACACGAGCACAGCTCGGCATGTAAATTCCCCCTCACCCCGGCCCTCTCCCCAGAGGGGAGAGGGTTAGGGTGAGGGGAACAAACCGCACTCAACAAAACAAACCACCGTGTACCCTACAGACAACGGCGGTAACAACCTCAAAAACAGAGGCAAGCCTATGAACAGTTCGACCAATGCAGTAAAACGCTGGTGGTACATCATGCCAATCGTGTTTATCACGTACAGCCTGGCGTACCTTGATCGTGCCAACTTCAGTTTCGCATCCGCGGCGGGGATCACCGAAGACCTCGGGATCACTAAGGGCGTCTCATCCCTGTTGGGCGCCCTCTTCTTCCTGGGGTATTTCTTCTTCCAGATCCCCGGTGCTATTTACGCCGAACGCCGCAGCGTGCGTAAGCTGATCTTCATTTGTCTGATCCTGTGGGGCGCCTGTGCGTCACTTACCGGCGTGGTGAACAATATTCCTGCCCTGGCCGCCATTCGCTTTATCCTTGGCGTCGTTGAGGCGGCGGTCATGCCCGCGATGCTGATTTACATCAGCAACTGGTTTACCAAATCTGAACGCTCACGCGCGAATACTTTCCTGATCCTCGGTAACCCGGTCACCGTACTGTGGATGTCGGTGGTCTCCGGCTACCTGATCCAGTCCTTCGGCTGGCGCGAGATGTTCATCATCGAAGGGGTTCCGGCAGTGATTTGGGCATTCTGCTGGTGGGTGCTGGTGAAAGATAAACCTGCCCAGGCGAAATGGCTTTCCGAAGATGAAAAAGCGGCGCTCCAGGCGCAGCTGGATAAAGAGCAGCAGGGTCTGAAGGCGGTACGTAACTACGGTGAAGCCTTCCGCTCCCGTAACGTGATCCTGCTCTGCGCGCAGTATTTTACCTGGAGTATCGGCGTGTACGGTTTTGTGCTGTGGCTGCCGTCGATCATCCGCAGCGGCGGTGAGAATCTCGGCATGGTTGAAGTGGGCTGGCTCTCGTCCGTACCGTATCTGGCTGCGACCATCGCCATGATCGTCGCCTCCTGGGCGTCGGATAAGCTGCAAAACCGTAAGGTGTTCGTCTGGCCGCTGCTGCTGATTGCTGCTTTTGCCTTCATCGGCTCCTGGGCCGTGGGCGCGAATCACTTCTGGGCCTCTTATACCCTGTTGGTCATTGCCGGTGCCGCCATGTACGCCCCGTACGGTCCATTCTTTGCCATCATCCCGGAGATGCTGCCGCGTAACGTGGCGGGCGGTGCCATGGCATTAATTAACAGCATGGGCGCGCTGGGTTCGTTCTGCGGCTCCTGGTTTGTTGGTTACCTGAACGGAGCCACCGGCAGCCCATCCGCATCGTACATCTTTATGGGGGTGGCGCTTTTTGCCTCCGTGTGGCTTACTCTGATTGTTAAGCCTGCTAATAATCAACAGCACCCCGTCGGCGCACGCCACGCCTGAATCCTTAAAAATCAACGGAGATTAGCATGAAGCCGTCCGTCATTTTGTATAAAGCACTGCCGGAAGATCTGCAGAAACGCCTGGAAGAGCACTTCACCGTCACGCAGGTGAAAAACCTGAGTCCGGAGACCGTGGCACAGCATGCCGATGCGTTCGCCAGCGCCGAAGGCCTGCTGGGTTCAAGCGAGAAAGTGGACATCGCCCTGCTGGAGAAAATGCCGAAGCTTCGTGCTACTTCAACTGTTTCAGTAGGTTATGACAACTTCGACGTGGATGCCCTGAGCGCCCGCAAAATCCTGCTGATGCACACGCCGCATGCCCTGACGGAAACCGTGGCCGACACGCTGATGGCGCTGGTGCTCAGCACCGCCCGTCGCGTGGTTGAAGTGGCCGAGCGCGTTAAAGCAGGCGAATGGACAAAAAGCATTGGCCCGGACTGGTTCGGCGTGGATGTTCACGGAAAAACGCTGGGCATCGTGGGTATGGGACGTATCGGGCTGGCGCTGGCACAGCGCGCGCATTTTGGTTTCAACATGCCGATACTGTACAACGCGCGCCGTCACCACGGTGAAGCGGAAGAACGTTTTAACGCGCGTTACTGTGAGCTGGATACGCTGTTGCAGGAAGCCGATTTTGTCTGCCTGATCCTGCCGTTGACGGATGAAACACGTCACCTGATTGGCAAATCCGCATTTGAAAAAATGAAGAAATCCGCCATTTTCATCAACGCGGGTCGTGGCCCGGTGGTGGATGAGCAGGCGCTCATTGAAGCCCTGCAAAATGGCCAGATCCACGCCGCCGGTCTGGACGTGTTTGAGCAGGAGCCACTGCCGGTGGATTCTCCACTGCTGAAAATGCCAAACGTCGTCGCCCTGCCCCACATCGGCTCTGCCACGCACGAGACACGCTACAACATGGCGGCTACCGCAGTGGACAACCTGATTGCCGCGCTGAGTGGAAAAGTGGATAAAAACTGCGTTAACCCGCAGATCCAACAGTAGAAACGAAAAAACCCGCCAGAAGGCGGGTTTTTGAATTTTGTGCTACTGGGTTGGAAGCTTACAGGCTTACAACGTTACCAGCTGCTGGGCCTTTAGCGCCGCTTTCGATGGTGAAGGACACTTTCTGACCTTCGTCCAGAG